>Ga0207149_1135_pt1 | contig 11145 bp, 6 predicted proteins | sample Alteio_BWMinHeat_31_FD_153563 | JGI IMG/M metagenome (GOLD analysis project Ga0207149, IMG submission 153563) | Enriched cells from forest soil in Barre Woods Harvard Forest LTER site, Petersham, Massachusetts, United States -... | ecosystem: Environmental > Terrestrial > Soil > Temperate forest >... | reverse complement strand
TCAGCTGTTTGAAAAAATACGCGCGGCGATGATGCAATAAATGCACTATGGTGTAGCGAGTTTGGAAGATTATTTTTTGCTGATCGCTGCTTAACGATGCTGTGTAACACCGTTTTGCGGGCACAATGGGAGCAGTGGGCATATTGAGCAACGTGGTGAAATCGGAACGCATATATTTTGTCCCCACATCACCATTAAAGAACTGTACTCTCGCCAGTATTGAGGCGGGAGTATTTTTTTTAGTTCCTTTTCAGTCTTTTCGGGTGTTTGAGTGCTCACTAGTCCGAGTCTATTTGATATGCGATGCACATGAGTATCAACGCACAGCGCAGGAATATCAAATGCTACACTGAGCAACAAATTGGTTGTTTTTCGTCCTACACCGGGTAACGTGAGGAGCTCTTGTTCTGTATGTGGTACCGTGCCATTAAAATTTTTCAAAAGTAATGCGCTTAGTTTTTTTATCTGTTGTGTTTTTTGACGATAAAAGCCAGTTGGGTAAATTAATTGTTCAATTGTTGTGCTTGAGAGAGTTAGCATTTTTTCAGGAGTTTGGGCATGTTCAAAGAGGCGAAGTGATGCGGCGAGTGAAGTGGAATCTTTTGTACGCAAGCTGAGGATGCAGCTTATAAGGATCAGGTAAGGATTTTTGCCATATTTTTTGACAATACTCGTCGATGCAGGTTCAGTAAATGTTTTGGTTGCAATTCGCATTAATTCAATAATGCGAATTGCTCGTCGTTGATTATCAGCAGACGTACTCATCACATTACCACCTTTTTTTATTGTGTCGGCACTTGGTATAGCATAAAAATTATGCTAGGCTGGAAAATATGGTTAGTTCCAAGGAGGCCCATCGCCAAGTAAATTGAGTACTAAGAGCAAGGCAGCTATAATTTGGTGGTAGTTGAAATGTATGTTCATATTTTCTCCAATAAGTTTAAGAATATGATAAGTAAACATCAAAAGTATAATAAAGCCTTTTAAAAACCGCAATGAAATCATGTTTTTTGTGAAATATTTAGATATTTTAAATAGTCTTCAATTTGTCTTCGTTGCGACAGTGCCTGCATTTGTACTAAAGTTGTGTTTTTTTATTATCTTGTTAAAAAGATCAGCTGATTTTATAAGAATTGAAAAATATTTTTATTTATTGCTTGCAATTGTCTTAGGAAGCATGTTTTCTGATTTTGCATGGCTTACTAAAATTATCAGTAAATTGTTTTTACCTGCCTTTGATTTTAGAATAGTTTTTTTAATTATACGTTTAGCATGGGTTTTATTTATTATCCAATATCAAGCATTAGCATTATTTATTGAGAATTTAGTAGAGCAAAAATATGCTTTACCATTGCGGCAAAGATTTTTTTGTTTAATAAGTGGAATTTTTTGCGTTATATTTTTAATGATTGCTATTTTTGATTATGATTGTGTTGATTTTAAAGATCGTTTCTACTTGGAGCCGTTTTTTCAGGATTTATCAGTTGTTTATGTTCTTTTTCCCTTAATTCTACCAAGCGTATTTCTGGTATTACAAAGGATTAAAGGAGAGGGTATACCGTCATTATTAAAAAAACAGATAGCTATTTTGATGAAGGGATTTATTATTCCTTTATTAGTTGCTGATTTTATTCAGATGTGTCCATTCAAACTTAGGCCATTAGAAGCCTTTGCACATAATTACATTGCCGTGGGCTTTACCACCATCGCCCTCACCCTTGCCATCTATTTTTGCGCTCGCAAAATATTCTGCCTACGCTTTTTAAATATTAAAAATTATGTCCAGCAACCGATGAATATTAATTTTATTAACGATTTTAAAGGCGCACTTGAACAACTTGGTAGTGTTGCTAATTTTCGTGAATTAAATCATGTGGTGCAGCAGTTTTTTAAAGAAACGTTCTTCATCATGGCAGGAAAAACGCGTTTATATTTAAGGCAGCAGGACAAGCATGGATCTACTAATAAACTATCACAAGAGGAACAAGAATCAGTTATTGCTTTGGTTGAAGCATTTCTTGCTACGCATGCAAAAGTAATAGAACCTATTTTAAAAGAAGAAAAGATTTTTATTTACGATGAGATTGAGTTTACGCATTTTTATGATATGTGTGAAACCAGTACTATTATTTTACAATTTTTGCGCGCGATTGATGCGGACATATTTTTACCGATTTATGAACAAGGCAAATTGATAGGATATGTTATCGTTGAGCGTTATTCACGACCAGGGAATTTTTATAATAGTGTTGAGTCGGATGAGTTTATTGTTTTTGGTAGTTATTTGGGGAATATTATTAATTTATTGCAAAATAAGCGATTGGATTTATTGATTGAGCAGGAGCAATATTTAAGAAATGAGTTGTATCAAAAGCATCAAGAAGTTAATCAATATAAAGAGAGTATTCGTTCATTTGTTCGTAAAAGTAAAGTGAGTCAAGTTGGTATACTATTTTATAAAAATAGACATTTTGTGTATGGAAATCAGGCAGCAAAAGAGTTGATTTCTCTTAATGTTAATACGCAACAGGGTCATCCTATGGTGCAAGCACTGTGGCGTATTGCGCAGCATGTTGAATCGTTTAAGTCTCCACAATCGGCGATTGTAAAGGATGCAGCGAGTGAAAGTAATTTAGTAATTTCTGCCGTGCCACATTTAGTACAAAACAATGTTATTGTTACGGTATCTTTACCGGATATTTCTGACACGTTGCGCTATTATATTGATTCATTACGGGATTCTTCTGAGTGGGATTATCTTCTTTATTTACAAACAACGCAGTCAGGAAAATTAGTTAATAAATTAATTCCTGGTGCAGGTCCATCGTTTCTTAATTTTAAAATTGAACTTCTTAAGCTTGCATTGGGTAATAAAGCAATTCTTTTGACCATGGCAGATCAGGATTTACGCTCTGTTGCAGAAATTATTCATCATATTAGTTTGCGTGAAATATTACATACGATAACATTACAAGGGCCGTCGCATGATTTTGACACAGCGATTGCTTTGTTTGGTATGAATCCTATTTTTGGTATTGAAGCGCGTGAAAGACAAGCTCTTTTAGAGAAATTGCATTCAGTTGGTACGCTTTTTATTAAAAATATTCATTTTCTTGATTTAGAAACACAAGAGAGTTTGGCGTTGTTTATTCGATATGGTTATTATACTATATTCAAAAGTGATCAAAAAATGGTGAGTGATGTTCGTATTATTTGTTCAAGTAATCAGAATTTATCATTGCTTGCGCAAGAAGGTAAATTTAGCAAAGCGCTGCTCAATGAGCTGAAAGCAACTTCACTGTCGATGCCATCGCTTATTGCACTCCCTGAAGATGAATTACAACAGTTAACTGATGGTTTTATTGAGCAAGCGTTATCTTCTGATGTATTGCAACATATGCTAACATTAACGGAAAAAGAAAAAAATTCTTTGGTAATCAATAGACCGGTGAGTTTGCAAGATTTGAAAATGCGAGTACAGCAGTTGTTGGTGAAAAAGTCTCAGAAAAATTTAGTGTATCAAGAAATTCCTTTTAATACTGATTATGATACGTCAGACCCTGATCTTATTGCTGCGGCACGTTTAGGAAAACAAGCGCTCAAAGATTCTAAGACGATGATTTTTTTGTGGAATAAGTTTAATAAAAATCAAAATAAAATTTCTGCTTTTCTTGGCGTAAATCGGTCTTCAGTGAATCGTCGCTGTAAAGAATATAATTTGTTATGATAAAGTGCGCACCATATAAAAAAGATAGATTTAAGCTTTTTGGGGGTACTCATGGAGATTATGGAATTTGGCAAACACAAAACAGATTTTCTTTTATATTTAAAAGCAGAACGTAACGTTTCTGAGCATACTATGCGCGCGTATCGTGGGGATCTTGAGCAATTTATTGTTTTTTGGTCTACGATGACTAAATATGATAGTGACAATTTGGGATTGCGACAAATTATTGAACGTTATCTTGTTGCATTGTTTTATAAAAAAATTAGTAAAAGTTCAATTGCGCGTAAATTTTCTTGTTTTACGTCATTTGAACGTTTTTTGGAAGGACGTGGCGTTGTATTGAATCTTAATTTAAAACGCCCGCGTATTGATAAAAAGTTACCGATATACTTTAGTGTTGATGAGATTTTTCATCTTTTAGATTCTATTAATAATGAAGATTTACCAACGCGTCATCCGATACGCGATAAAGCTATTTTTGAACTTTTATATGCAACGGGAGTTCGTTGTTCTGAACTTGTTAATATTTGTATTGCTGACTTAGATATGGATGCGAAAAGTATTCGTATTATGGGTAAAGGTAGCAAGGAGCGCATGGTATTATTTGGATCAAAAGCGCATGAAAAAATTCTTGAATATTATAGGCATGAACGTCCTGAGATTAAAAATCAAGAAGAGCCGTTATTTCTTAATTATCGCTACGGTAAATTAACTTCGCGTTCAATACAGCGTATCATTAAAATGTTTCGATTATTTTTGCATATTCAAAGACCATTAACGCCTCATAAATTACGTCACTCGTTTGCAACGCATTTACTTAATCAGGGAGCTGATTTACGCTCAGTACAAGAGTTACTTGGTCATAAAACATTATCAAGTACGGAAAAGTATACGCATGTTTCTTTGGAAAAATTGTCACAACTATGTGATGAAATTCATCCTATTAATGACATGATAAAAAAATAAAAACGGTATGTATTTGTCACGCATTGCGGTTAATAAGAAAATAATCAGTATTGTTTGTGTAACATTAGCGGCTTTTTTTGTTATAAGCGCGCGATTATTTTATTTGCAAATTTGTTGTGTTGATTATTTTTCATTGCGTAGTGAGAAGAATTTTATTCGTCGTGAAGCTGTTGATTCTTTGCGGGGAAATATCAGAGATATACACGGTAATTTTTTGGCAACCAATCGGCCAGTGGCGTGTCTTTTGTGGCAAGGGACGGGGAATTGGCGTTTATCTGAGGAGCAGCAAAAAGCGTTGCAGCTTATTGAAGGCTTAACAAACAATTGTTTCACCGATGGTGAAGCAGTAAAAAAAATTATTAAAGCAGAAAAAAAGAAACAAAAAGTGGTGCTTCTTTCTGATATTGATTTTACCTTGTTGAGTAAATTATCTGAAATTTTTCCTACGCATGAAAACATTATTATTGATATGCAATTCAAACGTTTTTACCCTTATGGGCGCAGTGCGTGTCATGTAGTGGGTTATTTAGGGAATATTCATGTTTTTGCACACGGGCAGCTTGGATTAGAAAAAATTTTTGATACTTCTTTATGCGGTAAAAAAGGTTCTAATCAGCATATAGTCAATTCAGTTGGTCAGCGTATATCACAAGAAAATCTGGAAAAAGCATTATCAGGTGATGATGTTCAAACAACGATTGATATTGATATGCAGCTATTGTGTGAAAAAGTATTTCCTGAAAAATATCAGGGCTGTTTTATTTTATTTAATCCGTTAGATGGTGCGGTGGTTTCGGTAGCGTCACGTCCTAATTTTGATCCTAATATATTTTTAGACCCCATTTCTTTTGTTACTTGGCAAACGCTTCAAGAAGGAAATCCATTCTTAAATCGTGCTTTTGATGCTCATTATCCTTCAGGGTCAATTTTTAAACTTGTTACTATCAGTGCAGCGCTTGAACAAGGTTTTGTTGCTCCTGATATGGTGTGGGATTGCAAGGGATATACATTATTTGGTAAACGGAAATATTGGTGCGCGCATCGCTGCGGTCATGGTGAAATAACGATTAAACAAGCTCTTGCGCAATCGTGTAATACACTGTTTTTTGAAATTGGAAAACAGGTTGATATTGATTTGCTTGCGCAATACGCTTATAAATTCGGTTTAGGAGCAAAAACGAATATTATTTTTCCTGAAAAAAGTGGCTTGGTACCCAATAGAGCATGGAAAATGAACTGTAAAGGTGAACGATGGTGGCCAGGAGAAACATTGTCGGTTACCATAGGACAAAGTTTTTCTTTAGCAACGCCTATTCAGGTTGCGCGTATGATTGGTGGAATTTTTACCGGACATTTAGTTTCACCACGTTTACTCCTTAATGAACCAATTATAACAACAGCACTTGATATTCAATCTGCGACAATTAATTTCTTAAAAAAATCGATGAAGATGGTAGTTCGTCATGGAACAGGGCGAAGCGTGCGAGAAGTGAAGGATATAAAAATTTATGCAAAGACGAGTACTGCGCAAACAAGTGATTTTAATAAAAGAAAGCTTGATCAAAAATATTTAGAACATGGCTGGTTTGTAGGATATTTTCAGTATAAAGATTATGATCCTCTTGTTATGGTACTCTTAATTGAGCATGCGGGGACTGCTCAAGTTGCAACAAAAGTAGCAAAAAACTTTTTAGTTGAGTATAAAAAGTATAGAGACATTTTGTATGAGGCATAATAGTGGCAGTAGTGTAAAAATTAACTTTTATACGTAAAAGAGGGTAGAGATGAATTTTTTAAAGAAGTTTTTATTGTTATTGATTATATTTTCTTCAGCAGTTTCAGTTATGCCTATGCAGGCATATCAGGTTAAAGAGCGGAAAGCGTCTACGCGATCAAATTGGAATGCATTGTGTAAAAAATATTTTCCACCGATGATTATTAGTGGATTGGTTGGTGGCACTACGGGTGGTTTTGTGCGTTATGTTGAAAAAGAATTAAATATTCAGCAATCTCCTGAATATTGGGCATGGCTTGTTATTGCATGGTTTACGGAATATAACATTCGTAATTCAATTATTATGGGGATACAAAGAGATTTTGATGAATGTCGTATTCCGCATAAAAAGAGCATTATGCATATTACGGCATGGGTAGCATCATGGCTTGCGTACCTTCATTCGCAATAAATAATTTCAAGTACGTCAAAGGTGTTATGAGCTTATAAATATTAAAATTCTATTGAATAAAGCGTAGGAAGAAGCCACAGGTGGTGATCTGTTATGTAGTTATATTGGATAGAATTACGTATCTGTTGACTAATTTCTTTACTCTCTGCTCTTTGATAATCAGGTAATTGCATGCTGAGTTCTTCCTTTTCTTTTTTAGGCAAGCATAAAAGGCGTGAAAGATTAAGGTTTTGATCGTTACAGCAACAGAGATCATTTTTTTTATTTTCAATAAATTGATTGAAATCAAGACCATCTTCTAGGTCATTGGAAAAGTCAGGGTCTTTGGATAAAGGGGTGAGCATAGAGATTTTCTGTTTAACAAAGTTATTCATGGTTTGGCATGATAGGGGATTGTATTTGTTTTTGCAGAAATCACTGAAATTAATTTCATGAAGTACCTGTTTCCACATGCGTGCTTCAACACTGTTTAATAATAGCGTGGTGTAGCGATTAAGTATTATATTTACAACATCATCATAGCCACTATCTATACCGTATTGTTCTAAACTGTAGTGTGTTGTACGTTCTTTTAACATAAATATTTTCTCTAGTGTTGCATCATTTGATGATTCCGTTCGAAGTTTATGGTAGTTGTAAAGGTTTTCGTAACCAATAAGTTGGTAAGCAGTTTCGCTATTGTTGTTTTCTGCCATTAGATCAGCACCCATTTCAATAAGATATTTTATAAGTTCAAGACAGCCTCTTTTTTTAGCAGCCAAGTGTAAAGGAGTGTTTCCTTGTTTATTTTGAATATTAATATCAGCTTTTTTATTCATTAAAAGCTGTAAAATGGACCATTCATCTTTTTTATTTGATGCAATATGACAAGTGCTTATTTGATGTAATACTGTGTCACCATTTTTATCTTGTGCATTAGGATTGACGTTATTTTTAAGAAGTACTTGTAAGGTTAATGGTTTTCTGTATTTACACGCCATGAATAATTCAATAATTTTGTTTTTTTCTGTAGTAGATTTATGGTTGATTAAAAGTTTTATAATAGGCAGATTTTCTTTAGAGCATGCTATTTGCAAAGGGGTTTGATTATAGTTGTTTCCTATATTTACATCACTGTTCTTTTCTAATAAGAGCTGTACAATTTTTGCATATCCTTTTTTACAGGTTATATGCAAACAGGTATTTTTACTGCGCCCCCATCCACTTATGGTTTTTGCATCTAATCGGATTTTCTTTTGATTGACCAAAAAACGTACCATTTCTAGATCGTTATTTTTGCATGCTATGTGCAAACAGGTATTGCATTTATTATCTTGCGCATTTATATCAGCGTCATGTTTTATTAAAAGTTCCGCTATATCAATATTTTTATTTGCGCATGCTGTATGTAAAGGAGTTTCACCGTCATTGTTTTTTATGTTTATGCTAATTTTTTTTTCTAATAAAGTTCTGACTAAAGTCTCATCGCTATTTCGACATGCCATATGTAAAAGTGTATCACCATTTCGATATGATTTTTGTGTTCTTGTGCAAATTGTTTTATAGAACCAATCTAATTGGTACCATGGTTCGCATTGATTGTTTAAATTCAGATTATTTTGCATGCAGTTGTTGAGCATTTTTTGATCGCCCATAAGGTAAGCAATAAATGGTTTATGTTTGTCATAGGGAGGAATATCGAGTAGGTATTCAACTACGGTAAGATGATTGTTTTCATATGCTTTATTTAAATACGCAGCACCATTTTTAGTTATTTGCTCTGCATCAAGTAAGTGGAATAGTTTAACTAAAAATAGGTTGCCAGTTTTGCATGCGTTGAGTAATGTTTCATGACAATCTTCAAGGGCAGGCGCAATGAGATATTTGTAGGTAATAAAAGAGGCGCCAAGAGTTAATGCAGTTCCTAAAATATATTTTTTGTTGTTGTCCAAAATGCTTGATGCTGTGGTTTCAAGCTCTTTGGCGCATTCACTTGCATGACACGGCGCCCATGAGAGGTTGGTGGTCAGAAAGAGAATTAAGAGAGATTTTGCTATTTTCATGGTCCATTTTCTGTACAACGGATTATTGACTATAAGTATATATTTATTATAAAAGATTGTGCTGAAAAGGCAATAAAAAAAGAATATTTAATCAAGACGACGATTACGTTGTGGTGGACGATAGGAGTCTGGAATATTTTTATAATCAATTAATTGCATGCTGAGTTCCCTTTTTTCTTGTTCAGGTAAGCGTAAAATTTCTAAGGGATGGTGATTATTGCATAAGCAGAGATTTTTTTCTTTATTTTTAATTAAATCAGCATTATTTTTGTTCTTGGATAGAGAGGCAAGATCAAAGATCTCTTCTTTTAGTAAATAGTTGGCTTTCGAACATGTTTGAAAATCGGTATGTTTGCAGAAAATTTCACGCAGGACAGGCTTCCACATGCGTGCTTCAACGCTATTTAATAGCATGACAGTAGATATTGTATCGATAATATCTTTAGGTAGCCAGTATTGTTGTTCTGCGTTGCTTTGCAATAGCCATCTTTTTTCTGATATTACATTGTTTGATGATGCTATGCGTAGTTGATGATAGTAAGATAGATCGTTATCACCAATAAGCTTGTATGCAGTTTCATTTTCGTTATTGGCTATTTCTAAGCTTGCACCAATATCAATAAGATATTTTATAACTTCAAAATGAGCTCCTGCTCTGCATGCTAAATGTAAGGGAGTGTCGCCATTGCTATCTTGTATGTTAATGTCGCAGCCCTTTTTTACCAAAGATTTTATTATCTCTAAATTTCCTTTATGGCAAGCCAATAGAAGGCCTGATCTTCCTTCATTATTTGTGGCGCCATGTAAGATCAAAAAACTGACGATTGATTCATGTCTGTAATCTTCTGCTAATTGTAGGACAGAGTCACTATATAAGCCTTCTTTATTTACATCAGCGCCTTGTTCTATTAAGTATTGTACTATTTCTAGATGATTACCTCTGCATGCGTAATGTAACGGAGTCTCATCCCTGTTATTTTGAGCATTAATATTTGCTTTATTTTCTACTAAAAGTTGAATGATATCCAGTTTTCCAAGTGTACAAGCGATATGTAAGGGAGTTTCGCCGCTGTTATTCATTGCATCAATATCAGCATTATTAGAAATAAGATATTTCATTATTTCTGGATAATTATTTTTGCATGCGTGATGTAAAAGGGTATCACCATATTTACCTTGTACGTTGATATTTCCAACTTCTTTTATAAAATAACTGATGCTGTCTAAATTTTCTTTATTGCAATTCAATATAACGCATGTTTTTCTCGTGCAGCTGTTGTCGGCGCTATAAAAAATTAAGTCATTGATTGTTATTGAATTTTTCTGATGTTTACTATTCTCTAGTGGCATACGACGATTTTTATTTTTTATATCTAAATCTGCGCCTTTTTTTATCAAATATTCTGCTATATCAGTACGACTTTCGCTAAAGGCTATATGCAAAGGAGTATCGCCATCATCATCTATTGCATTAACATCAGCGCCTTGTTCTATTAGGTATTGTACTATTTCTGGATAATTGTATGTACATGCATAATGTAGTGGCGTACGGTTTCTATAATTACGTACGTTGATATTGCAACCTTCTTCTACTAAAGATTTTACTTTTTTTAGTTTGCCTTTAAGGCAGGCTTGTAGAAGAAGATATGATTCTTTTTCTCTATTTGTAGCTTCATGAAGAATTAAACTGTTCGTTATTGGTGAATGAGGGTTGTCTTCAGTTAGAATTAGAGGTGTATTATCGTTATGATTGTCTATATGTACATCATCTTTTTTGTTTAATGAAGTTTCAACAAGAGATTTATCACTATTGTCAGATGTTATAAGTTTGTTTTGCATACAATCCGCAATAAATGGTTTGTTCTTGTCGTGTGGAAGAATATTGCGAAGATATTGAACAATTGGATGGTGATTGTTTTTATCCGCTTCATTTAAATATATTTCACCATTTTCAGTTATTTGTTTTGCGCCAAGCAGATGAAATAGTTTGATTAAAAATAAATTGCCACTTCGACATGCATTCAGTAATGTTTCATGGCAATTTTTAATTGCAGGCGCAATGAACCATTTGTAGGTGACAAAAGAAGCGCCAAGAGCTAATGCAGTGATTTTAAAATATTTGTTGTCTAAAATGCTTGATATTGTAGTCTCAATTTCTTTGCTGCATTCGCTTGCATGGCATGGTGTCCATGAGAGATTGATGGTCAGAAAGAATATTAAGAGA
>Ga0207149_1133_pt1 | contig 11340 bp, 13 predicted proteins | sample Alteio_BWMinHeat_31_FD_153563 | JGI IMG/M metagenome (GOLD analysis project Ga0207149, IMG submission 153563) | Enriched cells from forest soil in Barre Woods Harvard Forest LTER site, Petersham, Massachusetts, United States -... | ecosystem: Environmental > Terrestrial > Soil > Temperate forest >... | reverse complement strand
AATTAGCCAGGAAATATTGGGAATTTATATCAATCCCGATGACATGGAAAAAGAAATTAGAAAAGAAGGCCACCTGGATCTTAGGAAATATCAAATAGAATTCAATAAAATGGAAATATTAAGTTTTTTCCAAAATTCTTCTCTTTTAAAAAATTCTCATTTATTGGATGAAATGAATTTCCTGGACATTGAAAAAGGACGCCTCATTTTTCGCCAAACAGAAAATCAGGACTATTTGGCCGCAGTAACTGCTGATTTCATTCGCCAGCAACTCATAAAATCGAGGAAATCCTTTTCATTCGAAACCGTGATGTCCCACCCAGATAAAATTCAGCAATTATCACAGGCAAAATCGATTGGTTATCGCACTTATCTGTATTATGTGGCAACCGAAGACCCCCAAATTAATATTTCTCGAGTAAAGCTGCGTGAAAAAATGGGCGGTCACTCTGTCCCGGAAGACAAGATTGTTAATCGGTATTACCGTTCTCTTGATTTATTGCACATAGCAATTCAGAACACAGATCGTTCCTATATCTTTGACAATTCAAGCCACGAACACATTTGGATTGCTGAAATTACAAACGGAAAAACACTGGAAATGAAAGCTAACTGGATGCCTCAATGGTTCCAAAGAGCACTTTGGGACAAATTCGACGTAAAAAAACTGCCGAAAGGGGCTGGAAATTGCAACATCAACAGTGCTTATAAAAGTGGGTCCTCTTCCTAAGATTCGAGTTCGCAAATTGCTCAAGCAATTGAAGCTCTAACCTTAGCGTCGTGGTCCCCTAAACATCAAAATATCGTTGATTGCCTAATAAGATCCAAATGTCCCAATCAGCAGTAACACCTTCTACACTCTTATTATATAACAAAATCCTTTCATTAGTCAATGTGTCACTCATCAATGGGTGCAATTAAAAGTGAGGGATGAACCATCCTCTCTGTGTTCTCTGTCTCGACTTTAGGCTTCTTATAAAAAATAAGCGCACATTTTGCAATACCAGAACCTAATCTTAAGCAGCAGATAGCTGCTCGATGATTTCCTTTAGGTCTCTATCCTCTATTTCGTTATTTTTGTCGAACCTGTGCATATACTTTGTCCTCAGTATTTTTGCTCTTACGTAGGCTAAAACATCAGAAAACGTGGCATGAGTTTTTTTGTACCAGGAGCAAGTTTGAATAGGAATATCTTCACCTTTTGATTTGGCATTTGCCAATGCCAATAGGTTGATAATGGAGTATGATGCAAGAATGCACGGGGTTATTCTATCGATCGCATTATCTGACCATTGTCTTTGCGTCTCCATTCCAAGGTGGCGTCGAGCTTCCTCAAAAGTAACTTCAAGTTGCCAACGAATGACAAATTCTTCTATTACTGTGACTGGAAGTGCGTTAACATCAGTACTAAACAATACTGCAATCTCTTCCTTATCATTGGAATCCTTGGTTAAAACCCACCTAATCGGAACGGGTCGTATTCCATAGCCATACCCAAAGACATGTTCCAGTTAAAATATCCATCTTCTTTTTCTTTCCCCCATACCATAATATTTCGACGGTGTCCCAAATTCTAGAAGGGTCTTCTAGGATCATTTTAAACGTCGGTAATCTTTTGCCTACGAGTTTTTTACGACCCTTTTTAGGTTTTTCTTCCGGAAATTCAAAAGTTCTGGCATCTAGGCGCATTCTGGAAACCAATGTAATTCCTAAATCAATACAAGTGTTTGCTAAAGCATAGGTGGCAAAAGCACTGTCAGCAATAATTGTGATTTTTTTTGGGTGTTTAATCCAACGACGTAGCAGCATGGCAACCTGACAAGTCCATTTAGTCAACGTTTTATGTCTTTTTGATCTTTTAAGATCTGTTATGTTTTTAGACGTTGATAAAGGGGTTTCTGGCGGCATTAAAATTGATAAAAAAGGTAAAGCCACTCCTTGTTTGAACCAAGGAAATTTAAAATGAATCGCAACGACTAACCAATTTAATCCAGGAACTAAGACTTTTCTACTCTTGGTCGATCTGACGGCATCTCTCTGGATACCCAATCCTTTAATTTTAGGTCCTTTTCTGCGTTCGACTGTGGAATCTACCGAAATTCGAATTTCCCCTGGAACTAATGAAACAATATAAAGAAGAAGAATCTCAGCCCCTTTTAGAGTCGACCATTTAGCTTTTCTAAAGAAGTCGTGATATCTAGAGTAATTTTTAATATCTTTTAAGCCTAACGACTTCAATATTTCAGAAATAGTGCGCTTTCCTTTGCATAGAATGTGTCCTTGAAATAACTCAAGAAAGTTCATGTAGGAAGATTTGGAAAAAAATAGTGGCAAAAAGATAGACAGAACAGATAGAATTGCATTAGGCAAATCGAACATAAGATACCTTTTATTCGTGATGGAAAAAAAAGTCATCTTATAAAGATTTGTCTTTTTTTTTGGAAAAAAAATGAGCAAAATTTTAGAGAAAGCCTAAAGTCGAGTCTGTGGGCTCTGTGGTTTAATAAAGCCTAGGTTCATGTTTATTTCAAAAATTTTTATTAACCACAGAGCCCACAGAGAACACAGAGAGACTGGTTCACCCCGCACTTTTAATTGCACCCCTCACCAATAATGGGAGGGTTCATTCAAAATGGCTTCAATGCAATTCTGACAGCGGAAAATCATGACCGCTTTTACCAAAACCGACCCCTGGTATATCAAAGGCGCTAATTCAAGAAACTCAACCTTCTCAAAATATTGTTTCAACTCTGCCAGATATTCATCCCGCTTGGTTAACCAGCCCCCTTCCAGATGGGGCGCATTCTCTATCCAGATAAAATATCCAGTGCGATGTTTCTGCTCTTCCTGCAGTTGTGGCCAGTAAGAAAACTGATTGTTCCTGATACCGTGAAGGTTTAAAAAATAAGCCCTTTTTTGACCCGGTCCATAAAAACTTAAAATACTTGCAGTCTGGTATTTGTCTCCAATAAGAAAATTGTACACTGGATCGTATCCATATTTTTCTAAGATCGGCGCGAGAGCCGTCCAACCCATATTGTGCTTCAAAGGGTTCATCTTATGCGGTAAAACGGTGGATGTATTGGAGTATGAAAGTGGAAGATATAAAACAAACGCCAGGGTCGCGAGGGAAATCCCGATACCAATTTTGACAGGTAAAATAATACTGCTCCTCTTATGAAAAGCATACCATCCCAAGATAATGATGCCTGTTGGATAAGCAAATATCACCCAATTCCCCTGGAGCTTTTGAAAAGCTGGCAAAACACATGCAAATCCCAGGGAAAATATAGTGACAAATCCGCAAAAAAACAGCGGAGGAGACAGGGTTTCTCGTTCCCTCAACCATTTCCAGAAGGCATAGCTCAATAAAATAAACAATATCGGAGAGAATAACATGGCTTGGGAAGCAATAAACTCAAATGGATTTCCCCCCGCCTGGTGTCCACTCCCTCCTCCCTGCAATGTTGAAAATACATGCCTGAAGGTAGCCCAATCATGTGATCCATTCCACCAGATACTGGGAAGCAATCCTATGAACGAGATCAATACACCCACTGCAAATACTCTTATCTTCTGTTCGGGAAAATACCAACGTCTTGCACAAAATGCAAAAACCCAAAATAAATAAATTGGCCATTTGAAAAGCGCGCCTCCAATTATCCATGCTGCACTATGTAGTGGATAAGGCGCTTCTCCCCGACGCAAAGCATCAACAACAGTCAAACATGCCCCCGTCCAACAAAGCAAAAAACCCATATCGGTAATCGCAAAAAAGGATCCAGCAAAACCCAAAGGGGTCAATGCCATGATGAGAGCACACCAAAATGCTGTCCGAGAAAATAGGCCTGCCGAAAGTGCCAAACGGTATACCAAATACACTTGCACAGCTGATAATAACACTGACACTGAACGGACACCCCATTCGGTTTGACCAAATAAATGGGTCCCCAACCAGATTTGCCAGGCTATCCCAGGCGGTTTGCTGTAATACCCCCAGTCAGGCTCTTGACTCCACGTCCAATACTGCGCTTCATCCGGTCCTAAACCAATACCCGAGTAAATGACGAAAAAATAAACTAACAATGCCTTTAGAGCGAGGATAATAAATAAAAAATAATTCCAGGGAAAAGTGTTTTTTAGATGGGTGATCATTTTCTTTTGAAGTTGTTCAACTTAATTTCTCCTTGCCTCTTCGATGGCCTTGCAAGGTGATATATGTTTTGTAAAATAACTGAGAAGATAGGCGCTAATAAAACTTAATATGAAACCGGGAATCAACGAATCGACTTCAACGGGCAGCAGTTTTGCATTGAAGTAAGGCCATATGGCTGCGGTCAATCCACCCACAATGATAGACGCAATCGCACCATATTTGTTGATCTTATTGGAATAAAGGGCTAAGAGAACGATCACTCCGAAAGAGGCTCCAAGGCCCGACCAAGCATAATGGACCAAATCATAGATCGATCCTACCCTCATATATGCTATACACAAAGCAAAAAAAGCAGGGATGATGACAAAGAACCTGGAGACCGCCAACAGCCGTTTGGAGGATTCCTTTCGGGTAAATCTCTTATATATATCCACTGTTAGAATCGAACTCAATACCAGCAGCTGCGAACTCATGACATTGATAGTCGCAGCTAAAATCGCGCATAAAATCAATCCTACAGCAAAGGGATAAAAGGTATCCTTTACCATCTCAATGAAAATCACTTGAGGATCTTCCAAACCGTTCTTAAAATAAACAATTCCAACAAGCCCAACAAACGTCGCAGCGCTTAACATGATAACCATCCAACTCATCCCTACATTCCGCGATTTCGAGATTTCTTCAGCATGTTGGATACCCATAAATTTTGTGATGATATGTGGTTGGCCGAAATATCCCATGCCCCATCCAAAAAACATCGTCAACACGCTAAAAAACTCCATCCAATTCACAGGCCAGATGCGGAGGCTGACTCCTTTTTCGTCTAATTGTGTAAGAAATGAGCTCCATCCTCCTTCATTGGATATGAGGATATATGGGACAATGCAAAGAACAATTAATAGGAATAAACCTTGGACAAGGTCGATCCAAGCGAGTGTAATATATCCACCCAGAATGACGTAAGTGACTACAACAATAAATCCAATTAAAATCGCAACGTCATAACTTATTCCAACAAGTGAAAAGCCTAATATTCCGAGCCCGGTGAGATGGGCGCAGACATAGACGACATAAAAAACAAGGCAGAACAGGGCTGAAAACACTTGTAAGACCCCTGACCTATCTTCGTAGCGATGGTGCAAAAACGTTGAAAACGTGTTGCAGTTCCATCGACCGGTCAATTCGCGAAACTTTTTTGCAACAATCTGCCAGTTCACCCACATGCAGGCAACCAAACCTAACGCTACCCAGACTTTGAACATTCCTTCAACAAAAATTAACGCAGGATAGCCCATGAACAGCCAACTGCTCATGTCGCTGGCATGCGCAGCCATGGCTGTCAGCCAGTAATTCAATGATCGGTTGCCAATAATAAAATCAGATGCCGATTTTACTTTTCGTGCCGAAATTATGGCTATTGCCGTCAGAGTAGCGAAATATAAAAATAAGGCGATATACATATACACCTATCAATAATGAGTGAAAGTATAAGTTGAATTAGAATAATTGTGCAATAAACTTCTATTATTTCCAATTAATAAACCGGAGTGTTACCTATGTCCTTGGATAATGCCACCTATGTCCTTGGATAGAATGTTACCTATGTCTTTGGATCGGACCATTTTTGGCTTTGACAAAGAGGCCTCACCCACTCATTGCATTGTCTGTCCGGCCAAGCAGCTGTCCGGCCAAGCAGCTTGACTTTTTACATAAGCTTATGTATAATTAAGGCAAATGGGAATGAGATGAAAAAGAGAGATTTGGAAAAAAGATTAAAAAAAGCCGGGTGGTGGTTAGATCGTCATGGTGGAAATCATGATGTATGGACAAATGGAAAAATCACAAACCAAGTCCCTAGGCATAATGAAATTAACGAACTTCTCGCTAAAAGTATAATAAAAGAAGCAGAGAAAAATCCTGCACAAGAAGAGGAGTAAATTATGGAATTAGAAGGCAAAATTTGGAAAAATAAAAATCACTGGCTTGTCAACGTTCCTTCTTTGAATATCATGACTCAAGGAGAAAGTAGAGAAGAAGCTCTCTTTATGATTAAAGACGCTATAATGGAATACATGAAGTATTATTTTGAAGATGAAATCGAAGGTTTTGAACTAACTGTTAATGATCATAAAAGATCAGTTATCGGAATATCAGCTAACAACAATAAATTGTTATTGGCTTTATCTCTCAGAAAGCAAAGAGAAAAAAGCGGATCGACCATCCGAGAAGTCTCCGAACGTTTGGGTTCAAAATCTCAAAATGGTTATGCACAATACGAAAAAGGGAAAACTAGAATTTCTCTAGACCAATACGAGAAATTGTTACACGCGGCAAATCCAAATCAGCAACGCTTATTAAGAGTTGTTTAAATGCAGATATCATCGCGGGTTTTCATTTCTTTGCCACTACTTCTAGAACTAGGGTCCATTTGAAGATGGAGCAGCTGGTTTTTCCTCATAACGAATACCAATCTTCCTAAAGTTGATATACATGTCTATTAAAAATTCATCGACAAGAGTTTTTCTTAACAACGTTAGAGCATCCTTGTCCGTGATGTCATACTTTCCAGCCCATTGACTTATCAACTGTTCCATTTTAAGAGTATCGTTTTCTTTAAAGCCACTGTCTGGACGCTGCAGTTGGTATATTAGAGTGTAAACATCATGCAAAAACAGATTTTTATATTCTTCTGAAGCAGCTTTAATGGATGCGTTGTCCAGAAGTTTTTCTAACTGCAAGGTGGCGATATATTCTTTTCCATCATCTTCTGTGCGCATCACATATTGTCTATCTTTAAAGGATTCTTTGATGCGGTCTCGAAAGGCGATAGTCTCAAAAGTTTCATCCCCTTTTTTCATTCTGATTGAAGAGATGACCCCTCTGCCGGTGTTCTGGCTAACTAACATATCAATTTTACCCTTTGTGGACGTTTCCCCCGTATTACCTGAACCCGCCTCGAATGCTCTTTGCAAAGTATGACTCTGACCTGCGTAATTGTTAAGATTGAAATGATCTCCGAACGGAATAAATTCTTCGTCCAGATATTGTTCACCAATGGGAACTGCACTGTTGTTAAGTTTCATAATCATAGATCTACAGAGTTCTAACTCGAAATGGCGAGGAGTGAATGAATAGAGCCCTAATTGTGCGACCAGAACTGCCTGCAATACTTCAAACTTATTGTTGTGGCCCAATTTTTTTTCATCAATCCATCCGATGGAAGCTTCCCGTCCCTTTCTCCAAGCATCCAGGTAAAGTTTTGCACTCATTCGATTTTGTTCATTAGCTCTGATGAATACAGACATTTCATTTTGAAACTTTATCAGGTCCCCTCGAATGCTATCAATCTTCTCTTTTCTTTGTGAGGAGTCTTCTGGTTCTTTTCGCTGAATTTCTTTAATTTCTGCATCTGCTAAATGTTCAGCCATTTCAAAGAAACTTTTAGAAATTACGTTTGTGCTGTAAATATCAGCATCGATCGTATCTGGAGTGCGAATAAGTTTTCGCATGCGAAGCATTAAATCCATATAATCATCCATACTTTCTTGCCAATATTTTGACGATAATTCGGGTTCCATCTTTTCCAATGCTTCCCATATCTCTTGCTCAGAACATCCTAATGTTACTTTTCCTTGCTTTTCATCTTTCCCTTTCCGAATCTGTGATTCTGTAAAAACGACTTTTCCATTGACGACGTTCAATTCATAGGATTTTTTATCATCCTCGAATGATTTGACCGAGCAAGGTTTGAATTGGTTGTTCCATCGTGGAGGTAGAAGGAATTATGGGAGGTTTAAATTCCTCTTTGTGAGCACTCAGGGATAGTTTGTTAAATTTGTTCACTGCATCATCTGATGCAATGAAATCTGGTGTAGGGCTTTCAAATACTTCGGATGCCAAATCATACTGAATATAATTTCCCATAGCGATTTCCAATTTCTCCTTAGCCCATAACGCTTTTTTGGAAAGTTCTGTTGGTACACTACTTTTCGTGGTCATTCCCTCTTCTGATGCATCCAAGAAATCCTTGGCGAGCATCCGATTTTCTTTACTGTGATTGATAAATTCGGAAATTCTAGCTTCAAAGGTATAAAGCTGATTAAGCCTATCTGTAATCTTAGAATCTTTCTGATCATTGTTAAATAACTCACCTTACGCACCGGGAGCAGCATTTGGGCTGAGCCAAAGCCTCGGGGTTGAAAGATTGCAAAAGGGTCAATATCAAGAGAGATATTGACCCTTTTGCAATCTTTCAACCGCGAGAGCTTTCGCTTCAGCCCAAATGCTGCTCCCGGTGCGTAAGGTTCTTTAATTGCGGCTTTGTCAAGAACATTCTTTTTTTCCTCAACCTGCTGATTCTTAGTCATAAATAGTTTTTACCTATGGAACGATCAGTATCGCTATGAATCTTTGTAAATTTTCAATCAAATCGAAACCAAATTTTTGGATTTGGGCCCCGCCCCGATTGGTTTGCCCATCCTATTAATGCACTTTCTTCTATTTTTGCATTTCATACCTTGGTTTTAGCTTTTTAAAAAATCGAGATTCTAATTTATCTTCAGTCCAATATCGACTACTGCTCTACTATGCTTGCACCTTTATTCTCTACCTGAGAAAAAATGCGCAATCCATGGTTCTTTACGGAGTCTTGTTTGAAGTCGCAACAAAGTTGGCTTCAGCTCCAACATAATCTTAGAAAGGTGAAACGGCTGACAATGTGAGTTACGATCTCTTCCAACTTTAAAAGTTGGATGACCAACCTTACGACGTCATACCAATTTCACGGCGCATAACAGTTATTTATAGCCTCTATTTTTCCTTGGGCTCATCATCTCTCTTTTTTCCCTATAAGCCGCATACATGCCGGTTTCTTAGGCCACTTTTTTCTTTTTCTTTTTTTTTCCGGCCTCTCCTATTTTTTCTTTCCTCAAAGCCTTGACTTGTCTTTCTTCCGCTTTCTTTTGCTTCTCAGATTCGATCTTAGCTTCCTCAGGGCAAAACTTATCCACATCCATTTGTGGATCAAAATCCCTGTCTTCAAGCCACATGCGATGCAAGTTGATTGCTATCTTTCTTCCAACAGCCATTGCTGCCTTTTGTGTTTTTAATTTACGTTTCTTTTTCAATCCCCAAGTTTTTAACTTACTCTGTGCCTTCGTTCGAGTAATCATTACCACCCCGGCTTCATGAAGTAATGCCCGAACTTCCTTAGAACCACTTTTTGAGATGCGTCCTTGTTTTATTGTCTCACCCGAAGAATATTGTCGTGGAGTCATTCCCAAATAAGAACCAACCGATCGTGATTTTTTAAAGCGTTTTGGATCATCAATCTCAGCTTTATAGCTGACTGCTGTCACGGGACCGACTCCTGGATGTGTCATGAAGCGTTGAACTATCCGATCATTTTTTGCTAAAAGTTCTAATTTGAGCTCTAAAACATCCAGTTGCTCTCCAATCCTCTCATAGCAGACTATAAGAGGTTCAATCACACTCCAATCGAGATGGGAGGAGATTTTATATTCTTCTGGAGAAAACTCATCAAATGATACTGCCTGTTTAATCACTTCTCGAACTGATGTGATTCCTTTTCGCAACTTGATTCCAAATGTTTTTAAAATTCCGCGGATTGTGCTGGATAACTGTAATTTTTGATGTACTAAGGCTTTACGTGCTGTTAACAAACAGTTGGTCTTGATTGACTCTATTGACTTGATATGGACTTCTTTATAATTATTACAACGGATTGCATTTGCTATGGCTCGAGCATCATTGCGGTCGGTCTTATTGACATTAACCGATAGAATAGCTGCCATGAAGCGTGAATCAATGCAAATCACATTCCATTGTTCTTTTCTCAAACTCGTTACAAGCCAATGGCTAAGAGATCCTGCTTCAAGGCCTATTTTTTCAAATTTGAAGCCAGTTTTTTTCAAGTACCGATGAATAGATTCAGGATCAGAGAGAACTTTTGCCTCTTTGACAATATTGTTATTTTCATCCATAATGCAAATCGAAGTCTCTGCGTTAGAAACATCGAGTCCTGCGTAGTACTTCATGGGATTATCCTCCATTTTTATGAGAGTCTTCATTGACCTCATATGAAGAGTTTAATACTACTTCGAGGATTTTTTGAAAATCCGAAGGATAATCCCTCTTTTTTCTTCAAATCCTCATCGTAGTCCCGCAATTACATTATGTGAGTTAAATAAGGCATTCCCACGTATTTTTTGTACATCGCGTATTGCTATCTCAGTGGCGAACTCCTTGAATCGTTGAGAAATAAACTCTGTGCCGTAATGATAACTTATGACCTCATCACCCGCAGAACTTATAGTCCAACCCCCAGCAGTCACCAGTTCCTTCATTTTTTTCAATAATGATTTATAATTGCTTTTTTGGGTTTCCCTGTCACTAGACGATAATTCGGGTCTCATTTTCTTTAATGCTTCCCATATCCTATTTGAAGGGTATTTTAATGTTACTGCTCTTGTGCGTTTGAATGGATTCCACGATCTTTTTGTTTCCTCACAAACGATTTTTTCATTAACGATGCTTAAAGTAAGGGGTTTACCCTCCAATTTTCCAATTTGTTCGAGTAAGGGTGTGATTTCATCTTCCTGGCTTGGGATGGAACTGAAGTTTGCGGCAGCAGTAAGACTGGGTGCGGGTGTGTTGGCAACGCTGGTGATGACGACCGATCCAGGGCGCGGACCTGGGGTTGATGGTTGTTCGCGTAATCCACTGTTTTCGGCTAATGCTTCCTATGCTACCCGAGCCGTTGTATTATCGACTAAATCATTGAGCGGAACTGCATTAATAGGATCTTTGTTTAAACTTTCAACATTTGGCCGCACTAATGCGGAGATTCCTGTTAGGCTGACTGCCTCATCAATCTCTTCATTTTCGATTCTTCTTTTATTTATTGTACTTGCTGTTTTAGTTGCATGTGGGATTGTTTTGTCGAAAATTACGTTTCCTGGAGTAGGCCCAGGTACGCGCAAACTGTCAGGGACTTCATTTGTCATAATCCCCCCTTATTAGCTAATTATTTTTTGATTTTATATTTAATTAATAGGTGTTTATGTCACTTATGTCACCATAATCTGATTTTATGTCTAATAAATTAATTTTAAATAAAGGCGTTATTAATTGTTATTAATAATTGCTGAGACGAAAGAAATAGG
>Ga0207149_1132_pt1 | contig 11428 bp, 12 predicted proteins | sample Alteio_BWMinHeat_31_FD_153563 | JGI IMG/M metagenome (GOLD analysis project Ga0207149, IMG submission 153563) | Enriched cells from forest soil in Barre Woods Harvard Forest LTER site, Petersham, Massachusetts, United States -... | ecosystem: Environmental > Terrestrial > Soil > Temperate forest >... | reverse complement strand
CTAAAAGACACTTACTTTTAAATCAAGACCGTCTTAAGAAGTCTCTGGCCCGTCACCGGGCCAGAGATAGGTAGTGGCGACGAGACGTCATCGACCACGACGAGGGAAGGGATGCCTGGGGTGCTGGCCTGCAAAAATCAGTAGCCGTCGGTACAGTCGTTGGGATCGGCTGCATACAATACGGTCCTGGCTTCCTTAGTGCGTTTAAGGAAGTCTTCCATTGCATCAGAATCTCGGGCACTCACCCAGCGAGTGGTATACTGGCCGTTGAGTTCCCAGATCGCATAGCATTGAGATCCACTACTGAAATGACCACTGATTCTACAGACTCGAGTTTCAAAGAACGCCGATGTGGGCCCTCGAATAAATAGATGGGCCGCGCATTGACTGGTGCTCCCCACTCCCACAATCTGTGCGACTGGGGCTTCTTGAGCCGCCGGGGTTTCCTTAGCCACGGGTTCCTGGGCAGGAATCGTTTTTTCTTCTTGAGCAGGAGCTTCCTTCTGAGGAAGTATCTCTTTTTGGGCGGGCACTTCTTTTTGGGCGGGCATCTCTTTCTGAGCGGGTCCCTCTTTCTGCGCGAAGCAGATGCTGGAAATAAACATAGCAAATAAAAACAGGGTTATTTTTTTCATGGGCTTCTCCATAAAAGAGGTTGATAGTCCATCTCTATTTGGTCCGCCATTCCCGTTTGCAAAACTTTGTCCAAACTCAGGAAAGATATAGCGGAAGGAGGAGCCCACCTGGGACATTGTGACATGGAAATCAAGGACCCATGTCCCAGGTCGACCTCAAGTCTATTTTATAATGCTACAATCGTAGGTCACTGTTCGGTCTTCAAAGGACAACGCTCCCATGGCGAGATTTGCTTCTTCGATAACATGAATACCACTTCCATTGGCCCCGGTTTTTTGATCAGTCAGTTCAACATTGATTTGGGATAGACGCGCCGAATTGACAACCGAACATTTGATGCAGGCGAAAACGCTAAGGTGAATTCCCGCCACAAACTTACTATTAACATCAATTTGAGGCTTGTTCAAGGTCCGTACACCACGGGAAACTTTATAAAACCTTGCGAAAAATTGCTCATTGCGAGACGGGGAGCAAATGTACGGGAAAAATTGATTCACCCAATGGTCTTTACCACGGAGCCTTCCAATTCGCTACAGAGACCTGGGAAAGTCAATGTGCGCCTTTCTTTGCTAAAAACCATATGGTTCGTTGCGAAAAAAATGAAAGTGTCTATGACGTCTGTTGTTCAGCAATGTGTGCGGCGGACATGATTTCTTCCGGAGGTATAGGAAATTGGCCCACATGCGGGTTGCCTCAGGACTAAAATTTTCAGAGAATTTTAGATTTTTTCAGCTTGGAATTGACGAGGGACTTGGAACTAACGAACGACTTGGAATTAACGAAGTCCGCGACAGGGATTTCTCCCTGTCGCGGCCCTATCGGTCCAACTTATTAATAATTAATTTAAACCTTCCTCTTTTAAAACTTTGGCGACGGCCGGCCTTGCGGCAACGCGGGCCAAATACCCTTGGATGTTTTTATAGGGAGTCAGAGGAATCTCAAGCCATTTGGTCCAACCCGTAACGACGAAGGCGTAAGCATCGGCAGGGGTAAAGTTCTTGCCCGTTAAAAAGTCTTTACCAGCCAATTTGGTATCCATATAACTTAAATAGTCATTGGCCCTTCCAACCATAAATTTTCGTACCGGCTCTTGCACCGCCTTGTCTGTTGATATTCCATCAACTCCAAAGAGGGACCCGATCCCTTTATGCAAATCGGAGGTCACAAAAGAAAGCCAGTTCAGGGCTTGAGCCCTCTCGAAGGTTCCAATGGCCGGTAAAAGCTTTTTATCTGCTGCTTTGTCGGCAATATAGGTATGAATGGCAAGATTCTGATCTAATTGTTGACCGTCATCAGTGATAAGAATAGGAAGGGTTCCCAAGGCATTGAGCTTACTCACCAAGACGGTATTTGGATCTGCGGGTTTATCAAAATCCACCTCAATGGCTTCGTATTTGAGACCGGATTCTTCCAGAGTAATATGGCAAGAGGTTGAACAAGAGCCGGCGGAATAATAAAGTTTCATCATAGTTATCCTCACTGTTTAGGTTGAAGCCTGAAACGATACTATAAGAACTCAAAAGTTGGGAGAAAGAAAAATGCGTCATCCGCTGGCCTTACGTCTGAGTGAGATCTTAATCGATAACTGAAATGGTCCCTTTCATTCCGTGAGCTGCATGACCAAATTTGTCACACTTAAAATTAAATTTTCCCTTTGTCATAGGAACAAACAACAGCGAGGCCTGCTTTCCGACTCCTACGTCAATCTCGTCGAAAGGATAGGTTTCAATCCTTTCTGACCTTTCGTCCTTGGCAATGATCGATTTAAAAAAACCAGGAGAGTTCAAATCATGACCCTTTTGCCCACGATTGGACAATTTCAAAAGATAAGGTTGGCATTTGGACAAATTAATTTCTGCGGGATTGAACTGATACTCCGTCATATCCACCTGGACTTCTTTTGCGGAAATCCAGTTAACTTTAGCCAATTCACATGATGCGTTACTCTTTTCGTCGCCTCGCCCTTGGTTTGAAATAAAGAATATGATGGCCGAGGCGGCTAGAGTCAAAAGAGCGAATGATTTCATCTTCGATCTCCTTCTTTGGTTCGCCGTTTTTAAGAGCAAAGGAGGTGCCACAAACAGAACCTTTTTAGGACAGAAGGTCGCCCCGCCCTGGTCATTCTAACTCGGTTGAAATGCCATACCCTTTGAATCAGGGTCTCCTTTGGCAGAATCAATGCATAGACTTTCCTGCGATGAAATTATTTATTTTCATTGTGATATCTCTTGAAATCTTCGGAGTCATCGAAACATCTGCCTCCATGGAGATCTATCCCGTTGGTTCATTTCAGACCCGGCCCGCAAAGCAAAACGGCCTGTTGAGATTTTCCAGTGACGGTAAACCACTGAGAGTCAATCCTCCTGAGTGCTCCGGTTTGGCTCTTGAAAATGCCATTTTCAAGGGCGGGCGCGATTTCCGGGGGGAGTCTGAAATTATCCATGAATTCTTTCAACGCTGCGGGAAAATTCTTTCCCGATTTTCACCTACGAAACTCGGGACTCTTGTCAGGCTTTCTCGACAGGCATATTCCATTGAAAACCGGGAAGACCTGCACGAAGTCATTTTTTCCTTTCCTTTCGGAGTTTCCCTCCACGGACTCTTGGCCTTAAAACCTGGAGATCGCCCCAGACCTCTTGTCATTGTCGTATCAGGAACCAATAGCAATTTGGGAGACTCCTATGTTCGAAGTGTTCTTGGGCCTCTGTTTGACGAGAGTCCCTTCAATGTTTTGGTTCTGCCGAGCACCACTGGTTCGGATTGCATCGCAAAGAACAACTTGGTTGAGATCGGAGGAATGGAGGAGGGGCGGGGGGTCTTTGAAGTTATGAGGCAATTGATCGCCCCCAATTCACCGTTTAAGGACCTTGTTTCTAGTTTTCATATTTTAGGTATCAGTTTGGGAGGTAACGCTGCCATGTTTGCCTCGGTCTACGGTAGTCACAATGCGGTTTCCGACCAAGGGCCCAAAGTCCAAAGTGTTATCGGATATTGTCCGGCATTGAATCTGTATGAAAATTTGAAAGATCTAGATAGGGACGACTTAGTGGGAAGAGTTTACCATAAAATGATGATCAGTTTAACAGATCGCGAGTCCTCTTTACCCCATGATGTGCGCCCTCCCAACCCTCTTAAAGATTTCCCTTTGGGGCAGGCGCCGAAGTTTGTTGAACAATGGGCTATGCCAACTCTTAAAAAACTTCTGTCAAGTTCATCGTTTCTTCTGGATCCGTTTATTGAGGGAGCTCCAAGGACAATCCAAGAGTTTTGGGCTTCAAACAATTTTTTCAATTATTTTAAAGAAGTGGAAATCCCTACCCTCGTTATCGCGTCCGATGACGATCCGATTATAAATCAAAGAACCAATGCGTTTGCTTTGCAAAAGTTGTTGAAAGACTTTAAGGGCTCCTCCATGGTGAGTGTGATTCATTTCACAGGTGGCTGGCATTGCGGGATCTCTCATGTTTACGGCGAGGACATTTTCGCCACCATGATCAGGAGTTTGATTCTGACAAAGAGTCCTGAATTTAAATTTAGGGACGAAACGGAGCCCCTCCCTTGGCCGCCAAGGGTCAAAAACCTTAATTTGAGCGAAGGTGAAAAATATTTTGGGTATCACTGGAAGGCTGTGGAAGGTCATGGCCAGAGTGTTCTCACCTTTAAGATTTGGCAGCCCCATCACCGGGTGGAAAACACGTGGTGTTGGGAATGGTCACCCTTTTACGCCTTCGAAGGTTGTTTTCGAAATTTTGATTTGAAAATTTCTTTAAAACCTTTCACATCGCGTATTCCAAAATCAAAAGCAGAGACCGCGGCGCTGACTCGGTGGCTTAACTCTCACATAAGAATTTTGACTTCTGCCGGAATTGAGCCCGTCGACACAACCTCGCCTCCGATGGTCTTTCAATGGCGACCTGATTGATGGTATGTAAAGATTTCTCGAACGACCAATTGATAACAAAATGTGGTCCTTTAAATCTGTTATAACTACGCTAATAGTCTAATATATATGGCATTAAAGTTGCTAAATTAATGCAGATGTAAGTAATCACGCTGTACGTTTTTTGAGGTTAAGATATGAAGGTCCTACTGATTTTTATTTCGCTGAGTTTGACTTCAGTTATCAGCGCTGCCCAGGGCGAGGAAGTCCCGCAGGATAAGAGGGTTTCAAGTCGACTTCAACCCCGGGAGTCTTTTCGACGATCCTATATTCAAATTCGTAATGAAATTTTCCGCTCCGAATCTGAATCAAAAAGCAATGTGGTGCTGGTTAAGTCTCTCAAAGAAGCGTACGCGAAATATAAAAGTACCTCCCAGTTTGTATCTGACTTAAGTGCCACAGAGATGGCCCCATCATGGGCGGATGAAGAGTTTACTTTTCAGGGAGAGTCGGTTCGAATTCATGATGTTTGGGGGAAATTCAAAAATTGGATAGCACGAAAAAGCCGTCCCCGTTCGGAAGATCTTGCCTTCAACTTTGTTGAAACAAGCGACAATCAGGCTGAGATTCTTGCTGGCAATGAATCGTTTTGGCCCCGCCTCATCGAAGATATCACAAATGCCAAGTCATCCATCAACATTCAAATGTTTGGTATTACCGCAGATGCCTTTGTCGTAAATTTTGCGAAATTATTGGCGCAAAAAGCGGCTCAGGGCGTGAAAGTGCGAATTCTTGCCGACCAATTGGGGGCGGGAATGTGTCCCTTCATTAAAAAAGGGCCCTTAATGAAGGTGATGGGGGTCCTTTTGAAGGACGGACCTGAGCGCCCCATACCCAGTAAGGATCTTTTCGATTTTTTACGGAATCATAACATCGAAACAGTTTTAATTCCTCCTCGTTTGAACGGTCCAAACTTCCAGCTTGATCATAGAAAACTTTATGTCATCGACGGGAAGATAGGCTATAACACAGGCTATACCCTTCAGAAGGAAATGCGCGAAATCAAATTTGATGAAGGTGTTAGATTTTCTGGTTCTTTAGTGCATCAGTTTCAACTCAGTTTCTTCTCAAGTTGGATCTTCAATGGCGGAAAAATTTCGACAGAGGACCTGGACAGTTTTGATTTTAAATATTTTCCAAACATTGAAAGTCCGAACGGGACTTCCGGAACCGCTTTAACTATGAAAGTTAATGTGCCAGGGGTGCGGGCGGAAGTAACCGAGTCATATTTAGATTTAATAGATCGCGCCGAAAAATATATTTATGTCGTGACCCCGTACTTTGCCAGTGGAGCTTTTTTTAAGGCCTTAGAAAAGGCGGCCCAGCGGGGGGTGGAAGTAAGGGTTGTGGTGCCGAAAGTTCCCGTAGGTCGCTCCTATGCCTTTGTGGACAATCAAATCTTTAGAGAGTTTTCTAAATATGGGATTAAGTCCTATTCTTACTTGGGACCAAAAAATTACGGACTCATTCACGCCAAAGGGATGCTGGTTGATGGAAAATTTGTTTCCATAGGCTCATGCAATATGGATCCCTTTTCCCTCTTGTTTAATAATGAGATTAATATACTTTCAAGCGATCCGGCCTTTGTACAAAGTGTTCAAAGGGAGATGTTCAATTATATTTTTCAGTACTCAGAACCGTATAAACCATTTTTGATAAATAATTTTGATGAAAAAGTCGAGGTGGGAGCATCTGAGTTTGTCGTTGGTGCCGCCCGTAGTTTGATCGAATATTTCGGATTTGAATGGTGATTGTTTATCCCCTGTGTCGTCAGAGTTCGGTGCTCTGCCATCACGTCATAAGATCTCCCTCTGTATTTGATTTCTTGTGGTATTCCCTTTGCTTCATCGTTAAATTTGGACTTACCCTTTAGGGCCTGGCTCCGAAAAGGAGGCATTTTCTCCTTCATATTTTATGATCTAACTTAACCTTAATTTTTGCCGCGCCTACTTTTGTTTTCAGCGTCCCGAAAAGGTCCCCGGGGGTGCGAGACATCGGATCGCCAGTTTGGCTCGCGCGCACAGTTAGGTCAACATCGCCCGTGAAGGCGCCACCCATCATGGCGTTTTCTTGGCCTAAGCTAAACGAAAGCGGAAACCGTGGGTCAGAGATTTTCTTAACGGCCATCGGGGGTCCGCCGCTAACAGGGCGTGCAGCGATAAAAATAACGGCCCCTTTGGGGAAGGTCATCCCTTTGCCGAGTGAGATCGTGCCGGTGATTGTGCTTGGGGCCCCGGCAAGGGCAAATGAGTTTAATAGTAACATTGTAAAAAGAGCTGTGAATATTTTCATAAAATTGTCCTTTTTTCATTTTTCTAAATAATGTGATGAATTTTTTATTTTAGCAAGAAGTTACAGACGCTGTCGGCATGCGGCGGGGCAATCGGCAGAACGACTATCGAAACTTTTGGGATTGGGAGAACAAAGTTTGATTTACGGCCTTTTCAGGGGATGTGGCCTGTTAATTGCTTCTAGACGCGTTGGTTAACGAGGAGTGATTTATGAAAGTAATTCTTTTTCTTATATTAACTATTTCATCGGCCTATGCGAAGAATGATGTGCCCCTTCAAAATATTTATAAGTCGCCTGATGGCACCTACTGGAGTGATGAATTACCCCAAACCCATATCAACTGCATTCTCAAGAAAGAATATGAGGGAAAACCAGCTGCGGATCTTGAGCGTGTGCGTATGACGGCGGGTGAGGTTATTTGCGAAAGAGATACCCAGGGGCGCTTACTTGGTCTTTCGGGCGACGGTAAAACGATTGTTGATTCTGATGCCGTACGATCTTGCAAAGCTTTGGGTGCGGGGTGGGATCTACCATCAGTGGAGGATTTCATTAAACTAGGAGCGGGTGCTAGTTACCTGCATCATTCTAGTCCCGTTTATAAAAAGTTTAAAATCGAGTGGGTATGGACCTCAAGCACAATGGCAGGATACTCCAGGCCCTCTGAATACATAGTGAGAGTTATGATTTTACATCCAAAAAACTTCGGTGGGACTGCACACCTGCCCGAAAACTCAGCGAATGTTTTTTGCGTAAAGCACCCCTAAGGAGAGGAGGCCTTTAAAATTTGTTGTCGGACTATGGTTAAAATCGCGGGATCAAAGCATCGGATGTATTCGAAAAAGGCTTCGACGCTGGGATTCGCTTATCTGATATTTTGGAAAAAGACATGGTAGCGTTAAAACTCTTTGGTCCCATCCGATGGGTGATTGCGGGTAGCCCGAAATACTTCAAGAAGAACAAACGTCCGTCTCATCCTAAAGATCTCTTACGGCACAACTGTATTAGAGTGCGAGCAGGAGAGGAAATTTACCATAAGTGGGAATTTGAGCGAGGTGGAAAAGCATTCGAGGTTCAGGTCAAGGGATCCCTCATTCTCAGTGATCCTCTCTTGGCGGCTGATGCTGCTGTCGACGAGGCTGGCCTGGTATACGTAACGGAAGATGTTATTCAGGAAAGAATTAATGCGGGAAAACTTGAATCGTTTTGAGAGAATTTTCACCTACAAGTAGCGGCTACTATCTCTATTTTCCCCAGCGGTCACAAATCCAACCGAAACTCCGAGCGTTCATCGAACATTTTAAAGGTAAGAAGTAGTTAGTGCTAAAAGTTTAGCGCAATTTAGTCGATATCGAACTGAAGTTATCTGTGATTCTAACACGCTGCTAACGAAAAAACCGACTGGCACCTAAAATACCCCTTCTGGGTAAAGTCGAGGAAAATAATATCCTATTGCGTGATCAGGAAATCCAAGTCGAACCGGTTTTTTCGCCGAATCAGATGTCAGCATTTCTTTCTCTATGAGGGAACCTAGAATTATTCGGGCCGATCTTTCTGGAACGCCAGTCAGGTGTGAGGCTTCACCCCTATCGATTTCGCCACGCAAAAGTGCTTCTCTAAGTAGATAAATCGATTCTGGTTTCAGTTCTCCGAGTTCAATGAGGCGTGTTGCGTAAGCGCTTACCCGATTCAAAAATCCATCAAGATCGAGAAGGTGACTCATGAATTCGACCTGGTCTATGCATGTCTCCAAATAAAATTTGCAAAAACGAACAAGGCCCTCATCGGAGAGATTTCCTCGTCCATCCAGGTCTCCTCGTCGAGGAGAGTCGCCCAAGGTTAGAGCGGCCATGTAGTCTCCTTTTCTGCGCGCGAGCCCTCTTGAAATTGCCCATAGGCCGTGGCTCTGAAGTCCTAGTCTGATTATATATGCATGAGAAAAAAGTCGAATTACTCTTCCGTTTCCGTCCAGGAAGGGGTGTATCCAGGCGAGCCGATGGTGTGAAGCGGCGGCGGCGACATATTTACTTAGGGCGGGCAACGAGTGAATGGAGAATACCTCTTTGAATCTTGCTAAGAATGATTCCACAGTACTTGCTGCTGGAGGAATGTGTTCGCCGACTTCCACCTCATCAGAACGAATTTTTCCTGGAATGATCTTTATTATTTGACCATTAGGGCCAGTCACGTTTTGAAAATCACTACTTAGGCGTCTATAAAATTCCTGATGGATCCAACAAATGAAATCTTTGGAACATATTTCCATTTTTGGCTCAGCCTCAAGCCGCGCCTCCATAAGCTTTTGGACTTCGACGTGTGCTGCACTTTCTTCTTGAAGAGCCCTTTTGGCTGGGTCTTTAGAATAATCTTTTTTTAGAGCCTTATTGATATCTGCTGGGTGGGTGCTATGCCCTTCTATTAAATTTGAATAGTAACTATTCATTACTCGCAGTATTTCAGCCACAGAATTGCGGGTGATGGGATGAAGTTTAGAGCTAAGTTCGCCAGACTTCTGCAGAAGTTTAATGCAAAGGTCATCAAGTTGATGGTTGCGATCGGTTGTAGGAAGCATTGGTTCCATTTCAATTGGATTTCTATACATTTGATCCTCTTTTGCCGATGTTTTTGCCGATCTTTTCCATCTTTAAATATTTGATAATAAAGGAATAAGCATTTTTTTTACTTATTATACCACACATTTTCTGCCGATCTTTCTGCCGATGTTTTTGCCGATCTTTTTATCTATTAAACAATTGATATTACAAAGTTATAATTTATATACTATTTATGATAAGTATGTTTTTTGCCGATCTCTAATTGGTGGACTGGCCTACGGTCAAGAGGAGCAGTATCTCGCAAAGTGAACTGCACGTTATTATAGATGGGATCGATCTCAAGCTGGTATGGGTGAGGCGGGATTTCAAGAAGATATCTTAAAGTCATAATTAAGTTAAATCAATAGGTTGGAAGAGAATGCCGGGTTGAATTAGTACAAATAAACCCTCTTTAAGGTCGTTTAGACGGTCTTAAAATTGAATTGGGTACCATTTTCCCTGAATTTAGTGGAGGCTCTAATTTACTGCGGATGGGATAGATCGAACGCAGTTTCTTGAATTCATTGCTCAAGAAGAGCAAAATTCTCATTCGGTTTTAGATCTGAACGCGATTTTTTTCCAAATCAGGAGGCTATCGAGCCCAACTTTCGGCACAGGGACCATTATGCAAGTGAATTTGGGCCACGAAGATTAGAAGTTTCTTCCGGACACCTTGAGGAATTTAATTGAAACATGAGCATTCTTGAATGAGGTGGAACTTCATAGAAGGGGCAACCGAACCCAAGCTCCTTGCCTGCCTATTTCAAAGTGTCTATCGTCACTCCTGACAAGCTAAGCGGAGGGAAGGCACCAAGACACACAAGTGACAGCACGCCCACAGGCTTCGACATACCTTCTGTACTGATTTAGTCAGGGCGGATGTTGGAACCGAAAAGGTCAGAGATTTAGCGGGACACTCGGACATCAGAACTACAGGACGATATCTTCATGTGAAGCAAGAGAGTTTGGGTGAGAGCGTTGAACGAATGTCAAACGTCTATCGAATTAGAGACGAAGAATGAACCTAAGGCGCTGTTGGGCACCAAAAAGAGGTGACTTCTACCTTCTGTGCCTGAGTACTTTGTAATTGCGTGATTCTCGAAAGAAAAATGGTGCGCGCGACAGGGATCGGCCAAGCGCTCGGGTTCGCATCGGCTCATCCGCCTGGCCACACCGTCGTCTAAGCAAAGCTTCCGGCTTTGCTTCCCTGCGCTAAGCGCTCTTTTCGTCGCGCTTGTCGCAGGTCGACTCCTCCCTTCGATCCCGGTCTGACGCCAAAAAATAAAAATCCCGATCCCTTCAGGATCAGGATTTAAATTTGGTGCGCGCGACAGGGATCGGCCAAGCGCTCGGGTTCGCATCGGGCTCACCCTCCGCCTGGCCACACCGTCGTCTAAGCAAAGTTTCCGTCTTTGCTTCCCTGCGCTAAGCGCTCTTTTCGTCGCGCTTGTCGCAGGTCGACTCCTCCCTTCGATCCCGGTCTGACGCCAAAAAAATAAAAATCCCGATCCCTTCAGGATCAGGATTTAAATTTGGTGCGCGCGACAGGGATCGGCCAAGCGCTCGGGTTCGCATCGGCTCATCCTCCGCCTGGCCACACCGTCGTCTAAGCAAAGCTTCCGGCTTTGCTTCCCTGCGCTAAGCGCTCTTTTCGTCGCGCTTGTCGCAGGTCGACTCCTCCCTTCGATCCCGGTCTGACGCCAAAAAATAAAAATCCCGATCCCTTCAGGATCAGGATTTAAATTTGGTGCGCGCGACAGGGATCGAACCTGTGGCTTCCACCGTGTGAATGATTTAAGGGCATTTTTATTAACCTGTCGAGAAGCTTACGTTTTCCGCTGAAACCATTTACTAGTAAGGCTTTGCGATTGTTATGTAGTGTGATCTTGGCTAGCGCTGAATTGCGATTTGTCAGGTTGCGTTAGGCTCTGTCGGGCACCAAAATTTTCTAGTGCCTAAAACAGGAGCA
>Ga0207149_1096_pt1 | contig 11541 bp, 13 predicted proteins | sample Alteio_BWMinHeat_31_FD_153563 | JGI IMG/M metagenome (GOLD analysis project Ga0207149, IMG submission 153563) | Enriched cells from forest soil in Barre Woods Harvard Forest LTER site, Petersham, Massachusetts, United States -... | ecosystem: Environmental > Terrestrial > Soil > Temperate forest >... | reverse complement strand
CCGCTCATCTTCAAAAATGAGCGGGCTTTTTTTATATTTTTTGAGTTGGTGGATGAGTGGGCGTAAACCAAAAGAGCGAAATTATCGGCCGTAGGTCGCCGTTAGCTTGGTTGATCCCAGTTCGTTACTATGAATATTAAACCCGACCATGGCTCCGGAGGCCTCTTGATCCAAGGAAAGGGTGTCTTTCAAAGCATATACTGTAAAGACATAGTGATGGGGTTTGCCAGGAGGAGGACACGGGCCCCCATAGCCTGGTTTTCCAAAATCGGTTCGACTCTGAACGGCCCCTTTAGGTAAATCTGTTCCGGCTCCCGCATTCTCCCGGAGTTCGTTAGTGTCGGCCGGAATATTGAAAATAACCCAGTGCCAAAATCCGCTACCGGTCGGCGCATCAGGATCAAACACTGTCACAGCGAAACTTTTTGTCCCTTTGGGAGCCCCCGTCCACTTCAATTCGGGCGAAGTGTTTTTACCGGAACAACCAAAGCTATTGAAAACATGATCAAGACCGATCTTTCCGCCGGGTTTCAAAGTACTGCTCGTTATTTTGAAGGTCTCGGCCTGGGCCAACGAAACTCCTAAAATACAGACGACAAATAAAATCATTTTCGACATAGGGACTCCTTTAATATTTTGTGAATGTATCTATAACTTTATTGATCTGTCCCGAGTCAGTCAATGATCAACATTATTTTCTTAATGTTCGAAAATTTCTTCTTCGGCCCAGATCTCTGCCTGTCGATAGAGGCCTCTATGGAAGAAAAAATAAAACAAACCCGCAATCAGACCCAAACCAAAGCCAACGGCATGACTGCCATAACTGATTTGCGGATCGAAGGCTTGGGGCGCAAGTTCGGCCAAAACCAAACCCAAACTTCTTAAGACTCGTTGGAGTGGCGAATGTCGCCGCTCGATTCCGATGTAAAGCGCCAGCCAAAAGGCGATCATGAAATACACGATGCCTGAGGCTCCAAGGAGAGAGACATCCGCCGGGTAGAAAGCCAGCACGATATAATTAATAAGGGCACCGGCGCACAGGCTCAAAATTGGAAAAACGAAAAATCCAAAATAACTGTTGAGAAACCAAGCAAAGGGAATGAAGAAAAGAGCGTTACCTACGAGGTGCCCCGTATCATGATGGACTCCCAATGTCGTGAAGAGTCGCCAATACTCGTGAAGGTCAAAAATTTGATGATGACTGGCGGTTAAAAGAGAACCAAGATCTAGAAGGTTTCCCCACTCAATAACGGTGATGACGACGATAATGGCTTGGACATAGAGGGCAGGCCACAGACTCTGGCTCCGGGGTCTTTGAGAGAGAAAAGTTTTTTTTAGAATATTTTCTGTCAGATAAACGTCAACTTCCATTGAAATAATTTGATTATAAAATGGGCAATGTCAATCTTCGTGTAAGATGTCAGTGCATTTGAAGGGTTGGTTAGGAAAATAAGAGATGAATATATTAATGTTCTTTTTTTCACGGTTGTTGATTTATTCTTCAACCCTTGTTTGTTGCAAACAAGATTTGCATCACTTTGATGCAAAAAATCTTTGCCGGGCGTCATAGTTGAATTATACTCTGCGTCATGAAAAATTCTGGAAAGAGCAATTCAGCAGATTTTTTGCGCGAAGAACTGGTAAGGCGGCTGGAGAGGAATCCGCGCTACTCGATGCGCGCTTTTGCCAGTCTGTTGCGCATCAATGTCGGCACTCTCTCTGGGCTTATCAGCGGAAAGCGAACGTTGACCATGAAAGGGGCGGTTCACTTATGTGGCCGTCTTGGAATTTCTCCCAATGATAGGGCGAAAATTCTTCAAACTCTAGCGTCGAAGACATCAAAAGCATCGAAACTGGTTTTACGAGGCGAGGTCCCAAAACGAGTTGAACTGGAAGAAGAAACTTTTAGGTTAATCTCTGATTGGTACCACTACGCGATTTTACAAGTTGTGCGCACGAAAGGCTATCTCGAAAACCCAAAGGCCAAAGGTGTGGAGTGGATATCCCGGCAGCTTAATATCACTAAACTTGAAGCGAAACTGGCTATCGACCGGCTTATAAAACTCAACCTTCTGGCCGATAGCGGCGGTGTTTTGTCTCGTACTGAAGAGCGTGTGACAACCGCAAATAAAGGGGCCACGTCAGCTGCCCTTAAGAAATTACAAAGGCAGGTCAGGGAAAAAGCTATTTATTCTTTAGAACATGACCCTGTCGAACGCCGGAGCATGACCTCTGTGACGGTAGCTATCAATCCCAAAAAAATTGAACAAGCAAAACTTCTCATTGATGAGTTTCAAGAAAAGCTCTGTGACCTTCTCGAAGAGGGTGGCAAAGAAAAAGTTTATCAGTTGGAAATTGGATTGTATCCAATCCAGATTATGGAGAATTAAAATGAAGGTCTTAGTTGTCATCATCACTCTACAAGTTTTTTTTGGAGCTGTTACCTATGCGGGCGACAGCGCTCATGGGAGCGACCCGATGAAAGATCGCTTTATCATTGCGCGGGCACGGGCCATTAAAATTCTGAGAAGCCAGGCTCTCGTCAAGTATTTTAATGCAAATGAACGTTCAAGAATGATCAAAAAGCTGACATTGGCTGACCCCTTGGCTGATCCGAAAACTTGTTTTGAGGGGAAGCTCTGTTGGTACAACACGGAACCGTTGAACCCCCAACCCCCTTTAAGAGCTGAGTTGTACGGCCAGGCGATTGATCCCATTTTATCTACCACACCAGAAGAAAATTCGATCATCTTGATCGATATCAACCGGGCAAAAAATCTCGGACTTTCTGACGAGCTCGCAGTGGTCTCAATCTGTCACGAGGCGGGCCATACCATTGGACGCTCTGACAACCTAGAGGTCGACAAGATAATCATAAAATACCTGGAGACACACTTTACAAGGGCTACGACCCTGCGGGCCTCCACTCCGAAAATAAAATCTCCCGATACGAATCGTTATGTTTGCTCTGCTAACTGTATTGTAAGTTTCGTTTACGTGCCAACCCACGAACAATCTATCCTCGATGAAAAGGATGGCGTTCGAACAACGGGGTCAAACGCCCTAGAGGCCTATGATGAGTTACGGACGGCCTGTTGGAACTGGGGCCTGAGCCTGAAAGCGAGTGGGAAGTACAACTGGCTTAAATCCGATCTGATGTTTCGGGTTGCTAGAAACTTTCGCTGGGATAATGGCCGGAAGATTGAGTCTTTCGATCCATTTTATTTTGATTCGCAAAGTCTGGATGACATTCAACAGGTCTGCTTTTCCAAAGATGAGAGGCTGTAGTATGTTTTGGAGGTCTTATGAATTAATAAGGGTCAATTTCTAAAAAGTTTTTATAACGCTAGCTTATAGAGACAGAATATGTAATTTTTTTGGAGGACTAGTATGAAAAATATTTTAATAAAATTTTCCTTAATCGCTTCACTTTCAACCATGGCAAGTCAGGCAATGGCAGATAACCCAAGGTTGGTCGTCGATTGCTCTGGCCCATACAGCGTCATGGTTGTACAACCCGAGGGGCACTTAGATTATCAGATTTTTACCTATCGCGGGGATCAGGCAAAAAAGTTGGACTTTAAGCAATACAATTCCCGGTGTGCCGTCCCTGGATTTGTCCCTGTTCTGAGAAAATCAAACGGGCAGTATTGGTTTTCTGGGAAATGTGGAATTCAGGGCCTAGTTATCTTTCAAGGGACAAAAAACCAAGGCGGCTTATATCCCGGGCAAATCGGATTTTTGACGTCTGACAACCAAGTTATTGGGTCTGCGGTGGCTTGCCGAGTACTTTCGTGGAAGTGAAATTTGTAAAACAGAACTTCTTTTCGATCTTCGTCGGAGGTTATTCCTCCGACGAAGACCATGAGGGTTTCCTAACCTGCTTGTTCCCAAAACTTAAGTCAGCTGCATGAGATCGCCAGTCGCTATGGGCACAAGAAATAAGAAATAAAATGAAGACGGGTATGGTACGACTAAACGATTCTTGCGTTTTATTTTCTCCTATATTCATGATGGGGCGGTTAATTTTGAATTTGTTTTTTTTGACCTGAGAGCCATCCCCAGTGCGAGAATGGCGCAGATGACATCAAACACCACGACGCTCTTTCCTGTGGCCCAGGGTTGCGCCCAAAGTTCTATAAAAAAAGACTGAATCAGGAGATACCCGTCAGCCATAATTCCGAAAACCGGGATAAATCCAAAAAGAAAAAAACGAGACACTGAATTGAAAATCAAATGACGGTTGAGAAGAAGGGCTGCCAAATTGACAAATAAATAAGTGGTCATGGCGAAAAAGGTGGAAGTCGTCGCCCACCAAACGTAGGAGTCATAGGAGCCTACTGCCGCAAACGAAATAACGGAGCCGATGATTCCGCCCACAAATATAATATGGAGGGCGTTCCAGGGAACTTTGTATTTGCTATGAAGCGTGGCAAAGCGTGGATGTGTGCTTCCTTGTCTTGCCATGGCAAATAAGATACGGCTTGCCCCCACAGCTGTTACGATGGCAAGGCCAAGAGTTGCGGAAATTCCGGTCAGAGTTACTAGAACGGAACCTCTTCCCCAAAAAGAAGCCGCGATGTCCGTAATGGGCATGTGCCCACTCTCAGCGACTTCTTTCAAATGGGCGGGGACCCCCCCGAAAGTGAGGGCCCAAATTCCCACTATTATGAAAACCGCGAAGACGACGAGGCAGAGGAACGTGGCCTGGGGAATTAACTTTCTCGCCATTTTCGTTTCTTCGGCCACAGTGCTTACCACGTCAAACCCACAAAATCCCAGCATGGCAAAAACCATGGCGCGAAAGATTCCAGACAGATTTCCCGTAACTCCGGTCAGAGAAAACCCGGCCAATGTCAAGGGAGTCCCCCTCAGAGGGGCCACACAGAGGACCGTGCCGCAGAGGGCGATAACAACGAAAATTTCAAACAAAAGGAAAACCAGGGCCCCTTTAGTTGAAACTGAGATTCCTCGGTAGACAATCCAGGCGGGCCACACGCAACAAAAAATCACGCCGAGGAAAAATCCACCGTTGTGGGCCAGAGACCCGGTGAAATTGAGAGCTGTTAAGAGATCTCCCAAGAAAAGCCCGAGAGCCACTGGCTGAATAACAAAATTAGTAAAATAGTAGAGAAACACGATCCAACCGATCCAGACACCAATCCTACGAGTGGTGGCCCATGTGGCCCAGTCCGCAGCGCTTCCGGAGGTTGGAAAATCACGGGATAGGAGCGCGTAACTGACCGCCGTTGGGAGGGTGGCGAGCAGGGCCAGTAAAAAAGCCATGGGGGCTGCATTTCCAGAAGCAAGAAAGGTTGGACCAAAGAGCCCGTAGAGGGTCATGGCGGGAGATAGAAACACCACACCCAATGTCGCCGCTCCTAAAAGACCAATGACATCGGACTTCAGTTTTTCCTGACTTTGACTGGCAGTCAACTGGCTCCTCCCCAAGACAGGCTAGCAGAGAGAAACCGTAAAAGACAAGTTATTGACCCCAATGCTTTTTCAAAAAACTTTCCCGCCCTGATCCTTTTTCATAAAGTTGAAAATGCAAAGGATTTTTCTTGTAATAATCTTGGTGATAATCTTCGGCAGGCCAAAACTTAGAGGCCGGCAGAATTTGAGTTACGATTTTCTTCTCAAACCTTTTGGATTTCTCCAGGGCCTCCTTTGATTTTTCAGCGATTTTTTTCTGAATGTCATCATGGTAATAAATAATCGACCTGTATTGGGTTCCTCGGTCGTTGAACTGGCCGCTGGCGTCGGTAGGATCCATTGTTCTCCAGTAGCGTTCTAGAATTTGTTCATAACTTATTTTCATGGGATCAAAGATGATTTCAATGGCCTCCACGTGGCCTGTCGTTCCCGCTGAAACCTCTTCGTAGGTCGGGTGGTCCTTGGTGCCTCCCGTGTACCCGGCGGTGACTTTTAAAATTCCCGATTGCTTTGCAAAAGGGGGAAACATGCACCAAAAACAGCCGCCGGCAAGAATGGCCACATCTGTTTTGGCTTCAGTGGTCTTCGCCTCCGTAAATTTGGGGGCAGAATCTGCGGCTAAACCTGACTGGGTCAGGAGACTCATGATTGTCAGCAGGGCCATCATAATACGGGCGCCTTTCTCACTTGCGGTTATTGTTAAAAAAAACGTCTTCCAAAGAATTGGAAGACGTTTAAAAATACCATTAAAAAATAACTGGTTAAAAACTACCAGCTCCGGCTTTTACGACCGAATCCGCCACCACCACCAGCATGACCGCGATTTTCACGGGGAGCCTGGGGTTTCGCCTCGGACACGTTGATATTACGTCCTCCAAGATCAGTCCCATTGAGTTTTTCGACGGCGGCGTCGGCTTCGCTGTCTGAAGCCATTTCGATAAATCCAAAACCTTTGCTGCGACCTGTATCACGATCGGTGATAATTTTGGCGCTTTCGACAGTTCCAAATTGAGCAAATGTTTCAGCCAAGCTGGCTTCGTTTGTGGAAAAAGAGAGATTACCTACGTATAGTTTCTTACCCATTATGCCTCCTAAAAAGACGACAGGGGTCGCTAATCAGGAATCACAGGCACTATGCATGAGAACCATTGCGACGAACAAATTCAGGGGGCACCCTACCACGGAAAGGCTTACCCACCAACGCAAAACATAGCCTGATTCGAAAAAAACCCGCCGTGAATACGGCGGGTTTAAGTCATTTCATTATTTAGAATCAATGTTCACTATTTAGAATCGATGTTCACTTTAAACACAGGGCTTACCCCATCGATAAGGTTTCCAACTGTGAATAAAGAACTTCCAAACTTGTGGCAACCGACGGCGTAGCTTTTATCAGCGAAAAGGATCGCGATATCAACGCCCGTTGTCTGGACCTTCTCGTTTGTGAAAACCGCAGTTAAGTCCTCATCTTGACTCACCGTTGAATCGCCGGGTCGGGAGGTTGCCTGGACCATGCAGTAGGTTGAACCCAATTCAATGTCGTTTTCTGACTTAATGCGACCGTTCTGGAGGACCAAACTCTGTCCTGAAGAGAGAAGTTTCATAACATCATAACGATCCACCACGGTTAAAATTAATGACCCCTTGGGGATAGACGCGACGACTGTGGATCTTTCACCTGACGGAGCCAAGGGTTGGGTGGGGGACGTGTTGCTTCGTCGGGCGGCTTCTCTTGCCGCTTCGGCCGCTTGCTCAGCTTTGGCAGCGTCGTAATCGGCCAGATTCTTTTTATTGGTGTCACATTTTGTCTTTTCAACAGACGTGTCGGCCGTTACTTTCTCAAAAGTTTTTTGGTCTAAAGCCTTACAGGTGACGCTGGCCGTGTGATTGGCGAAAAATGAATCACATTGAGCGGCGTAAGAGCGCATGCTGGCGACTCTGTCGCCGACAGTTCTTGAATCAAGGACCTTTCGATTGGCCGTGTTCATGTTGTTCCAATCGTTGATCAGTGAATCGGTACAGTTTCCATTGGCATCGACACTGTTATTTTTCGTGTCTCCGCAATTAAGAATTGTAAAACAAGCAACCACGAGAAAGGACAATAGTAAATTCTTCTTCATCATAAGAACGTCTCCTCAAACAACACCAAACAATCGAACTGGCGCCACAATCGCAAGGGATGTGCCAATTAAAAGAGTGTTATATTGCTGTTCGTTCTTCGAAGATGAACTATCTGCCAAAGTCTTAAATACCTGTGGTAAATTTTTCACCGAAGATTTCGATTTTTTAAATTTTTAAAAAATAGAAGGGCAATGCAAAGATATGTGATTTGTGCCTAAATGCCCGATTGAATGTTGACGACGTTGTCAGTGGAATCAATAGACCATTCGTCGGCAAGGCCCCCCCCAACTAATTGGGCCTCTGCATAACCCACCCAAGAGATGGCTCCACCAGGGAATGAATTAGCTCCCGCAATCGTGAAGGCCACGGATGACGGGCTATTGATCCATTGGGCGAAGCCGGCCCGGCAGGTCGCAAAATGATTGAATGTATCGTAACAGCTGGTATCGGCAGCTACGTAACTCAGAGCTGTTACGGGTCCCGGTAAGTCTGCGGTAAATCCAATTGTATAATTGAGCGTTCCCGTTGGCTTGAAACCAATTTCGTCAAATCGTGAGGTCGCCGCGGTATACTCGGACCAGAATGACTTCATAGATACGTCCAGGGCCAGTAAATTGGCTTTTGCTTCCTTTTGGTGTGAGACGTTTACTTGGTGATTGTAGGCGGGTATTCCAATGGCTGCTAGAATTCCCACGATGGAAACTGTGATCATGAGCTCTGTTAATGAAAAGCCCTCTTGATTTTTTAAGTAAAACTTACTGTTTTTCAACTATGACCTCCACTAAGTCTTCATACCGACTAAGACTTTTTCGGATACATTGAAACAATACTTTAGCAGGTTTGAGTTCTCTTTAAAATTTAAACCGTTGAAAATATCCGGGCCCGTTCTTGAGATTACCGCTGTGGGTCAACCGACGGTACTTTTCCGAGCCCGTTGCCCCTTGGCTTTTATAGGTCTGTAAACTTCAAAGAAGAGGATGGCGGTGATCCATCCAAAGAAAAAAAGATAGGAGAGCTTCTTAAGAATACTCCAAATTGGATCTGGTGAAAAATCGTAGGATAAATCGTGTTCCCCCGGTTTAACTTTTATAGCGATAAGGTTTTCTTTCTCCTGGACGTCTGATTCTTTGGGAGATAATCCGTCAATAACCACGTGGTTCCAGGGAAAGGCTTGAATGTTTGTCAAAACCCATGGGTCTAAGTCGGCGGCGAAATGAACGCTTTTCGTCTCTCCAAATTCGTCGGCGGCCATCGACATGGACAGGGGGATCCGTTTCCAGATCGAAGAAGGATCATTTTCATGGTGGAAGAGACCATTGGTGACGTATGAATTTCTTGCCATATTCTGATGGCCAAAGGGAATATCTTGAAGGAGAAGGTGGGGGGCTCGGTCCACTAAACCCGGGAAGGTTGGCCACTGGTAGACGTTTGTGGCCCGACGGAGTTTGATACCAACGGAAACAGCACTGAGGATGAGGCAAAGGATCAGGAGTGCATTCATAATTTTTGGCTTTTTGAGTTTCAGGACGCCGGGAAGTAAAGAGGCGGCAAGTAGAAAGATTGTCAGGTTCAGATAGCTGACCAATCTGTAGGCCATTTGAACGAAATGGTATTGGGCCGGAATGAGAGTCCAGATACTCTCTCGGTTAGACAAAATAAAATAAATGATGAAAAGACAACCCGAAAGAAGGGCCAGGGCCCGAGTGTTTTCAGGTGACCCCCTTTCCGTAATCTTAAAAGATTTTTTTTGGGTCAAAATCAAGATTAGAGAGACGAGGGAAAAAAGAAGAAAGGGGGTGGCCATCTGGGCGTCTAGGTGCGGGGTGGAATCATAAGGGGGGCGCGGGTCATAGGGAAAAAGATTGACCCGTGTCCAAAACCAATCGATGGCCTCAGGGGAAAACCAAATGTGATTGGTGGTGGCGCCGATCTGAAGATAGCGTTTGAATTTAGCGGTGGCGTAGATCCATGGAGACAAAATAACGGCGCCGGTCAGTCCTGAAATGAGTGTGACCTTAAAAAGATATTTTTTTTGATTTGAGGCCGCGAAAGTGAAAATCCAATAGAACAGAAAAGTGATGGTGGCGTAAAGGGCCGTAATGGGGTGACTCCCTGCTGAAAATGCGAAAAAAAAACCGAAAAGCCAAGGGACCGATGTTCTTTTCCATCGCTCGGGGTCAGAGGCTAAGAGGATCCAGCAAAAAAAACCGCAATTCATGGCGGTGACGGCGGCGAATTCCGTACTAGCTGATCGGTTGTAGAGATTGGTCATCGGATAAAGCGTCCACGTCAGCAATAGGGCGAAACAGTGAGAATAAAAACGTTTCCCTCCGAAGGCTCCGGCTACTTTTCTTGCCAAGCGATATTGAATGAGAAACATAGAGATGACAAAGATCCTATAGGCGATGGACGCCCCTGTGACGCTGGAGATAACCCCTGTGAGAGCGTAGAAGGTGAAGCCATAGAAAATGGGAATGGCCCATCCGATGAGGGCTTGGGTATTGACGGTGTTTGGAAAACCGAAATGTTGTCTAAAATATTCTCCAAAATAGGCGATGTTGTAGAGATGAACGGTCCAATCGTAGGCGAAGTTATAGTGAAAATCAGAGAGGGCCGTAAGCGGATAAATACAGCCGATCAACATGACGGCGTTATCAAGCCATTTTTGAGATAGCAGACGACGTAACGAAAATGAAAAGGTCATTCCTTAGGGATAAGGGATTTTCAGTTTTTTTGCCAGTGAATCGACGAATTTCACGGTGATGGGATCGCCGCGGCTTGATCCGACTCTTACTCTTGATGTTGAATCGTGTTCGGACCATTGGAGAGGTGAGGTTTCAGTTCAGGTTCTCGGGGTTGTGACGACTTCCGTCGAGGTCGAACCATAGACGAGCTATGATTTCCTTAAGCTTTTCGAGGCATTCGCCGACGAATAAGCATGGGCATCATAAGACGCTACTTCTTGTATAAGAGACTCCTTCAAGTGTTGTTTGTCATAAATATTATTTTAGTTCTTTGCGGAATCGCCGCTCTCGTCCAATACTTTAAAACTGAGCAGGTCACTTCTTTGTCTCTCGTCGTCGTGGGATTCGGGACCTTGGTGTTCGGGATTGCCCTACCGATCGTCATCATTGATCGATTGCTGGAAACGATCAATGTCATGCGAAAACAAACTGAAGAATCGGTGGCCAAGTTTGTTGCGGGATGGATTGAAAACTACAAGCGAAACGAGGACCCGATTCGCGATGCGCACTTTTGGATTAATGTCGCTCTTTTGACGGCGGAACTGGTGACAGAAAATTCTCGACACCCGGTGGGTCGTCTCATTTCTGAGTTCGCGCCTCTCATGAAGGCCGAATTGTCTAAATCTTCGAAAAAGAACAAAGGTAGAAAAGTAACGGCTTAGGGCTCAGAAGGTTTTTCAGGAAGTGTCAGCGCTCCCGTGCTAAACCCCCCATCGACGTAATGGATCTCACCTGTGACGCCGCTGGAAAGATCACTGGCGAAGTAGAGAGCTGATTTTCCAACTTCGTCGGCTGTCACATTTCGTTTCAAGGCACTCATTGTTCCTACCGAATCCAGCAGAGAACGAAAACCGCGAATTCCCGCCGCCGCCAAAGTTTTGATCGGGCCCGCCGAGATGGCGTTGACTCGAATGTTTTTTTCGCCGAGATCCCACGCCATATATCTGACACAAGACTCTAAAGCTGCCTTTGCGACCCCCATCACATTATAATGAGAAACTACTTTCACCGCTCCATAATAGCTAAGCGTGATGATAGATCCTCCGGGGTTCATCATGGGGACGGCTTCTTTGGCGAGGCCGATGAGGGAATAGGCAGAAATATCAAGAGCCAGGCGAAAGCCTTCGCGGCTCGTATTCAAAAAACTTCCAGAGAGTTCCTCTTTATTAGCAAAAGCCACCGCATGAACAAGGATATCAAATTGGGGCCAACTTGTTTTCAGTTGGGTAAAAAGTGAGTG
>Ga0207149_1130_pt1 | contig 11599 bp, 8 predicted proteins | sample Alteio_BWMinHeat_31_FD_153563 | JGI IMG/M metagenome (GOLD analysis project Ga0207149, IMG submission 153563) | Enriched cells from forest soil in Barre Woods Harvard Forest LTER site, Petersham, Massachusetts, United States -... | ecosystem: Environmental > Terrestrial > Soil > Temperate forest >... | reverse complement strand
CTGATTTTTGCACCTCAAAAATTACCCAGCAAGAATGTTTAAGGAAAACTTAAACATTCTGTCGGACGGACGGGGCATTTTCGTGGGCCGAAACTTAAAACGGATTCCTTCCCCCTCGAACCTCAAAGTGAAGATGCGGTCCGGTAGAATTGCCTGTTGTTCCTACATTTCCTATTTGATCTCCTTTTCCTACAACATCTCCCGGAGATACAAGAATCTTTGAAAGGTGAGCATATAGAGTTTGAGTGCCATTGCTGTGAGAAATAACGATATAATTTCCATATCCTCCATGCCATCCTCCCATAATTGCAATAATTACTCTTCCAGCGGCCGCAGCATGAACAGGCGTACCTATAACATTTGCCAAATCAACAGCGCAATGACAGCCACCATGAAGGCCTTGCGTCCTTATTCCTCCAGAAATCGGCCTGGTAAAGTATCCCGAAGTATCAACCAAAGATCCTCCAGTTTGGACTTTTGTTGAAGTTTTTGAAGGCTCTGGCGCAGAAATTTCACCATCAGGAATGATAATCTCATCTCCTACTGATATTTTAGAATTCTCATCCAAGTCGTTAAATCTCATGATTTCGTCTACATCTCCTTTAAAAGAAGTGGCGATGCTCTTTAGGGTATCTCCTTTCTTTACAACATATTTAACCCCGGAAATAGGCAAAATGATGATATTTTGGTCTTTTTTTATGTCTTTCGCGCTTTTTAGGTCGTTTGCCCAGAGAATAGTGTTTGGGGTAACATCAAACATTTTAGCTATATCAGCCAATGTATCCCCAGCATGAACAGTATAGACACTGATCTGGTCGCCATTAGCTTTATCTTTTATTTCTGAAGCAGTTCCAGAAGGGCCAGCAGTAGTTTCAATAGCGTTTCCTCCTACTATTGAAAGGTCTGTTCCTCCTTTTGTAGGATTTGGATCAGAATTTGTGGCAGCTTGAAGTACCGGCATGGTCTGGGAGTTTTGTGTATCCGATATATCCACCTCAGTAGAAGCGGCTTGTGTTGCGAAAAGTCCTGTTACAAAAGAAAAAACACCTGCTTTGGTGTTTTTAGGAAATGATAGAAAAAGGCTAAAAATGGCAAGAACCACTATAAAAGGCTTGCAAATGAAGGATTTTTTAAGAAAATCAGCCCGAACACTATTTAGCGGGACTTTTTTAGCACTGGATTGTTTTAAAATAAGGTCAATTTATATAGTAATTCTGGAGTTTCAGTAAATATGGCTCTGTAGAGCCATTAATCTGGTAGATTTATCTGTAGTATCTATATGATATCGGGTTTGAGACGCTTGTCAAACGATTAGATTACAATATGTGGGGATAAAAAAACGCTCCAGAAAATGTCTTTTTTAGAGCACGGATAATTTTCTGGTGAAAATTTCCTCAAGACTCGCACCGGTCGTGCTCCGTAGTCTCCAAAAAAGACATTTTCTTTCGCTAAGAATCGGTAAAATCACCTTATGTAAACCTTAGTAAAATAAGCATTTGTAACAGTCTTCAGCGGAAGAAATAACTTTTTCAGAACCCTCGGGAGCCTTGACGAAGGCGGACGGAGAAAATCTTTAGCAAAAGATTTTCGTGGTGATGAAAAGGTTATTTCTGGAGTACTTTTTAGCTCTTCTACTTCTTACATGTTAAAATTCTTCACTATGTCAAATACTAACGAGCCCGAGTACCTTACAAGCTTGAACGGCCGTCAGAAAAAGGCGGTTTTGACGACAGAGGGACCACTTCTTATTCTTGCCGGAGCTGGAGCGGGAAAAACTAAAACAATAACCCACAGAATTCTCCACTTGATAAAAAAAGGTGTGTCTCCTTCATCCATTCTTGCAATTACTTTTACAAATAAAGCGGCTAAAGAGATGAAAGAGAGGGTAGATAAGCTCCTTTCAAGCGACTTAGAAATAAATCGTCCAATTTCCCTTGAAGGAAAACCTTTTGTATCCACATTTCATTCGCTTGGAGTGCATATAATAAAAGAACAGAGCGCGAAGCTTTCTCTCCCCAGACATTTTGGAATATTTGATAAAAGTGATTCAAAACGAGCAATAAAAGAAGCAATGGAAAGAAAAAGCATAAATCCAAAGCAATTTGATGCGGGAAAAATTCTTGGAGCTATATCAAGGCAAAAAGGAGATGGAGTAACTTTTGAAGAATATTTAGGAAAAGAGCTCGGATACTTTGAGGCAATTGTGGAAGAAGTATGGGAAGAATATGAAGGAATATTAAAACTCGAAAAAGCTCTCGATTTTGATGATTTGCTTTTAAAGACGAGAAATCTTTTAAAAATTGCCGAGGTAAGAGAATATTATCAAAATATTTGGCGCTACATCCATATAGATGAATATCAAGACACTAATAGAGTTCAGTATGAAATAGCGAAGCTTTTGGGCGATAAAGAAAAAAACATTGCTGTTGTGGGAGATATTGATCAGTCTATATATAGCTGGCGAGGAGCAGACTTTAAAAACATTCTCAGATTTGAAAAAGATTATCCGGACGCAACGACAATTCTTCTTGAAGAAAATTACAGATCAACAAAAAATATACTTGATGTGGCAAATGCGATCATAGAAAAAAACAAACTTAGAAAAAAGAAAATACTTTTCACAAAAAAAGAGGGAGGCGATCTGCTCTCGCTATATGCCGCTTTTGATGAAAAAGATGAGGCGTCATTCATTGCCAAACAATCCAAAATGCTCATCCGCCAAGGAGTTTCTCCTGAAGAAATTGCCGTGCTTTATCGCGCAAACTTTCAGTCGCGAAACATTGAAGAGGCATTTTTACGAGGTGAAGTTCCATACCAGCTTCTTGGTACAAAATTTTTTGAAAGAAAAGAAGTAAAAGATGTAGTGTCATATCTCAAAGCGGCGCTTAACCCGGAATCTCTTTCTGACCTCAAAAGAATTTTGAATGTGCCGGCGCGAGGCATTGGGAAAGTAACTATGCTTAAGATATTTTCCGCCCCAAGCGGATCCGCTTTAGGCGGAGAAGATAGAATAAATGAACTTGATCTGCCAAAAGCCACGAAAGAGAAAGTAAAAGAATTTAGATCTCTTCTTCTTAAGATAAAAGAAAAAGCACAGACGGAAAAACCGAGCGAAACAATAAAATACATTATCAAAGCGACAGACATGGAATATATGTTTGATGTTACAAAAGAAGAAGATGCTGAAAGGCTTGAAAACATAAAAGAGCTTGCTACTACGGCTTCGATTTATGATCATCTGCCGCCGGAAGAGGGAATAGAGAAATTTTTGGAGCATGCTGCGCTTTCTTCCGACCAAGACGAACTTGAAGAGAGCAAGAAAGGAGTGAAGCTCATGACAGTACACGCATCTAAAGGATTGGAGTTTGATTATGTATTTATTACAGGACTTGAAGACGATCTTTTTCCGCATGTAAAGCATGAAGTAGGAGAATTGAAAAAAGAAGATCAGGAAGAAGAGAGAAGGTTATTTTATGTCGCTTTGACAAGGGCGCGAAAAAAAATATATCTTACTTACGGAAATATACGCACCATATATGGTTCAAAACAGGTAAATACGCCGTCAGAATTTTTGACGGATATTGATGAAGCATTTCTTCAAAATGAAGGAGTGGCAGGAAGCGGAAGAGAGAAGATAATATACCTTGATTTTTGATATTATAATGTACAAAGCAAAAAAATCACTGGGACAGAATTTTCTGAAATCCGCTGCAATAGTGGGACGCATTGCAAAGGCTTCAAATATAAAAGAAGGGGGGATGGTTCTAGAAATTGGGCCAGGAAAGGGGATTCTAACAAAGGCATTGCTTCTAACTGGGGCTATTGTTGTTGCGGTTGAAAAGGACATGAATTTGATTCCAAATCTTCTAGAAAAATTTAAGAACGAGATAAATGAAAAGAGATTATTTTTGATAAATGCCGATATTCTTGATATTTCGATTGTTGAAATATTTTCTATCCACTCGCCACTAATAACTAGCCACTATTACAAGCTTGTTGCAAACATTCCTTATTACATTACCGGAGAAATTCTTAGAAAGTTCCTTGAAAGCAAGTTCCAGCCGCAAAGCATGGTAGTACTTGTCCAAAAAGAAGTGGCAAAAAGAATTGTTGCCACTGACAAAAAAGAAAGCATTTTATCTCTAAGCGTCAAAGCTTACGGAGAACCTCGCTACATTGAAACAGTTAAAAGGAAAATGTTTTCTCCATCACCGAATGTTGATTCGGCAATTCTTTTAATAGACAAAATAAGCAAATCATTTTTTGAGAAAAACGGGATTTCCGAAGAGCAATTTTTCAAGACGATAAAAGCCGGCTTCGCGCACAAAAGAAAAATGGCCATTGGAAACTTAAAAAAAACATTTCCTGAAAACAAAAATATTGAAAAAATTTTTGAAGAAAACAAAATTCCACTAAAAGCTAGAGCGGAGGATATTTCTTTAGAAAATTGGGCGCTAATTGCCAAATATTTAAAACAAAGCTAGAAATACCAAGGGTAACTCTTCGTATTTAAACCTCAGAATTCTAAGGTTTAACCTTGGTAAATATAAAAAATTCTGCCTGATACCGAAATCAGAACAGATTATTTTTCTGCAACAACTTTTTTGGCAACTTTGGTTGTAATACACACCCAATCAATCGCCAAATCAGATTGTTTAGGGTCAGCAGTCTCATCTTCGATAATCCAAGTTCGAATCCTCAAAACATCACCTTTTTTGATCTGCCCGGCGATAACCAAATCGCCAATCCATATCCGGAGAATACAGTGGTGTAAGGTGATTACCACAACTCGACTCACTCCATTGAAGGTTTTTGCCGGTCCAAGAGCAACTGCTGAGAATTCTGGCTGACTTATTTCTGAAACTTGTTCAAAAGTAAGCGCGGGATTCTTTTCTTGTAGAACCTTCTGGATTTGGAGAGAATCGATATGGGTATAAATTTGATCTGAAATCCTTTGAGACGAAGCAGAGGAAAAACAGGGTGCGAGAACACACCACAACAAAGCTAAAGAGCGAGTTTTCATCCCCTAAATTATACCACAATTTTAATTAAAGTCCAAACGCTTTTCGTTTGAGATCGTTTACTTGAGCTGTTGTATAAAAGCTGCCGTCTGAATTTCTGAGATATACTCTTGGCTGATTAGGATCAGGATTTAGATGAGGGTAATAATAATGCCCATCATTATTAACAGTCCAACTTTTGAGCGGCAATTCTCCTGGTAAAACCTTTACAGTCCCACCTGTCCCAGCATTACTTACCGTAGCAAAATTTGAAGGAGCCTCAAAAATATCAACTTGTCCATTTTTTACTCCTGACCCGACATCTACAGAATACCCATATATACTTTGTCCATTTTGAGTAATTATTAGAGGTGTACCTGGTTTTATGTTACTTCCATATGAAACAGCTACAGGATAAAGAGGTAGCCCTCCATTTTCTTTAGCATCAGCAGGCACAAGTTCTGCATACCCTGAAGCTCTATATATTTTAGTATCAGCATCAGCACCAGATTCTGTTGGGGTAAAGGAAGTCAATTTTTCGTTGTTTAATGTGTTGATAGGCGATATAGAAGTTCCTGTAACAGCAGTTCCTCCTGCGTTAACTGTTACATTTTCTGGAGTATTCCGGGTTTCACTTGAATATAAATCTTTTTCATCAAAACCATTAGGATATGTGTTTCCGGAAACTGCTGTAGCTGAGGCAGATCCTGATGTGTCTGCTGATAATCCAGAATTATATCCTGTTCCGGCTGTACTTTGGCCAGAAGGTATTGCGGGAGCAGAACCTGGATTTAAAGCAGGGTTTGAGTAGACATAGCTAGTGGTTTTGGAGTCGTAGCTCCAATATCCTGAAGTTTCATTTCCAGGAAGAGATGTCGCGGGAGAAACATTATTTGTATCTCCTAAATTGAGAGTAACATCTCCGACACCGATTAAGCTATTAGGAGAAATATATGCCGGTGAAGGACTGGTTCCAGCAAGTGAAGTAGTAGGAAGTGAATTAGGAAAATAATCGCCCGTGCCGTATGAGGATGGATAACCATAAGAAGATGATGGCGTCTGTGCCATTACTTCACCTCCGGTGATTTGGCCGTTCGCAAAAGCGATGGTATATCGGCCAGCATTTTCTGTTGGTGCAGATATACCTGCATATTTCAAAATTTCTGGATGATCTGCTTGATAGGACTTCACAGCATTAGCTGTCTGTTGACCATATATTCCAGGACCAGTATTCATTTGTTGTTCTGTCATATATCCTTGCGAAACAAGCCACTTCTGAAGATCTGTCACTTTTTGACCAGTGTCACCTGGTTTACTTGTTTCAGTTGGAGGTTTTATAGCCTCTGTAGCTTGGCTAGTAGCACTTCCTGATGTTGATAAATCTCCAGAAGCCGTTACATCTTCAGGCGCAACTTGAGAAGGAGTGGTTCCCGAACTAACAGTGACATCATTAGCAAATGTTGTTTTTGAAGTTTCTACGGAAGAAGTCTCTGTCTTCGTACTAGTTTGTGTGCTAGCTTCACCGCCCGTTTTTGTATCGGAAGGATTAGATGTTGTGGGCAAAGCAGAAGAAGATGGGCTACCAGGTGAAGGTGTTCCTACTTCTGTCATAGTGCCATCAGTATTAATTGTAGATTTATTTTTATCAGGTCCAACAGGGATACATGTTTGAGAAATAACATTGGCTTTACCCAAAACTTGCATTCCCTGAACAATTGGCCTAACTGATCCTATTAACTTTGTTTGCCCGGTTTTGTACATCAAAATACCTTCGGCTCCATCTCTCACATCTACTATCGTTACTGCATAATTTGTATACAAGTCACTATTAGATTCACACTTAACAGCACTTATTATTTTCCCAGAGAAATCATTAGTCCCATACTTGTTACCTGTCGCAGGTCCTAAAGTATTGTATATAGTTGGAGAGAACGCCTCTAATCTAAGAGGAATAATTAGAAAAAATAAGATTGATAAAATAGATGTTAATTGAATATTTTTCTTCATAAAAATGTAATTTTGAATCAAAAAATGTAGTTTTTAAAATTTTCTATTAAAAGCAATTAAATTAATATGCCTAAATTCTAGCATAATTAGGATTTATAAAAATATGCAAATACATCAAATAGATTAAAACCTTTACAAACAAAGATAGTTTGTTTGTTTTGCTTTTATAGAGCTTTTACAGTAACAGGAAATGTCTCTGCGCTTATACCAGAAGAGTTAAAGACTGAAACGTTATAATTCCCCGCTGGTATATAAGAGGGAAGAGTGAATGTCATTGTTTTGCCATTTAAAACCTGTGCATCCCAAACATAATAACCTTCTTCCTCCGAAGCAAAAAATGCTCCAGAATTATTATCTGATGAAAACTTATCTCCAGAAATAGTTACTGAATCGCCTGCCTTAAATTCTCCGCCGGAAATATTTGATAAAGTAGGAATTGAAAGAGTTGTAGTTGAATCAGAATTTTCAGTTGAAGTTGAATAAGAATTATCATCTTCTTCCACTGCACTTAAATTATTTTCAACTTCAATATCATTTATTTTTTTTAAGGTAAGAGACCCGACATATCCAGTAGAAGAGGCTAGGCCAGCAGGATTTAGAATATCTGTAGAAAATTTATCCTGAAAGTTTTTAACCGCTTCTTGCGTCAAGCTTCCAAAATATGTTGATTCGTTGCCTGGAGATCCAGGTCCGCTTTCCGCTATCTGTGTGTCAGAATACTCATTCAAAAATTTCTGAAGTTCTAAAACATCAGTGCCTGTAGAACCTAATTTTAAACTCCTTTCAAAGGTATATGCCGAAGCTTTAGAAGACAGAAGAAAAAAGAAAAAAATTATAAGTGCGCCTAAAGATATTTTTTTAATCATTTTAATTTTATTAAGTAAGATAGTAGTCATAAATTGAGATAATAAAATTAGTGATGAACAAAGCTTATGTGCACATGATCAGTATGATCATGTGCGCCTCCAGCTGACCACCCCCCTCTTCCATTTGGCTGATATATTATTTGATTCCATATTATTTTTCTTGCTTGCGCCTCAGGATGATTTTTAAAATAAGCCACGATCCAATTTGCTCTATTATTTTTTGCTGACCACCCTCCTTTTCCAACATCTATATCTAACGCATCACCAGTAAGATGGTCTGAGTGGGTTGCTCCTCCAACCGCGGCATTATGTTTTGGTCCTCTATAATCACTTATTGTATCCACCCCAAAAAGCCTTTGAGAATTATCTTTATAGTATTTTACCAAAGGATTAATTGTGCCTTTTTCTCCATCATGATCCGTTGCGGGATACCTTCCATGAGCAAGATAATCATTTAGATTTGTGGATGACGGACCATTGGTAACACTTTTTCCATCACTAGCGCTCTTTGTGCTTATTGGTCTTCTCGCGCTCTGCTGATTGACCGTAGGGCCAGATGAAGTTGAAGGATATCCGTTTATATTATTAGCAGCAGCTCTAGAAACTGGTCCAAAATATCCTTTTGCTGGATAAATGCCATTTGCAGATTGAAAAGCCGCCAGAGCTCCTTGGGTAAGAGGTCCAAATACTCCGTCCACAGTAAGATCAGCGCCAGTTTGGTCATTTAAAAATTGTTGAAGTTCTTTTACGTTATCGCCCCTTGAGCCTAATCCCATGTTTGAATCAAATTTAGCCATTTGGCCGGAAGGTCCGTTAGGTCCAGCTGATCCAGAAGCAGGAGTGGTCGCATCAGTTGGGGTAAGGCCTCCAGTTGTGACATCTGCTGGTTTTGCATCTAGTGGCATAGTGGCGGTTGCAGTAGAAGGAGCATTAGTTGCAGGAGAACTTGGAGTTTTTGATAATGAAGTATTATCTCCATAAGTTGTCATTACCGGACTTCCTGATTCAGAGTATGGCAGACAAGCTAAATATTTAGTTGTGTATGTCCCCAAAACACTTTTTCCTTTAGGATTATTTTCTGGCTTGGGCTCCGCTGAACCAACATCAAGCTTGGTGCTTAGAGTGCCTGATGGCGCAGTGCTTTGAGATACATACATAAAAGTCCCTCCCTTCGATTCCGATTCATCTACGGTCACTAGCCAAGTGACTGGACTATTCCCGCTACATGCGATTGAATTTGTAATTTTACCGGAAAATGAGAGCGGGTTTGTAGTATCTGCGTTAAGAAGAGATGGAATAAAAAATATAAAAGATAACAACAGAATGATTAGAAGATTATTTAGATTTTTTATTGACATTTTTTGTTATCTTAATAAATATTGGTGATATAATAATTGTACTAAATTGAAAAACAATAGTCCAAGTAAAAAAGTTATCGCGTTCGCAATTATTTCTCTGGGAATAGTAGGGTCTCTTTTTGCATATAAATACTTAAAAGATCATCCTGGAATCTTTCCATACATAGATTCCGGTTCAAATAATACTGACAGTAACGTCGCAGGCGATGCCAATACCGCTCCTCCTCTTCAAGATCTCTCATACGAAGCAACTTCATCGGTAACAGAATCGCCCGCTGATTATTCAAATAAAATTGATAGTACGATTGATACTAATGCAAATGATACAGGTGCCAACTCCTCAAGCACCCCAGACAAACCTTTAACCTCAACAGATGTTCTTGCCGAAACTCTTTTCTCAAAATACATGGCCCTCAAAAGCGCAAGCCCTGACGGAACAATCTCTGATTCGGATCAGACCGACTTGGTGAACAACTTGGCATCAAGCGCCCAAAATGATTTCACTTTTGTGCAATACAACAGAAACGGCCTGCAAGTATTTTCCGGAGAAGAAAAAGAAAAGCTTCGTTTTTATGCATCAAGCTTTGCAACTCTTCAAACTAATTTTCTGAACGATCTTCAAGACAACAAAGCCGCAATAGAAAAAAATATGAGCGTAGCATCAAAACTCTACGCTAATCTTGCCACTTCGCTTTATGCACTGGAAGTGCCGCAAGCAATATCCACCGAACATTTGATTATTGTAAACAACTTAAGCATTGCAAGCGCCGCTTTTGAAGCTTTCGCAAAATTTAAGTCTGATCCTCTGCCATCAAGCACTGCGGTAAATGCTTACAAGCAAGCAAGCGCGCTTCAAGATGTGGCATTGTCAAAAATTGCAGAATATCTGCGGAAAAATGATATAATTTTTACACCGGATGAAGTTGGATATTTTTGGAATGATTTTTAAGTTTACCCGATTCACTCGCCAAAAATTTAGTAAAATTTTTGGCGAGCAAGAAAATTTTTACAAAATTAGAAAATGAACACTAGATCCTCTGTCTTAAAAATAGCTTCCAAAATAGTATCTTTATTTTTGATAATTTCTTTTGGTGGAGCGCAAGTAGTATTTGCGGATACAACACAACAACAAAGCGAGTTACAACAAGCTGATGATGCAAGCGGAGCAACTGGGCAAAGCCCAGCAACATCGAATGGAACCAATAGCGTTTCAGGAACTTCAGGTTCAACTAATACCGACCAGGGTCTAGATAATACTGGACAACCTAGAGGAAGTGATACAACAGCCACGACTACAAACAACAATACTGGAGTAGCACAAGCCGCTGGAGGAGCTGCTTCTTGTGCCATCACCGGCTTGCTTTCAGGACTTTTTTCAAGCATGGCAGGATCTGTGACCGAAACTCAATTAACAGTCAGAAAAAAAACTGCCAACACAGGAGCTGCCGCAGCGAGCTCGGCGGGAGGCGGACAGATAACAGTTTCTGACCCAGGCGCTCACAATGCTCTAGCTTTTGGAAACGCACAGCTTGTGGCTGCAAATACATATTTAGATGAAGCCAATAGTTATCTCCAAGTTTCTACCGATGATCTGACAAAAATAAAACACAACACTGCTCATATTACAGCAAAAGAAACTGGTGGGGCAGAAGGGCTCGGCGCGGGAACTGGTTTTTCAAACAGCGCTTCTTTAGATTCTATTGGTTTTTGCATAATAAATCAGATAATTCAGTACATTGGGCAATCCACAATACAATGGATAAATTCCGGCTTTAAAGGCAAACCTGTTTTTGTGGATAACCCTCAAAGATATTTTCAAAATATTGCGGATCAGGAAGCGGGATACTTGGTACAGCAAATTGCAGGAAATGCCACGGGAATAAATGTCTGCCAGCCTTTTAGGACGCAGCTCGCAATAGATACTATCGGTTCATATAACTCCTCGCTTGAGTCAAATAGAAGAAGCGCTTTAAATTGTTCTTTGAGCCAGATTGCTGGAAATTACGATCAATTTGCCGGAGGAGATTGGAGTGCTGGCGGGAGAGCGGGGTGGTTTGAGATTATTCAACCGCAGAATAATATTTATGGAGCGCAGCAACTTGCTAATAGGGAAGCATTTTTGAGCGCTTCACAAAGACAAAATACAGCCACATTAAATCTAAACTTGGCAAATGGCTATAGAGACTTCACTGTTTGCGATAAAAAACGTCCGGATGGATCCTGCGAAACTGGTTTTGAAAGGAAAACGACTCTTGGAGGATATGTAGAAAATGCTGTAAATGCTCGCGCCAACAGCCCAGAGCACCGCATTGAAATCGCTACTGCTTTTGACCAGATAGTCACCTCATTGGTAAATCAACTTGTTAAA
>Ga0207149_1086_pt1 | contig 11979 bp, 10 predicted proteins | sample Alteio_BWMinHeat_31_FD_153563 | JGI IMG/M metagenome (GOLD analysis project Ga0207149, IMG submission 153563) | Enriched cells from forest soil in Barre Woods Harvard Forest LTER site, Petersham, Massachusetts, United States -... | ecosystem: Environmental > Terrestrial > Soil > Temperate forest >... | reverse complement strand
CCGCTAATTGCCATTAGTGAAGCTCGTGAGTCATCACCAGAATAAATACGATCATGCGCGAACAATCCATTACGGAAATCTAATGTAATTGAATCAACATTAAATAATGTATCTACAATATTTTCATTCGGTATAATTACACCATTAGCATCAGTACCATCAAAACGTTCAATACCAACGCCAAATCCAACAAATCCACGACTTCCTACCAAGAATGCTGCACCATTACCATCAAGTGTAAGCGTAAAACTCACTGACTGAGCAACTTCTTTTCTAGAACGTACTACATTCATATCTTGAACGTTACCAATTTGCAATACACCACCTTCAGTAAAGTTCAAGCCACCAATAGCAAATTTTGCATTTTCTTTAAGTACAATATTCACATCAGTTGTAGGAACTTCGCATGAATCACTACGCATTGTTTCAATACCAAGGAATGCACCATTTGGTACTAACAATTGAGCATTATCAGTTAATTGTAACGTTCCTTCTCCCATCAAATGCACACGGAAACCATCAGTATTCTGCAATCCTTCACCATAATTGATTAATGACGCAAACTGATTATGCGGTAATGCTGCATCAACAACTGCTAATGGATCAAGAAGTGGATCATGAGCACCATGCGGTATATCTGCAAAGAAATCTGCAACGCCATTTGCTGGTTCAATAATAATTTGCGTATCACCAGCAAAACTTACTGTTCCTGCACCAAGAATAATATCAGCATCTGGCTCAACATATAATTTCACTTCACCAGTGAATTGAATCATATCTGTTGTATTATTAAACGATCTAAAATCAAGCACACCCGCTGATTTTAAGAGCAATTCACGCGGTGCAGAAGAATTGATAGTTAACACATCACCTTCAGCAAAATTAGGTCCTTTCAAGAATGCACAATGAGCGTTAATTACCGTATCTTGAGTAATATCAACAGTACCAGAACCATCAGCAATAATAGTTATGCCGTTATTTCCATAACTATCAACATCAAGTCCAACACGACCATCATTACGTAAAATAATTACCGCAACAGGCGCTTGTGCTGAAAGATTATTATTCATAAAACTCACGTGACGCACATAACCGCCATCGATAAGAATTTGCGCAGGATCACCAAAACGACTACCTTGAATAACTAAATTATCAACCGTACCTTCAATTGTTGGTAACGATGTTACGTTTGCTTGTGTTACCGGAGCGCAACCACAGCCATTTGCATCACCACTTTGATATGGCGTAAAGTTTGCACAATCTTTTTTCGCTAAAATCCAGTTGAATATATAATTACCAATTGTTTCACCTTCGCGAACAATAACACTTGACGGTGTTGCTAAATTAACATCCCACGTTGCAATACCAGTTCCATTGCAGAAAAATACTTGATCAGCAGGAAGATCAACAATACCATTATGACTTTTCGTTACCATTACACAGAAACTTGCCATAAAGTTTGGATCTATACTTATTTTGCCATTGAGATCCACAAAAATACCACCTTGGCCAGTAATGTTGCTGACATCAGCTCCTAAACATCCACCTTTTGAAGTGAACGAGAAGAAATTACCTTGGATACGTAGCCATGGATGAGTATCTAAATTAAATCCAGTACTGTCAGCATTGACGCCGATTGAAATATTACTCGTGTTGCCCAAGAATATTGTATTAATTGAATAGGTACCAACTTCTGGATCAACATTAGTAATTGCTGCATCATTAAAATCAACTTTCAAATGAAGTGTCTGATCATTTGCATCATTAGGATTTATTGTTGATCCCATCGGATTAAATAACTGCATAATATCAAGATGCGCATCATTATCAATACGAGAACAACCATCAGCGGCTGTTGAACCAATGCGTGTTCCAAGAATCATTTGACGACCAGTACCATTATCGATACATGCACCATTTGAATAGAAAACAAAATCTACATTATTTTCAAGAAGCAAACCTTCATTGCTTACTAAATTAGGAACGACTAAATCAACACCGGTAAGTGCAACATCCGCATTAAGCAAAAAGCGTGCATTAAAGAAACGAATGTTTGGACGTTGTGCATCTTCAGTCAATTTAAACGATTCACCACCAACATATGCTGGCTCAGAACGCGTGTCATTATCTTGATAAATATGATGATTAACATCAGTATGACTTAAAGAAGTATCTCGCAGATTCATAATGTTATTAATCAAAAATGCACCAGTGTTATATGCCAACAATTGACCATCTTCAGTATTAAACGTACGAAGAGGGAAATTAGTTTGAGAGCCACCTACAAAAAGAGCACCACCTGTTGGAATAACTTCTAAAGACAGCAATTCAATTTTAGATGAAAGCGCTCCTTCAAATGGTACACCCTGCACATCTAATTCACCTTCAACATCAAGAACAATATTACCAACTCCCGGCGTTGCATCTGCAGCATTAATGGTAAATGGATCGATATCAGTAATAGGACGAATAACACCATCATTCGCTATACCTGATCTGAAAAATGCAGCTGCTTGTGCATCAAATATAATTTGAGCATCTACTGCATTAGGATTATAACTTCCATCAATGAATAGTGCAGACGGATTACGCATTTTCAAGAATCTACCAGTATCTCCCGGCCCCCTGGTAATTTCTTCAACAAGTGGCAACTGATTAAGAGCAAGACCAACAAAATCAAGATATGAATTAGATCTTACATTCAAAATACCGTTAGCGCCAATAACTACGCCATAACGTTGCCCTGTAAATCCACCAATAAAATCAGACATTGGATTACTTGAATCAAGATTAAGGAAAGGATCAATCAACAGATCAAACAATGTATTATTTTCATTCAACACTAAAAGACCCGCTGAATTAAGTGGTCCACGTGAATTCATGATAGACCAAACAGCTTCAAAACCAGCAGGAATTGCAAGATTGATGGTATCTAATGTAATACAACCACCATTTCTTTGACATGTGTAATGACCCGCAGCAACAAATGCGCCGGTGTCTTTTATATTTAAAATCATACGACCGAGCGTATCACTTGATGGATCAAACGTAATAAAACCAGAATCTGATGCAAACTCAAGTGGACGAGAAGATAAGAAACTCATACGCGAATTTCTGCCAACAATTATTTCAGTATTTATATCCGCACCACGAGGTATGCTTGCCATATTAGTAAAGCTCAACGTTGGTCGCTCAATGCCCGTTTCATTTTGACCATTACCTAATGCGCAATATTCATCATCACAATATTCATCACAACAATCATATTCGTCCCCTGCACAATATTCATCGCACGGTGCTGATTCACCACCATACATGAGTACGTACATTTGAACGCCACCCGATAAATCTTGCGAAGTAATTTCAAATACTTTTCCTGCTTCAAGCGCTACATTCACCGTACCAGGACCACTTTGAACAACCAAAAGATCGTCACTGGTAATAGATGACGAACCAATTAATCTTAAATCATGATTACATATAAAACGAATAGTTCTTCCCGCTGCCGCCATCAAATACAATTGCGATGGCCCCGCCCAGTGACCAGAAAGTGTCACATCTTCATCAAGTCTTACTGTAACATCACGATGAATTGCTTCAATTCTTGTACTTCCTAAATTGAGCAAAGCATCACCTTTAATCGTCAGATTTTCATCTAAAACATTCGGTGTCGATGATCCTTCCCATACCTTATCAGCGAAAATCACTGACGGCATTATGCATAGCGCAAAAAGAGCTAACCGATACCGAGAAAAGCACTTCTTCATAAACTCACCCTCTTTTTTTTGGAACTACTACTTCACTACGAATAATCAAACAAACATGATATACTCATATCACGCATACCCCGATTATTCAAGAAAGTCAAATTCGAAAAAATAAAAAGTAAAGCCAGACGGTGCTTTCTACGATTTTAAAGCAATTAAAATATCATTCAGAATAGTACTTGAAACCACATTTTTAAAAAAATGAATTTTACTAAAAAGTTCAAATGTTGGTTCAGTAAATTGTGCAAATCTCTCATCATAATCTGCATCTACTTTTACCGCTGAAAAAAATTCAAATTTATCAACATACTGTTGCACAATATCTTTTCTAAAAAGATAATTTAAAAAAGGATAAATCAAATCGTCTTTATGCGATGCTGACGGTATCGCTAAAGAATCTATGATGGCAAATGCGCCTTCTTGGGGAATTAAAAAACTAATATTATCAAAACGTCGCATTACCTTCAAAAAATCTCCCGATAATCCCATAACAACGGGTGTCGCACCCGATGCTAACAAATATTCCGCTCTATTATCGGTGTACATTTCTACTCGTTTTTTTTGTTCACGTAATACCGCAATAATACAATCAACCTCTGTTGCATTCAGTGCATCCACGCGACCAAACAAATAAAGTGCAGCAATAATCGTTAGTGGACGAATATCTTCAAATGTTCCTATACATTTTGGCATATACGCAAGATCAAACACCAATTTCCATGTTGCTGGTGGTAACTTACCACCAAAATAATCGGTATTTACACCAAGACCATACAATGTCCAATAATAGGGTAATGTATATTCATTGCCCGGATCAAAATAATGATTCAATAAAGCCGGCTGTAGATCATTCCAAAATGTTATTTTTGTTTGATCTATTTTTTTAATAAGACCTTCTTGAATTAATAATTGCGCAGCCCAATCTGATGGCATAATTAAATCATAATCATGATTCTGTGTTGCTCGCAATTTTACAAAAAGTTCTTCATTATTCTCAAAATAATTAACATTAACTTGTATACCTGTTTCTTGCTCAAAATCAACTAAAAATTCTTTATCAAGAACCTGACCCCACACAAGCACATTAATGCTACGCCCACGCTTAAAAAAATCTGCATATTTACCAGAATATAAAAATACAACAATACTCATAAACCAAAAAAATACAATGCATGCACGCACCATAAAAGAAGAAGAGCTGACATATTTCATTTATATACCCTCACTTTTTTTATCTGCAAAAAAGAAAATAATAGAACAAAAAAGCTACTGGCCATAAGCAAAATAGTCGATAAAGCGTTTACCATGGGAGATGCACCAGAACGAATTACTGCAAAAATATACAGGGGTAATGTTTGCATTGATGCGCCCGCGCAAAAAAATGAAATAATAAAATCATCTAATGAAATAATAAACACCAAGAGTCCTGCTGCAATAATTGCTGGTGCAAGCAATGGAAGAACAATAGCAAAAAATGTTTGTCGTTGCGTAGCACCAAGATCATATGAAGCTTCAATTAAACTAACATCAAGTTCAATAAAACGAGCATACAAAATAGGCACTACATAACCTAAACCGAGCAGCGTATGACCTGCAATTAATGTTGATGCACCTAAGGGGATAGAAAAAAATGAAAATAATGAAAGCAAACCAACAGCAAGAACAATTTCCGGAATTGCTAAACTACCATAAAATAAAATTAATAAATTTTTCACGCGTTCACGATTACCAAAAAATATAAGTACTGATCCAATTGCCAAACTTAAAAACACTGACGATAATGCAACAAAAAGAGAATTCTTTAAAGCATCCCACACTTCCACTGATGACAATAAATCACTATACCACTGCATAGTAAACCCATGCCAGCTATACGTAATCGCATTATTATTAAATGAAAAAACAATAAGAACAAATATTGGTATATAAAGCAAAAAATATAAAGCACAAACAAAAAGTGGCATTATATAAGACTTGAATCCATTCATTATTGATCCCTTTTTGCAGCTGATGTCTTGTATAAAGTATCGCACACCCAATTAAATGTTAATGCGCATAACAACAAAATAAATCCACTTAATAATGTAAAAGCTGAACCTAATTGACTATCACGGGCAACCAAAAAATAATGCGAAACAAGTGATCCAACAAACATATACTTTGCTCCACCAATTAACGATGGAATAACAAATTCACCAAACGCAGGAACAAAAACGAGAAAAAATCCTGTCTTTATTCCAGAAAGCGAAAGAGGAATGGTAATGCGCCTAAATGTCTGCCAATGAGTTGCTCCTAAATCCATTGATGCTTCAAGCACATCTTTTTGAATCTTTTCAAGCACACTATAAAGCGGCATTATCATAAACGGAAGATAATAGTGAACCATTACTAAAAAAATAGCTTTTGTACTATTTACCATATGAAGCGGTTCTTTTATTAAACCAACCCTTAATAAAATAGTATTAATTAAACCATTATGGTCAAGTACAAACACCCATGAATAGACTTGAATCAAAAAATTAGTCCAAAATGGAAGCGTTAATAAAAATAACAATAAATTTTTCCAACGCCTTCCAACTTTTAACGCTAAAAAATAAGCAATCGGATATGCTAAAAATAAACATAATAGCGCAACACCGAATGCTACCATAACAGATCGACCAATAATCATAAAATAATCGCGCGTAAATAAAGACAAGTAGTGCTCACACGTCCAATCATACCATGTTGCACCAACACCACGATAAAAACTTGCATACACTACCAAAAGCAGCGGAATATAAAGAAACAAGATTTGCCACAGCACTGCTGGTGTTGTGAAAATAAAGGACATATTATATGTTATGCCCTGTGCAATTTTTTCTTTAATTTTCATTTTTCAAGCAACACCACATTTTCTTTTTGCCAATATAAAAACACTTGATCATCATAGTCGATAACTTCTTGAGGAAAATGCTCCTCATTCTGTTCAAAAACCTGAATAACCTGATTGTTCTGAAGCTGAACATTATATTGTGTTGATCGACCATGGTACACAATTGAGCGAACAACTCCTTTAAGCATATTTGAAAATCCTGCCATAGGAACTTTAGTAATTTCAATTTTTTCAGGACGAAGACTCATGTATACTTGATTGCCATCGCATGCCCACTCTTTATCTTTTGGTGCTACCACATCAAATTCACCAAGACTCGCAAAATCTATACGACAAAAATCTGATGCTATCTTTAATTTTCCTTTAAAGATGTTAGTGCTTCCCACAAATTTTGCAACAAAAGTACTCACCGGAAATTCATAAATCTCTTTTGGCGTACCAACCTGTTCAATTTCGCCATCATGATTCATAATAGCCATATGATCGGCAACAGTAAGTGCTTCAAATTGATCATGGGTGACGTACACAAATGTTGTTTTAAGTTCACTTTGCAACTCAATCAATTCAAGTAACATTTTTTCACGTAATTTAAGATCAAGAGCCGCTAAAGGCTCATCTAACAATAAAACATCAGGTTCATTAATAATTGCTCGCGCAAGAGCAACACGTTGTTTTTGGCCACCAGAAAGATTATTAATCGATTTATAAATATGCTTTTCTAAATGAACTGTTTTTAATGTTTTCGTTACTTTTTCTTCAATGATCTCAGACGCTACGCCACGAATAACGAGACTATACGCAACATTATCAAAAACATCCATATGAGGAAATAATGCATAATTTTGAAATACGGTATTAACGCGTCGTTTATAGATAGGGGTATAAGTAATATCTTCATCGCCTAAAAAAATGATTCCTTCATCTACTTGCTCAAGTCCCGCTATCAAGCGTAATAATGTCGTTTTTCCACTACCACTGGGACCCAAAAGAGCAAAAAATGTACCACTAGGAATCTCTAACGAAAGATGATCTAGTATAAGGTCATTATTATAGGACTTTATGATATTTTTAAGAAAAATATTTCTCACTAACAGCTCCTACTCTATTGCTGTCAACAACATCTATTTTTTATCACTACGACTATTTTTTTCTGCACGCACGTGCAAACATCATAGGAACAACTACATCTGCTAATGTACATGGAACAACAACTGCAACAATCAGCAATACAAACACTTTACCTATTGATGAATACCAATCAGTGAATCCGTGCGAAATCAAGTAGAATGTAGAAGCAAGCGAACTAATAAATATATGCGTTGCATGAGATGTTAATGAATAGCTACCCTGCTTACTGTTATGATGTCTGCTCATAACATACCCATTAATAAGACCAACTACAAGAAAAGGAACTACTTGATGCGGTTCTTTTAAAAAACATGCATGAAAATGCATTTGAACCCCTAGCAGTGTTCCTCCAATATAAGGCAGCACTGCATCTGACAAAATACAAAATACTGTTGGTGATATAAGACCAACAAGTAATCCAGCCATATAATTCTGAGAAAATCTGAAGAACGTAACAATTGTTCCCGTCGCTGCAAAAACAATATGCATAAAATGAAAACAGTGAAACAATGCCTTACTACCCTTTTTCATGATAAGAGGATCGTGAGTATGCATTGAAAAAACAGAAAAGAAGCATAAAACGATTAAACTAAATGCAACAGAAAAAATCGCATACGGCAAATGACAGTATAATTCTCCAATAATACTGTGATGACTATTGGTATGATCATGAGAATGAGAATGATTATGCTCGTTATGCATTTTATTCCTTTATAGCTATAGCAATGAATAACCCCGTTGTTCTTTTGTAGAGTACCACAAAATAAATTGAAAATGAAATTACAAAAAATTCATAAAAACCCCTAAAAACCTCCAATATAACCGCTCATTCAATCTATTGTAATTTTCATTATCAAAAAACCCCTAATCTATTGCCTTTTTCGCCCAATGATTATTACAATTTGAATTAGATAGCATATGGTTCCAACAAAGGAGAGTATTTATGAAATTCAATAAAATATTATTAATCATCGCTTTTGCAGCAATCAGCCAATCAGTATTTGCAGCAAAAACGACCGTATACAATGGAACAAACTCAAGCGCATTGGTCGCTTTTGATGGCACACGACCACAAACAGTTCGCTCAGGAGAAACAATTGTTTTGGATACAAAAGGAGCTTCTTCATTTAGCGTTATCACATGGATATTGCAAAGCGACCCGGGTACCACCTATCGCTGTTCGGTTTCATGTCCGCCACTCATGCTCAATGGCGTTGCCGGTATTTATCCCTATCCAAAAGGGACATTAAAAATGAATTTTGACGCAAATGGCGCATCATCAAAAAAGGTTATTGAGAAAAGTCTCGGCAATGGCGTATATGCAACGCGCCCTAGCTGGGAAGATTAACGCTGATAATTAAAAAAGGAACTTTTATGAAATTCAATAAAATATTATTAATCATCGCTTTCGCAGCAATCAACCAATCAGTATTTGCTGCCGTAATGTCTGTTTACAATGAAACAGGAAATCCAGTGGATGTAAGAGTTGTGACTATGAACAACATGCTACCACCAAAAGATATCCCTATTGGCAAAAAAGTATCTTTTAATTCTGGCATTTATGCGTTTAAAAACATCACATGGATTCCATGGCATCAGCCAGACAATAACCGAATGAGTTATTCCTGTGATATTCCATCAACAAAATTCATGCTCATGGGAACAATTGTTCTTTATCCTGATGGAAAATTAGCATTAAATTTTGATGATCGCGGCGCATCATCTAACAAACTTGTAGGAAGAACTGCGAGTCCAAGACGCATTCCAGGAAAATACTAATGAAAATGAAAATATGATACCCACTTATTGAATTATGTATAAGGAAAACGTTTATGAAATTGAATAAAACATTATTAGTAATCGCTTTTGCAGCAATCAGCCAATCAGCTTTTGCTGCAAAAATGATTCTCTATAACAACACTGGACGTCGGATAAGGGTAGAAGTTCGCACAACAAAAGAACCAAAAGTTATGCTCGTGGGCCCCAGAAGCGATGCACTGAGAGGAAATCAATATGAGATACGGCTTGAAAACGGTCAACAATTACCTTTTGACTCTGGAACATTAAATTCTTTTGCCAAAATACTTTGGAAAGACGGAGTGAATGCTGGTGTCACCTACGTTTGTGACATTCCTTCAACAACCGTAATGCAAAAAGGAATAATAAGCCTATACAAGGATGGCCAATTTGGCATTAACTTTAACAGGTTTGGTGCATTTAAAGCTGAATTAAAACAGGCAGAAAGATCTATGGATCGTTAGTCTCAAACAAATATTTATAAGGAGAACGTTTATGAAGCTTCACAAAATATTATTTATTATTACTTTTGCTACAATAATTACACAATCAGCTTTTGCTGCCAGAATGACTGTATATAATCAAACAGGATCATCAATCAATATAGTAGTCAATACAACTAAAGGAACGCTCCCTGTTGCACAAATCCCAGCAAATAGCAACAAATCTTTTGACTCTGGCCTATCGAGTTTTACAGAAATCAATTGGCTAGAAAACAACTCTCCCAATGACTTCTATAGTTGCGATGCACTATCATCAAAACTTATGCTCACGGGTAAAGTAATTCTTGAACCTAAAGGCACAAAAGTCATCTTAAATTTTGATAAAAATGGTATATCAAGCAAACCAATAACCAAATACAACATACTAAAAAGAAGTAAAAATACGGACAAAAACTATATATAAATCTACGGGTATGCATATTACCTATACAGCATACCCGTGATGCTTTTTTAACCGCCCGATAACAAACAGCTGTTATGCATTTTCAACTTATCAAGCACATTAAAATGCCTGCCCAAAAGTCAAAAACCATGCATAAGAACGTTCTACAGCACTTTCCGTACGCCACTTCCATCCAATATCAAATCGCAATGGCCCCAAAGGCGTATAAAAACGTGCACCAAAACCTGTTGAGGCCAAAACATTGTGCGGTCTAAAATCAGCAAAAATATCACTACTTAAAATGCCCATATCGTGAAAAATTACTCCTCCAAATTTTTTAAAAATAGGAAAACGTAATTCAATATTCACGTTAGCCATTGATCTTCCGCCACGAGGCACAACATGCTCATTAGTTTCTTCATCAACAAATACTCCCAACGGTGGAGCAAGATCTGCTTCATATCCTCGCAAAGAATGTGACCCTCCTAAATAAAATCGCTCTGATGGCATTATAGCAGAAAGATCACGATAAAAAATATGACCAAATCTAAAGCGAAATGCTGCAACAGCAAATTTTATTGGTACAAAAAATGATTGCTCAAAAAGCAATTTTAAAAAAGCTGTATCTTGATATTTTCTTTGAAAGGGAATCATCGACTTTAAAGAACACAACGTTAATGATCCCGACGTTGGATTAAGCGCATTATCAAGATATTCAATCATAACAGTCGGTTCAACAAAAAAATAGTTAACCATTTGATCAACAAGCTGTGGTTGAAAATTAATAGCTCTAATTAAACTCTCTTGCAAAAGAGGATCTTTAATATGCGTTGTCATTCCTTCATAACCAGCAAAACACCCTACTTTTAAAAAATCTGCACTATATTCTAATCCATAAGAACAGCCATTTTGCGTAAGGCGATAAATATTGTTAACGCTTCCAACAAAACCCGGTTGATCATATGACATACTATACACTTGCAATGTTCCCATGAGCGGCGCTGTACAAAAAATCGGACGTTTATAACGCGCAATAACTTCACGATGTGAATGAGCAAAATCAAGATCAATTCGCGCAACATCACCAACATTAAAAGGACTTCTCATGAGAGCAGTACCCCCTATTTTATAAGTCAATCCATTAAAAGTCTGATACTTACGCACATGCTGCAATTCAACACCAGAACGAACACGTATTTCATAAGGGTCATCCGGCTGAATTTTTAAAATCATCGATTTTTCTTGATCTTTACCCACTGATTCGGGTGATAAATTAATTAGTTCAAAAACATCTAAATCTTTAAATGCTTTAAACGTTCGTTTTACTTTTTCCTGATCCCATATATCGCCATACTTATACCCCATAAGCGATAATATTGACGAAAAAGGCAACACGGTATTAACACCCGAAATAACCGTTTTACCAAAATGTACCACTTCACCCGAATCAATCTGCCATACAATTGACACCAAGGTATCATTAACACTTACCTGCGGCTTTACACGAGGATGAGTAAAACCTTTTGA
>Ga0207149_1129_pt1 | contig 12147 bp, 11 predicted proteins | sample Alteio_BWMinHeat_31_FD_153563 | JGI IMG/M metagenome (GOLD analysis project Ga0207149, IMG submission 153563) | Enriched cells from forest soil in Barre Woods Harvard Forest LTER site, Petersham, Massachusetts, United States -... | ecosystem: Environmental > Terrestrial > Soil > Temperate forest >... | reverse complement strand
TGAGTAGAAGAAGATTCCTGTCCACTTTTCTTTGAACATGCATAGAACGCAAAAACAACGAGAGGAATAAAGAAAATAAAAACCCAAATGATTTTCAATTTTTTTGTAAACATAAATTACTCCGATTTTTTCTCAGTAGAAGGATTTGTAAGTTCTGCATTTTTTAAATCTGCCCATTCTTCCCTAGTAACCCCTATGGCTTCTTCGAGTTCGTAAATCGAATCAGCAGCAGTCTCATAAGATTTCCAATATTCCATTTCAGCCTCAAAGAGGTTGCGGGCAGCGGTCAAAAAATTAATAAAGTTTGCCTTTCCCGTTATGTAAGCCGCAGAGGTGACTTGATAAGCCTGACGAGTTTGGGGAATGAGAGTGGAGTGATTGATCTCCAAGATTCGAATGGCACTCTTCATCTTGGAATAGCTTTCTTTCACTTTGTAGAGAACATCGTTTTTAGCAGCAGCATGAGAATACTTAGCACTCGCCAATTCCGCTTCTGCTTGTTCAACCCCTTTCCTCTTTTTTTGGAAAAAGAGAGGAACGTTCACCATAAACTCGCCCGTCCAAGCATTGCCAAAGTTTGCATTTGGGGAAGAAGCGGGACGTTGCACATACTCCATTTGAGCATTAAGGTCGGGAAGATATTCTCGCTTGGCAGCTTTTAAGCCCCACTCTTTTTGACCGATGTCATGCTCAGCAAGTTTGATGCTAGGATTCTTGACTTGTGCAATCTCGATCAATTGTTCCAATTCGATATTCCATTTTGGAACTTCGAGTTTGGAAGGAAGGTGGATTTCAAGATCTGTAGGAGAAAGCATCAATTGCTTGAGTTTAGCTTCGAGGGTTCTTTTCCTTTCTAAAAGTGGTTCGCGTTCGACCATGACTTTGGCAAGCTCTGTCTGGCCTTGAATCGGATCTGTCGCCATCACTTCACCTGTAGCTAATTTAGCCTGAGCTGTTTGAATCAAGCTTTTTAAGATTCCTTCGATTTGTCGATTTTGCTCAAGCTGCCGGTTCACCGAAAAGAGATCATAATAAGTCGTCTTCACTTCGCGAATCAGTGAGCGCCCCTTCCCTCCCAGTAATTCCAAATGGTGGAGATATTCGTGATAAACAATCTGAGAGGCGGCCTTTTTCTTTCCAGGAAAAGGAACCTTCTGGGAAACGATGTAATCAATATCCATCACACCGCTATTGTTATTGAATGGAACTTGATAAAGTCTCACTCCTATCTGAGGATCATCCCAGGACCGAGCTTGAGGTACTTTTGCCTTCGTCGCTTCCACATCCTTCTGCATCGCCTTGAGTTCAGGATTTTGTGACAAAGTAGTTTGTAAAACTTCATCTAAGGAAAGGGTAGAAAAACTCGATTTATCCTTAGACTCCGCGTGAACAGACTGAACATTTATTAAAAGGACAGTCAAAAATAACACAAAACAAAAAATATCTTTACGCATAAAAAAACACCTAAATCTTTAATAACTTTTTTAAAAAAAGAGAAGTGAGTGAGGTGTTTTCTAAAGAAGAAAACTTTGCTTTGAGAGAAATAGGGGAAAATAAGGAAGGTAAAAACCTTCACTTGAGATTTTATCGATAGGTGACGAGATTGATAAATTAAGACTTAACGAGTTTGTAGCAAGTGGCTTAGTTTGGAGCTGAATTTTTGAAAAATCATTTATGTCCCGAGAAGCAACATTCATTGCTGTCGGAGATTGAGAGGAATAAATCACACAACAAAGATCCTGAAAAGCAAGCTCGGGTGAAGAGATGTTATGTTGTGTCACCTGATCACAGCAATCCGAACAAGCTGTCATACCTCTTTCACAAAAGATCCTGCTCATAGGGCTAAAGGCAAGTAAGAAGAGCGGGATCAAAAGCATAAAAACATATTTTATAGAAGTTCGCCTCATCATATAATGATTAAGGATAAGTCACTTTAAATCACTAATCAAGAGGCGAAATAAAACAAATTCAGGAAATGATGCGATGCGCAAACTGTCTCTGGCGACCGAATAAATTGCAAGCCTTCTATTCCTTGTACGAATCGAGTAAATTATGTCATTCTATATAAACAAAGGATTTTTCCATGCAAAAAATTATTTCTATGTTGTGCGCCAGCTTTGTTTTTCTAATTCACTTCCCTCTTCTTCTTGCACAAAACACGGAATCCAAAAAAACAGAAAGTCAACACACTCAAACAAATTCAAGAGTTTCAACAGCCAAAATCATAGGGAATGCTTTATTGCTCGCTGAAATTTATCGAAAGATTCAGAAAGTATCGGGGTCTGCAGATAGTTCTCAGATAAGCCCTTTATTAAATCAATTAAATGGCAGCCTCGATGAGGTCATCGCTTTTAAAGATTCTTTTACGCCTCAGAAAAGACAAAAAGTAGAAACACAACTTTTCAAATTACAAAACCAAATCAAAGCAATAAGCGAAAGTCAGAAAAAAGATTTTCAGAGTAATACGCTTCAATTGACTTCAACTTTATTAGACCTAGTCGATACTCTTCTCGATAAGTCGAGCTCAAAGGGAAATACAATGTAAACCCGATTTCATATTTTCGAACATTTAAATCCACTTTTATTGCAGGTTTCAATGATTTGCTCAGAGTTTACTTTTGACTCGTCATATTCCACAACTCCTTTGCCTGTTTTATCATCGATACTGCATTTGTTAACCCCTAGTTTTTTGATGGAATTCTCAATTTTAGCCGCACACATCGGGCAATTCATCCCTTTAATATCAAGGGTTAATGTTTTAGGAGCTGCCTGAGCAAAAGTAATAGAAGAAAGAAATCCAAAAATCAAAACCAAAGAAACAACCATTTTTTTCATATAAAATCTCCTTTCAAACCATGAACCATTTTTAAACGCCTCTTAACATAAAAGGGGTTTAAGCAGATATATTAAAAAAACCCGCCCCAACTAAGGTCGGAGCGGGTTTAGAACAATCTCAACAAAAGAGGCTATTTAGCAGAGTGAATTCTCATTCCATAAAATGATCTCCAAACGAAAATAACGGAAATCAAAAAGAAAACTCCAGCCAAAATGGTACTGGTTTTTGCGGGCATTCCAACAGCCAATTCGACCGCAAGCAAACCAAACAAGGTCGTAAACTTAATCACGGGGTTCATCGCCACAGAAGAAGTATCTTTGAAAGGATCTCCTACGGTGTCTCCCACCACAGTTGCTGCATGAAGAGGAGTTCCTTTTTGTTTCAATTCGACTTCCACAATTTTCTTAGCGTTATCCCAAGCTCCACCAGCATTCGCCATAAAGATGGCCTGATACAAACCAAACAATGCAATTGAAATAAGGTATCCGATGAAAAAATAAGCTTCTAAGCAGGCAAATGCTAAAGTGGAAAAGAAAATGGTGAGGAAAATATTGAACATACCCTTTTGAGCATATTGAGTACAAATTTCGACGACCTTTTTACTATCTTCCACGGAAGCTTTCGTCACGCCGTCCAATTTAATATTCGCTTTAATAAATTCAACGGCTCGGTAGGCACCCGTACTCACAGCTTGAGTCGAAGCACCTGTGAACCAGTAAATGACGGCTCCACCGGTAATCAAGCCAAGCAAGAAAGGTGGATGAAGCAAAGAGAGTTTATCCAAGTTCTGGGTTAATCCTAAGGTGAGAATCACGATAATAGAAAAAATCATGGTCGTAGAACCTACTACGGCGGTTCCTATCAACACGGGCTTCGCTGTTGCTTTGAAAGTGTTCCCCGCTCCATCGTTTTCTTCCAAAAAGTGTTTAGCTTTCTCGAAATTTACATCGAAACCAAAATCCTTTTTCAATTCCTCTTTAATGTTAGGAAGAGTCTCAATTACAGAAAGTTCATAAACGGATTGAGCATTGTCGGTAACCGGTCCATAAGAATCCACCGCAATGGTCACAGGTCCCATGCCCAAAAATCCGAAGGCCACTAATCCGAAAGCAAACACGGGAGCTGCTTTCATCATCGTCCCTACTCCCATGCCACTCACGTAATAAGCACCCCCCATCAAAGCAACAATCAAAAGACCCATCCAATAGCAGCTAAAATTCCCCGCGGTGAGACCTGCGAGAATGTTCAGAGAAGCACCACCTTCTTTCGAAGCCGTCACCACTTCTTGTACGTGAGCCGATTTAGTAGAAGTAAACACTTTCACAAGCTCTGGAATCAAGGCTCCCGCGAGAGTTCCGAATGTAATAATGCAGGAAAGCTTCCACCACAAAGTACCGTCTCCAAGATTTGGAATCAAAAGTTTTGAAACCACAAAAGTCAAAATAACAGAAACAATGGATGTTACCCAAACCAAGGAAGTGAGAGGAGCTTCAAAATTCATTTTATCTGCATTGGCATATTTAGCTTTGGCAATGCTTTCATTGAACAGATAGGAAAAACCACTGGCTAAGATCATCACAATTCTCATAGAGAAAATCCAAACGAGCAATTGAACTTGAACAACAGGATTACTCACCGCCAAAAGAATAAAGGTGATCAAAGCAACGCCCGTCACACCATAGGTTTCAAAACCATCGGCTGTTGGACCCACCGAGTCACCTGCATTATCTCCTGTACAGTCCGCGATAACACCGGGATTACGCGCATCATCTTCCTTAATATTGAAGACGATTTTCATGAGATCTGAACCAATATCTGCAATCTTTGTAAAAATACCGCCCGCAATACGAAGTGCGGAGGCACAAAGAGATTCACCAATGGCAAATCCGATAAAGCAAGGGCCTGCATAGTCGGCGGGAACAAACAATAAAATGCAAAGCATAAGAACAAGTTCGGTGCTAATGAGCAACATTCCAATACTCATGCCAGATTTCAAAGGAATCGCATAAGTAGGAAAAGGCTTCCCTCTCAAACTTGCAAAGGCTGTACGAGAATTTGCCAAGGTGTTGATTCTAATTCCAAACCAGGCGACTCCATAACTGCCGGCAATTCCGACCAAACTGAAGAATAAAATCACCGCGACTTTAGTGGTTTCGAAATGACGTAAGAAACCAAAATAATAGACCATGATGGTACCGATGAAAAGTTCAAGGATCAAAATGAACTTTCCTTGCGTAATCAGGTAAGTTTTACAGGTTTCATAAATGATGTCGGAGATTTCTTTCATTGAACGATGCACAGGCATATTTTTGAGTTGGGAATAAATCACCAAACCAAACACAAGACCCAAGGCACAAACACCGAGTCCATACATCAAAAGCTGATGACCGGTTTGACCTAAAAAGCGCACGGAGCTTAAATCGGGAAGGATGAGTTCTGCCTCACTTGCTTGAGCGAAAGTGGAAACGAAAAGAAGTGCAAGGGTGGCCATCCATTGCAACACAATGCTCCTCTTTGAATTTGAACTTGAGTTCATATATTCCTATCTCCTTAAAATAAATATTTTTTAAGTTTTTAAAAACCGAAAATGCCTAGAGGTGCGGGGCACATATCATGGGTTTTTATGGCTGTCGACTAAAATAATTTGGGGCTTATTATTCCAAATACCGCGCTAAAAATGGGTAAAAGCGGAATGAATAATTCGAAGAGGTTTCAACTGTATATTCCCAGATAAAACACTGCAAACTTCTCCCACACCACAAAGTTGCTCATGAAAATATACCAATAACTTCGGAGAAGCTTCGGGCAATGTTTGAGAGAAGACTAAATTCTCTTGAGAGAACTGTATTTCCTGTCCTTTCAAAAATTTATCGAATAAGCTTTTTTCCTTCAATTGAACGGATTGTAAATCCTTTAAAATTTCACGAGCATCGAAGGCTTGCGCTAAAGATTCCAAAGATTTTAAAGCAAACAGAGAGTCTAAACTAAAACTTTTTTCCAAATGAAAGCACCCGCTCTGGATACGTCGTAGATCGCTCAAATGCCCTACGCTTCCCAAACTTTGTGCAATTTCTTCGCCCAAAACTCTGATATAAGTTCCACGACTCACCTCTGTTTCGAAAAAAATTTGATTGTTTTCAAATGAAAGGAGTTTAAGCGAATAAATATGAATATCTCTTGGCTCGACTTTCACCTCCTGTCCCTCTCGTGCATATCGATAAAGAGGTTTTCCTTTAATTTTAACCGCTGAATAACGAGGGGGCGTCTGTTTGCGATAACCCACAAACCATCTTAAAGTTTCCAAGATTTGTTTTTCTGAAATTTCTGGTACTTTCTTCTCCTCGATCACTAAACCTGTAGAATCGAGGGTGTCCGTGGATTTTCCCAAACTCAAGATGGCTCTATAAGTTTTTTTTGAATCATCCAGATAAGGAATCAGCTTGGTGGCTTCATCAATAAATATGGGTAATACCCCTGTTGCAAAGGGATCAAGAGTACCTATATGACCCATTTTTTTAATTTTAAATTTTCTCTTAATTTGAGTGAGGGTCTGATTTGAAGTCAAACCACTAGGCTTATCCAGGGCAAAGGCTAAGATCATACATCTTCTTCTGGCACTTTCTTTTCTTTAATTTCCTTAAATAAGGAGTCAATTTTATCTTGAAGTTCCATCGATTCATCATAAAAAAATTCGAAATTAGGTACAAATTTCATATTTAATTTTTTAGAAAGTGCCTTACGAAAAATACCTTGGGCTCCTTGTAAAGCTTTCTTAACCGATTCTGCCCTGTCAGGCTCTCCCGGAATGGTAAAATAAATTCTCGCTACTCGAAGATCGGGTGTCATTTTAACACCCGTAACGCTGATGCCATAAATCCGAGGATCACTTAATTCGAAGTGTATCAATTGAGAAACTTCTCTTCTCACTTCTTCAGCAATACGATCTGTTCTTTGTACTTTCAAGGAACCTCCTCTTCCACAGGGACTCGCGTCTCCCTCTCCATTCCGCCTTAGGCAGACTGGAGCCTCCCCCTCAGTGGCTATCGCCTTTTTTCTATCGTTGGATGACTTCCAGCGTTTCACTTTCGATACGAACGCCTTCGCTTTCTTCGATAAACTTCAAAACTTTCGCAAACAAAGATCTTAAATAATTTTCGTCTTTACTCACTAAAGCTGCGGCAAGAACGATTCCTCCCTCTCCCACTTCGCTGAGGCTAAGCTTAAATCGCGCAAATACTTTATCTTTAATCCGTTGAGTCAAGCGAGAATCCGCACTTGAATCGAGGGAAAAATAACAAACGGCAATAAACATGAAAATGAAGCTCTATAATTTTGCGGCAATCGTTTCGATGACAAAAACTTCCACCACATCTCCCACTTTAATATCATTAAAGTTTTCCAAGCCTAATCCACATTCATAACCTTGTTGTACTTCTTTGGCATCGTCTTTAAAGCGCTTCAGCGAATTCAACTTACCATTATAAATAATGACATTGTCGCGCAACAATCTCACCTTTGCATTTCGCTGCAAAACACCATCTTGCACATAACATCCGGCTATGCTTCCCACTTTCGTGATATTGAAAACATTTCGTACTTCTGCACGACCCAGATACTTTTCTTTTTCGGTAGGCTTGAGCATTCCCTCCATGGCTTTTCTAATTTCATCGATGGCATTGTATATAATATCGTAAACCTTAAGATCTACACTTTCCGTTTCTGCCAAATTCATCGCCTTAATATCGGGTCGCACATTGAAACCGACGATAATCGCGTTTGAAGCAGACGCAAGCATAACATCCGATTCCGTAATTCCACCCACTCCCGCATGAAGGATATTAACACTTACTTTCTCCGTTGAAAGCTTCGTAAGTGCATCGCGTACCGCTTCCACAGAACCCTGCACATCGCCTTTGAGAATTACTTTCAACTCGTGCACTTCGCCTTTTTCTATCTGAGAGAACAAATCTTCCAATTTCATTTTGCTTGAAGAAGCCATTTTGGCAGAACGTTCTTTGTCTCCACGATGCTCTGCTAAAAGTTTCGCTGCGCTTTCTTCTTCTACCGCATTGATGTTATCTCCCGCATTCGGAACAGAGGATAAGCCCAAAATCTCCACAGGATCGCAAGGACCCGCTTGTTCAATATTTTCACCTTGATCGCTAATCATCGCGCGAACACGTCCAAAGCTTACACCCGCGATGACCGTATCTCCTACCTTGAGAGTTCCTTCTTGAATCAGTACGGTTGCAACGGGTCCTCGTCCCTTATCCAAACGTGATTCTACAATGACTCCTAAAGCAGATTTATTAGGATTCGCTTTTAATTCCAAAACTTCCGCCTGCAACAATACCATTTCCAAAAGCTGTTCGACTCCCTCACCTGATTTTGCAGACACCGGTGCAAAAATCACGTCTCCTCCCCAATCTTCTGCCAGCAATTGATGTTCGGAAAGTTGTCTTTTGATTTTTTCGGGATCTGCCTCAGGCTTATCCATTTTATTAACTGCAACAATAATAGGAACTTCAGCCGCTTTAGCATGATGAATGGCTTCCACCGTTTGGGGCATGATGCCTTCATCTGCAGCTACCACCAGGATAACAATGTCGGTAACAGAGGCGCCCCTCGCACGCATGGCCGTAAAGGCTTCGTGGCCCGGCGTATCTAAGAAAGTAATGGAACCTTTCGGAAGCTGCACACTATAAGCCCCAATATGTTGAGTGATTCCACCCGCTTCACCTTGTGCAACACGGGCTTTACGAATGGCATCCAACAAAGAGGTTTTTCCATGATCAACATGCCCCATCACGGTCACTACGGGAGGTCGAGGGTGTAAATCTTCGGGTTGATCTTCATGGAGAGTCAAATGTTCAGCTTCTTCAAATCCTGTCTTCTTTATTTCATAACCATAATCATGAGCGACAATTTGAGCAGTATCAAAATCAATAGGCTGATTGAGAGTAACCATCGTGCCCATTCCCATCAATTTTTTAATTATCTCTCCACCCTTCACGCCTAATTCGTGAGCCAAGTCTCCCAAAACAATAGCATCTCCCATCTTAATTATTCTCTTGGATGCTTTTTTAGTAGTAATTGCTGTTTGCTTAGATTCTTTTTTGAGACCGGACTTTCGTTTACGAGGAGAGCGCGTCGGTTCAAAAACTCTCTCACGTTCATGAGTAGGCGACGCGATGGTGGAAGCCAATCGTGTTAACTGAGTTAAAGTCGCAACTTTTCCGATTCCTTCCAAATCCACTTCTAATTCTTCGCGTTTCGCTTTTTTGATGGGTCGTTTAAGCTTTTGTTTCGCTTCTTCCTCATCAATAGTCACTTTTCTAAAAGAAGGGCTTACAGGAGCGGATCCTGGAGCTTTGGGTGAAGGGGCAATTTTAGTTTCGGTTTTTTGCTCAAGACTTTTAGGGACCTCTTTAGGAGAAGGTTTTAAATCAATTCTTCCCACAATTTTTAAACCGAAACGTGGTCTTTCTTCTGAAATATTTGCTTTTACTTGAGGACTTCCCTTGGTAGTTTGAGGCAAAGATGCTGTTGTTTCCGGCGCAACCACGGAATTCCGTTTTGATTCCGCTACGCGTTCTGTTTTTGAAAGAGGGGCTGCGGATTTCTCGGAAGAAACGGTTTTACTTGCCTCTTCTTTATTGGGCGACAAGTCGACCGCAGGAACCTCTTCCGGAGCAGAGTTTGGCGTTTCTGCCTTTACTCTCCGACGGATAATGGTCGATTTAACTCTTTTTTCTACGATTTCTGTTTTTGAATCCATTTTTTATTGCACCTTGCCTCATTCTATTCGCCAATTCATTTCATTTATCTGCGATTCAGAAAAATTTTATGACTCTACCGTATTTTCTGGCGAGGATTCTTTGGGTTGATCCTCCGCTGAATTATTTCTCCCAGATTTTGCCCGGGTTTTCGCCACCGCTTTTTCATGAATCGTTTTTAAGCTTTCATCAGAAAAACCCGGCATTGTGAGAAACTCTTCTAAAGTCGTCCCCGCAATTTCTTGAGAAGAACGATAAGCGTGGCTATATAGAATACTTGCCGTACTTTCCTCAACCCCCAAATCTTCTACAAGAGCCATTTTTGCAACCTTTTGGAGTTCTTCGATTTTAGTTTCACTGAAAATATCGATATTCCAACCTGTGAGTTGGGCCGCCAAGCGAACATTTTGACCTTTTTTACCAATGGCAAGAGAAAGCTGATCGTCAGGAACAACAATTTCCATAGAGTGATCTTTTTCGTGAATGATTACTTTAGAAACTTCTGCAGGAGCAATGGCATTACAGACAAAACGCGCAGGATCGTTATCGAAATTAACAATGTCTATTTTCTCGCCTTTCAATTCCTGAACCACGCTTTGCACACGGGAACCCTTCATTCCCACACAAGCCCCCACGGGATCCACATCGCTGTCAGTGGAATAAACGGCTACTTTCGCACGAGAACCAGGTTCGCGTGCAGCCGCCTTAATTTCTACTATCCCTTCCGAAATTTCAGGAACTTCCATATAGAATAAAGCTCTGATCAAACCCGGATTTCTTCGGGACAGCAGAATCTGAGGGCCACGAGACTCTCTCTTCAAATCAAGTAAGTAGGCTGTAAGACGGTCATTCACCTTATAGTTTTCGGTAGGCACCTGTTCTTTCATGGGCATTATGCCTTCGGTTCTTCCCAAATCGACAATCAAATTCCCCTTCTCATTGCGACGGACAATTCCTGTAACCAACTCGCCTAATTTGTCTTTATATTCATTGTAGACGATATCCCGTTCGGCATCGCGCACTTTTTGAATGATAACCTGTTTGGCAGTTTGAGCAGCAATACGTCCGAATTGATTAGAATCCAATTTCTCACCCAAACTATCTCCCAAAGAAGCTTCGGAATCTAATTTTTGAGCTTCAGGCAATGAAATTTGGGCGTCGGGATCTTCCACAAATTCTGAGACCGTTTTAAATTGAAAGAGTTCCACCTCACCCAACTCTTCGTTGTAATGAGCTTCAAGCTCTGCGGTTATACCATACTTTCTGCGAGCTGCTGAGAGCATCGCAGATTCAATTGTCTCCACCAAAGTTTCTTTAGGAATTCCTTTGTCTTTTCCAACTTGTTCAATCACGCTGTTCAAATTGATGAACATTGATTTTACGCCTTCTTTGGCGGTTTTTCTTTTTTTCGCGGCCATAACATTTACTCCATTATTTTTTCTTATTTTTCAATATTTTACCAATATCTACTTCTAAATTCGCTTTGAAAATCATTTGCCAGGGAATTTCAAAAATTTGTTTATCAATTTCTAGACAAACATATTCACCTTTAACTTCTTTTAACAAGCCCTTGAAATGGGCTCTTCCATTCAAAGGCTCACGTGTTTTAATCGATACAAGATCCCCCTGATATTTTACAAAATCCTCTTTTTTTCTTAAAGGGCGATTCATTCCGGGTGAAGAAACTTCCAAGTCATAGCGGTCCGAAATAATTCCTTCTACATCCAGAACAGGATCCACCAAACGAGAAAAGTCTTCGCAATCTTTCAAAGTAACTCCACCGGGCTTATCTAAGAGAACACGTAATACCCGGCGCCCTCCTTCGGTTGCCCATTCACAGGCCACCAACTCGCAGCTCTGGGAGCTCGCTAAAGGCTCCAACAATACCTCAACTTTTTGTAAATCTAGGGTCATCATCCAACAAAAAAAAAGTGGGTCTCAGGACCCACTCATACTCAGGTGTTAATTGGCTCATGGAATTATCGACTTTCATCAAAAATAGCAAGAGAATTATCTACTTACCAAAAGCTCTTTCAAAATATGCTGGAGAGTAAAAAGCAGATAATGCTAGAATGTACCGGGTAACCCATACATATATGGTTTCAAAGTTAGAAAAATCTCAAAATATAACACGGATTCTTCTCGTAGAAGATGATCCTGATGGTGTCTTTCTCTTAAAAGAAATGATGAAAGATCAAGTAGAAGTCTCTTTTCCTTATGAAATTCAGACAACTAGTACCCTCAAGGAAACTCTCCAAAAACTTCAACAAGATGATAAATTTGATATCATCTTACTCGACCTCACTTTGCCAGATAGCTCAGGCTTGATTACTTTTGAGAAAGTAAATGGACTACATCCTGATGCGCCTATTGTAGTATTAACAGCTCTGAATAATCATGAAGTAGCTTTAGAAGCTCTTCGCATAGGGGCGCAAGATTATCTTGTGAAGGGCACCTTCAACGCGCGAGCCCTTCGAAGAGTGGTCCATTACTCCATCGAAAGAATGCAACTTCTCAACAAAATCGAACAGTCTT
>Ga0207149_1128_pt1 | contig 12156 bp, 8 predicted proteins | sample Alteio_BWMinHeat_31_FD_153563 | JGI IMG/M metagenome (GOLD analysis project Ga0207149, IMG submission 153563) | Enriched cells from forest soil in Barre Woods Harvard Forest LTER site, Petersham, Massachusetts, United States -... | ecosystem: Environmental > Terrestrial > Soil > Temperate forest >... | reverse complement strand
CGGCAAAACGCCAGCATGTGGTCGAGCATGCTTTTTTTAATCCCAAAATCGACAACCACCAGTTTTTCCAAAAACACTTTTCCATCATTGTCGGAAGATGTTTCTTCGGAATGGTGGGTGAGCGTGTAAGGAGAAGATGTGGTAACTTGTCCGACGAGATCCTGTTCATCCAGAGTCGGTTGGTCACGCACTTGCGCTAGAAAGTCCGCATCGGAAATTTTTCCGTAGTAATACCAGCTTTCATGGCCCCCCCGATCCCGAATTTTGCGGGTAACAGCACGAGTATCAATGCCCTGGATGCCGACGATACCGCTTTTCTCCAGAAAATCCTGCAAGGAAACCTCCGCCCGCCACGAGCTGGTGACCCGGCTGAGGCGCTTGACGACAAACCCAGCCACATGGATTTTCCCGGACTCGTAGTCTTCCAGGTTAATGCCGTAGTTGCCGATTTCCGGGTAGGTCATCAGCACCACCTGGCCCTGGTAGCTGGGGTCGGTGAGCACTTCCTGGTAGCCCGTAGCGCTGGTGTTGAAGACAATCTCCCCCAGCGTCGTGCCGGGCACGCCAATCCCGGTGCCGGTAAACACGCTACCGTCTTCGAGAATCAGTTTGGCAATTGTTGTTTCCATCAAAATACAACCACTTTTTTACTCTTAAATATTACTTAGTTTGATAAGCAGGACTAGTGTCTTGCGACTTGAGTTTTTTGGCAATTGTTGTCCAGAAAGCTTTTCCCATTTCACCTGGCAGTCTAACGTAGGTCTTTTGAGCAGACTTTTTCAAATCCGCATCTAATGCTTCTTCCATTCTTTTTGCTAATTTAGGGCGTTTTGCCGGAGGCCGCAGCACAATCAGATCGTGTGTAAACCGACTATCAAATAAGTCTCCATGATCTCCATAACCTCCATCATATTCATGTGCGGCGCGTACCACAATGCTTGTTAGTTCATAGTCTCTATCGACAACCCTTCTTGGAAAAACCCACGTATCCCCGAAACGAATGTGCTGAATGTTCATCACAACCTCCTTACACTAATTTGCGAAATTGGGCTTCCGTGAGCCGGATATCATCCAAAATACTATGAAATAATCCTTTTCGCATGTCTTTATTGTGCATGGGCAACGCCGTGGCCCTACCGTCCGGGTGCTTCATAAAAACATGGCTTCCGCGTTGGCGGGCCTCAACAAAACCCAGGCGCTTTAACACGCGCAAAACATCCTTGGGCCGATATGGCATTACGCCACCACTTTTAAGGTTTGAACAATCGGCTGAGTTTCAATCGGAATGGGCTTGTTTTCGTCCAGTAACACGTCAATACAAAGCTGAATGACCTCTTTGGCATTCTTCAAAGCTTCTTCCAACGTATCCCCTTCCGTATGACACCCCGGCAACGACGGAACAAGCACACTGTATCCCCCATCTTCTTCCGGCTGGAGTATCACGGTAAATTGATATTCGCTCATGGCGTCCCACTTCTATGTTGCATTCTTCACCCCTAGAATGACATAATTTTTAACCACATGCAACGCACAGACCGTGTTTGCGATACGATATCAGCGATATGCCCAAGCGAACAGACATCAAACGTATCCTGATTATTGGCGCTGGCCCGATTGTCATCGGCCAGGCCTGTGAGTTTGACTATTCTGGCTCCCAGGCGTGCCGGGCGCTGATGGCCGAAGGCTACGAGGTGGTCCTGGTCAACTCCAACCCCGCCACGATCATGACCGATCCCAACCTCGCCACCCGCACCTACATTGAACCCATCACCCCGGAAATCCTCACCCGTATCATCGAAAAAGAGCGTCCCGATGCCATTTTACCCACCATGGGCGGGCAGACAGCTTTGAACATTGCATTCCAGCTCCATGAAACTGGTATACTCACGCAGTATAATGTGGAGCTGATTGGAGCCAACTTCGAGGCCATTCGTGTGGCCGAGGACCGGGAAGCCTTCAAAGTGATGGTAGGCCAAGCCGGGCTGGGCGTGTTGCAGTCCGAGACTGTGAAAAATCTGGCGGAAGCGCAAAGAGTGGCGTTGACGCTCGGCTATCCTCTGATTATCCGGCCTTCGTTCACGCTGGGCGGCTCTGGCGGAGCGGTGGTGTATAACGAGAAGGAACTGGTCGGCGCGATTACCCATGGCATTGGGCTTTCGCCCATCGGGGAAGTGCTGATGGAAGAAAGTGCGCTGGGTTGGAAGGAATACGAGTTTGAGGTGATGCGTGACGCCAAGGACAACGTGGTGATTGTCTGTAGCGTGGAAAACGTGGACCCTATGGGCGTCCATACGGGCGACAGCGTCACTGTGGCTCCAGCGCAGACGCTCTCCGACAAGGAATATCACATCCTCAGAAACGCATCTATTGAAATTATCCGCGCCGTGGGCGTGGATGCGGGGGGCTGTAATATCCAGTTTGCCGTGCACCCCAAAACAGGCCGCGTGGTGGTGATTGAGATGAACCCGCGGGTTTCCAGAAGCTCCGCGCTCGTCAGCAAGGCCACGGGGGTTCCCATTGCCAAGATTTCCGCCAAGCTGGCCGTGGGGTTGACCCTGGATGAAATCCCCAACGACATCACCCATAACACCCCCGCCTGTTTCGAGCCAGCCATCGACTACGTGGTCACGAAAATCCCCCGGTTTTCGTTTGAAAAATTCCCTGGCGCGCTCAACGAGCTTTCGCCGCAGATGAAATCCGTCGGCGAAGTGATGGCCATTGGCCGCACGTTTCAAGAATCGTTCCAAAAGGCCCTGCGTGGGCTGGAAATTGGCCTGGACGGGTTCCGGTTTCCGGGTGAAGAGATATCAAAACCAGTGCTGCTGGAAAATCTATCTCGCCCGTCATCGGATCGCTTAATGTGGATTTATTGTGCTCTCCAGCAAGGCTTCAGCATTCTGGAACTCCACCAGCTCACCGGGTTTGACCCGTGGTTTCTGGAAAACATGGCAGACCTTATCGCGACCGAGTCCGAACTTCGCCAATATTCCATCCAATCTCTGTCCAAAGCATTACTGGTTAAAGCCAAGGAACAAGGGTTTAGCGATCGCCAGATTGGCAGCTTATTAAAAGACAGTTCCCCGAAACAGGATAAAAAAGCGTTGGAAGCGGATGTGCAAGCGCGGCGGGAAAAAGAAAATATTCTGCCGGTGTTTAAAGCGGTGGACACTTGCGCTGGGGAGTTTGAAGCGTATACCCCCTATTTCTACAGCACGTATGACGGCGTGGAAAACGAAGCGCCCGCGCCGGACAATAATGCCAAGCAGCGCGTGGTCATTCTGGGGGGTGGGCCCAATCGGATTGGGCAGGGGATTGAGTTTGATTATTGCTGCTGCCATGCGGCTTTTACACTGCGAAACCTGGGGTATGAGGCCATCATGGTCAACTCCAACCCGGAAACAGTCTCTACCGACTATGACATCAGCGACCGCCTGTATTTTGAGCCACTGGTGCCGGAAAATGTCCTGAACATCGTGCGGCAGGAAAACCCCTTGGGTGTGATTGTTCAGCTGGGCGGGCAAACACCGCTCAAACTAGCGGAGCATCTCAAAAAAGCGGGGATTCCATTGCTGGGGACCTCGGCGGAAAGCATTGATCTTGCCGAGGATCGCGACAAGTTTGGCCATATTCTGCGGCAACTGGGGCTCAAAGCCCCGCAGTCCGGCATTGCCCGCTCCGAGGAAGAGGCGCTGGCCGTCGCCCGAAAAATCGGATTCCCACTGATTGCCCGTCCCAGCTATGTGTTGGGTGGGCGCGCCATGCGAATTGTCTACAGTGAAACCAGCCTGAAAACCTATCTCTCCGAAGTGGTGCGGGTTGAACCGGATTTTCCGGTATTGATTGAGCGGTTTTTGGAGGATGCGCGCGAAATTGACGTGGATGCGATTTCTGACGGTGTGGAAACCCGCATCGGGGCGATTCAGGAGCACATTGAGCATGCCGGCGTGCATAGCGGCGACAGCTCATGCGTGCTGCCGTCCCAACATTTATCCTCTGGTATTCTCTCGGAAATTACCGAAGCGACCGGAAGATTAGCGGCTGCACTCAACGTCAAGGGACTTTTGAACATTCAGTTTGCGATTAAAGATGATGACTTGTATGTGCTGGAAGTTAATCCACGCGCCAGCCGCACGGTGCCATTTGTGTGCAAAGCCACGGGGCAGCCGCTCATTCAGTGGGCTGTTGAGATCATGCTGGGAAAATCGCTCAAGGATATTCCCACCTACCCGGAAGCCAGCAAGGGAACCCACGTTGCGGTGAAAGTACCCGTGTTTCCGTTTATCAAGTTCAAGGAATCTGACCCTAAGCTGGGCCCTGAGATGCGCAGCACCGGTGAAGTGATGGGCATCGATACGAATTTCCCAATGGCGTATGCCAAGGCGCAAGTTGCTGCGGGCAACAAGCTGCCGCCGTCCGGCCAGGTGTTTATCAGCGTCAATAACCTCGACAAGCCGAAAGCCATTGATGTCGCCAAACGTTATCTTGATCTCGGATTTACGCTCATCGCCAGCGCGGGCACGGCCAGCTATCTGCAGGAACATGGTCTGGCGGTTACAACCATCAATAAAAAATACGAGGGCTCACCCCACTGCGAGGACATGATTCTGCAAGGCCAGGTGCAGTTGGTGATTAACACCCCCATGGGCGAGGAAGCCCTGAACGATGATTCCTATATTCGCAAGGCGGCGGTGATTAAAAACATTCCGATGGCCACCACAATCACGGGTGCCGAGGCCATGGCCGACGCCATCGATGCCCTCCAGCACCAGGGCTTTTCAGTCAAAAGCATCCAGGAGTATTTGCCCAAGCCCATGGCCGTTCCGGTTTAGGTGCCGATTTCCCAACTGTTCATGTAGGTTTGCATTTCGGCAGTCAGCGTGTCGATTTTGACGCCCATGGCTTTCAGTTTGAGCGCGGCGATTTCCTGGTCCAGTTCCGGTGGTAGCAAGTGCACGGCGTTGGAGAGCTTACCCTTGTTTTTCACCAGGTATTCGGCGGCTAGGGCCTGATTGGCGAAGCTCATGTCCATCACGCTTGCGGGATGGCCTTCGGCTGCGGCCAGGTTGATGAGGCGGCCTTCGCCGAGCACCATCACGCGGTTGCCGTTTGGTAATGCAAACTGCTCCATGAATGTCCGGATTTGCTCGCGGCCCGTGGCCATTTTGGCCAGGGCGTCCAGGTTCAGTTCCAAATCAAAGTGGCCGGAGTTGCAGACAATGGCGCCGTCTTTCATCCGCTCAAAGTGGGCCTTGTCAATGACGTGGCGGTTGCCGGTCACGGTGACAAACACATCACCCAGGGGCGCCGCATCCATCAGCGGCATCACCCTGAAGCCATCCAACACCGCTTCGATTGCCCGCACCGGGTTGATTTCCGTCACAATGACGTCGGCACCCAAGCCCTTGGCGCGCATCGCCACGCCGCGACCACACCAGCCGTAGCCCACAATCACCGTCGTGCGGCCCGCGAGCAAAATATTCGTCGCCCGGATAATGCCGTCCATGGTGCTTTGGCCGGTGCCGTAGCGGTTGTCGAAAAAATGCTTGGTCTGGGCGTCGTTGACGGCAATGGCAGGCCACGCCAGTCTGCCGTCGCGCTCCATGGCCCGCAGGCGCACCAACCCGGTCGTGGTTTCCTCCGTGGAACCGATTAAATCGGCAATTTGCCCGGGACGCTCTTTGGCCAGCGTCACAACCACATCGGCGCCGTCATCAATAATCATCTGGGGCTTGTGATCCAGCGCAATGTTGACGTGCTCGGTGTATGTGGCCACGTCTTCACCCTTCCAGGCATACACGGAGATACCATAATCCGCCACCAGGGAGGCGGCAACGTCGTCCTGGGTGCTTAGCGGGTTGGAGGCAATCAACATGGCATCGGCGCCGCCGGCTTTCAAGGCAATGGCGAGGTTAGCGGTTTCCTTGGTGACATGGCAGCAGGCCACCAGGCGAACGTTGGCCAGCGGCTTCTCCTTGGCAAAACGCTCACGGATTTGCTTCAAGACCGGCATGTCGCGTTCGGCCCATTCAATTTGTTTTTTACCTTGCGGCGCCAAGCCGGGATCTTTAATCTGACTGGGTATCTGGGTCGGCGTGGTCATCCATTACGTCCTCTCTTCATCACAAATCACCCTTCCAGTGTAATGCAGCCTTAAAAGAGAATGCAACCAGAACTTACGCAGCCGAAATCCGCAAAAGTAAACAAATGTTACAGTTTTATGGCAAAATAGGGCTGCCTGTGACAAAAAAAAATTTCAGCAGTGTTTATGCTAATGCTTTAGGAGATAAGGGGACAAACTAGCCGATGAATTATTCGATTAACCCATACGGAACCGTCTACCCGGTTCCCATGATGACACCGCAAGTGTATTCATACCCGCAATGGGGACCTGTCGCTTATGGTAATCCACGCATGATGATGCCACAAGCTTATATGCCGGCAACCCAGCCGCTTGCAGCACCGGGATTAAATATTTCCCCGAACCAGTTGGAGATGATGAAAAACCAGTTACCACCGCAGGCACGCGCCGAATTTGACAAGTGGTTCGCGGACCCCCAAGTACAGGCCCAATTGGCGCAACTGCAAAGCCTGGCACAGCAGGGCAAATTGTCACCTCAAGACCTGGCGCAGATGATGGCCGGTGGCGGCATGCAACCGCCTGATCTGGAAGCCCGGATGCGGGAACAGCAGTTGAAATTCAAAGCGATGCTCTATTCTATTCTACTTGCCATACCGGCAGGCCTTGCTTTTGATGGTATTCTGTCTGCAACCCAGCAGGGCAAACTGGACGGCTTTCTGAAGGGGATTGAGAAACTGCCGATTCTCAACAAGCTGAATCAAAAAATGACGCAAGTTATTACTCATGAAGCCCAAAAGCCGCTGGCATTACAAAAATTGCTGACCCGTCTTGACAATAACGCATCCATGGATGCGTTACGAAAAGAAGCAATCAATTTGTATACTGCTAAAGGCGGCGCATATTGGAAAGAATTTCAAAATATTGCCAAACAGTTTCCTCATGAATCCGGCCTGCTGTCCAAGATCCAGGGATTCAACTCGATAGGGGAACTGCAGGCTTATATCAATAGCTTTAAAACCCCAATTAACAAGCCCTGGTGGAATTTATCGAGCTTATGGCAACCCTACACCTATACTACTCAGACCGATAAATCGGCATTTGTGAATGCCTTGGAAAGTGTCACCAAAAAGTTCGACAAGGGCTTAGGCTCTTTGGAAAACGCGCTGCTGGGCGGCACTGAAAGTGAACATTTCCTGATGGATGCCCTGCGTAAAAGACAGGTAGGGCCGCTGGGCCGGTTTGTCGGGCGGTTTATTCATGGTCTGCAACAAGTATTTTCCGGGCAAGCCGTGATGGAACGCATGGGGGCTGCCGGTGCCACAGCAACAACAGCTGCTGTGACTCGCGGATTTTGGGGACAGGTTTCCACAACACTGGGCAGGCTGCCAGGGATTGCTTTTATGGGATATTTTATTTTCAATCCCGTTGTTCAATTTTACCTTAATAAAAACACACCAAAAGAAAGCCGCCGGGCCCGTCTTGCACAGGAATTTTTTGAATCTGTTGCAGGAATGATGGGTTTCTTTACGGCGCCCGCCATTTTTGCAAAAACTGGTTTATTATACCGGCATTTTCCGGCGGCAGCCAAGTTTTTGGATAAGCCATTCTTATGGAAATTCTCTCGCAAGGGCACTTTATTGATGTTTATTGCCCCACTTTTATTTGCCGGTATCGCCAAACGGATTTCCAACGTGCTGTTTGGCAATCCCAATAAAATCGAAGCCCGTCTGAAGGCCAAGACGGAAGCGCATCCGCTGGCTGCCAGGCAAGGGCTGTTTCAACAGTTGAGCCAACCCGGCAATACACAGTTGCCGCTAGTCCCCGGCATTACGCCAGACACCCAACCCTTTGTGGAAGACAAGATACCCTTCCACCTGAGCCCTGCGACCATTGCCCAAAGCCCTTTTGAAAAGACAAGCCCTAAACATGCCCGTCCGCTCACCCGCCGGGATCAGTATGCCTTAATGGATATGATGTACCCCGCCGCTCCACTATAGGACTCGGGCTCCCCATTCTTCCATATTTAAGTTGCCCATCAATAGCCTTCTGGGTGATTGTATTCGAGTCATCACACATGTTACAAGTTGTTAAGATTATGATCACTTTTTGACCGAAAATTATGGTATTATTTATTCTTTACAGTATGCTAAAACCATATCATTTTGTCACGTAACAGAAGGGGACCACGCTTTGGAACCACCGGTCATTACACACATTAACGGCTCCAATAATGGGGCAACCAACGGCAATGGCACAGCAACCCTGAAACAAGACGAGTTTGAAACTCTCCAAAAAACCCTGGCTGCACGCAAACAAGACATTAAGCGGGTGCGGTTTTTCCGCATTGTACGGCTTGTGCTGATTGCGGTACTGGTTGTCGCCCTTGTTGCGACGTTATGGAGCTATTTTCAACAGGTAAAAAGTTACAACGGCTTTGTGAACGGCCAAGTATACGCCATTCGTTCGCCCATTGACGGCACGGTGCATTTGGAGAATCTGGCCATTGGAAAGCCCATTCAAACTGGACAGGCATTGGGCAAAGTTGACAATCCCCGCGCTTATGACCTGTTCCTGAGACAACTGGACCAACAAGCCCAACTGACAAGCTCTCGCGAGCAACTGGCCAATGTCCGAAGCCAGATTGCCCAACGCGCCGGTATGCTGGCCCAGTTTGGCAGCCAGTCCAGCTTGCAAAAGGGTGTTCGTCTCAACTACGAAACCCAGCAACTGAATGCCATGCAACATTCCGTTGAAGCAGCCCAGGCCGAGTATAACCAGGCGCAAGCCGACGCCACCCGCTACCGGATTTTGGCCGACAAGGGCTATGCGCCACGCGCCACGGCGGAAAACTACCAGGCCCAGCTCAAGGAAGCCGAGGCCCACTTGAGCCAGAAACAGGCCGAAGCCCAGGAAGCCCGCGCCAAGATGGATGCGGCCCGCGCCGGTATTCAGGTGGATGGCTCCTTGACGGCCAGCTACCCAGAAATGCGCCGGGAACAACTCCAAACAGAATTATTCCAACTAAAAATGCAGGCCAGCCAACTGCAACTGGACACCACGCTGTTGGCCAACAAGCTGCAACAGACAACAGCGCAGTACAAGCTGGTTCAGTCAGCGGACTTGGTTTCGCCTGCAAACGGCATTGTCTGGCGGATTGATTCGCAGTCCGGCGAGGCCGTGGCGGCCAACAAGCCGCTGGTGAGCGTGCTGGATTGCAATCACCTGTGGGTGGATGCCTACGTGGACGACAAGCAACTGCAACACATCGATACAAAGGCTCCTGTTTCACTGAAACTGGCCGGGCTGGGACAGAAACAAACCCTCCAGGGCACGATTGAAGCCATCCGCCCTGGCACCGGACGCTATACTGTCGGACAAAATGCCGCCCTCATCCCACCGGATCCCCGCGTGAAAAGCCAAACTATGATCCGTGTTGGTTTGCCGCCTTCACTGAGATTCCCCGGTCTCCAGTCATGCGCTGTCGGCAGTGCGGTTGAAGCCTCGTTCAAACGCAAGTAGGAACTATGATTCAGTGAACCCGACAGATATTTCTCCGGACACACTGTTTATTCCCTTGCTGGTGAGTGTTCTGCTTGGGTTATTTTTAACAACTCTCTGTAGTCCGCAGTCCAAGTGGATACGCGCGGCCGTTTACCTGCTGTCTAGTATTGTGATGTTGCGCTATTTATTCTGGCGGACGTTCGATACGCTGAATTTCGATACACCTATTAATGCGTGTTTGGGCATCACGCTTCTGTCGGTTGAATTCCTGATGGTGATACCGGATAGCTTGGCAAACTACATGATGTTCGTCAACAAAACGGATCGCTCCGAAGAAGCCGATCGCCTGGCCCGGCAGGTGGAATCCGGCCAGTATGTTCCCTCGGTGGATGTGTATATTGCCACCTACAATGAAGCCGAAGACATGCTGGAACGCACGATTATCGGCTGCCAGGCGCTGGATTACCCCAACAAAACCATTTACGTCTTGGATGACGGCCGGCGCGAGCACATCCGGGCACTCACGCAAAAACTGGGCTGTGCGTATTTTACCCGGCCTGACAATAAACATTACAAGGCGGGCAATTTAAACAATGCGTTTGTGCAAACCACCGGTGAGTTGATTGCGTTTTTTGACGCCGATTTTGTCCCCTGCAAGGATTTTTTGAACCAGACCGTCGGTTTTTTCCAGAACCCTGAAACGGCCCTGGTGCAAACACCCCAGCATTTTTACAATGAAGATCCCATTGAAAGCAACCTGGGATTGCATGGCTCCATGACCAATGAACAGGAGGTCTTTTTTCGGCTGGTGCAGCCGGGACGCGATGTGGATAACAGCGCCATATGCTGTGGTACGTCCTATGTGGCCCGGCGTAAAACGCTGGAAGAAATGGGCGGCATTCCTACCCTGAGCATTACCGAAGATTACCTTACGTCGCTGGATATGCAAACCAGAGGCCACCGGGTTGTTTACCTCAATAAAATCCTGTCCGCCGGAGACGCCCCGGCCAGCATCGGCATTTTCATCAACCAACGCGTGCGCTGGTGTACCGGCTTTATCCAAATTTTATTCACCCGCTACAATGCCATGGTGATCAAGGGGCTGAAGCCCATGCAGCGCTATTATCATTATTTTTCACACCTCAGTTGGATGTTGCCTGTACTGCGGTTGGTCACCCTGTTGATGCCGCTAGCTTATATGATATTTGGGTTTGTGCCGCTCAAATCCACCTTGGATCAAATTATTTATTATTTCTTCCCGATTTATTGCTTGAATTTGCTGGTGAGTAATTGGCTTCATGGCGGCAAGCGGTCGCCTTTTTGGACAGATGTTTATTCCTGCGTGATGATGGTTCCCATCGCCATCACCTGGGTCAAAACGCTTTTAAATCCGTTTGGCAAAGGATTTTCTGTAACACCCAAGCCCCTCTCTACACAAAGATTATCGTTCCAGTGGGACATTGCGCTGCCACTGTTTGTAATCTTTATGCTCTATATGGTCGGGTTTGTCGTCCAATATCAAACCTGGTCCACCCATTATGACAATTCGTCCACCATGCTCAATATCTTTTGGGGCATCTACAATTGCATTGTTATGTGGGTTGCCATCCTGGCTTGCGTTGATATTCCCCAGGATCGCTGTTACGTCAAACGAGATATCGAGCAGCGCGGCATGCTGGTTCTACCCGATCAAACCATTCCGCTGACCCTTCATGCGTTATCCGAGAAATTCGCCACAGTGAGCTTGCCAAGTTCTGTTAAGGATTTGCAACAAACGGAACTCTATTTCACCATGCCACAAGATGGGCTTTCCCGATTGCCCATCCGCTCCATTGTGAAAATAAATGACAAACAGTCCAGCGAGGATATCCAATGGAAACTGGTTTTTTCAACGCTGGGGCTTGAACAAAAACGGCAATTGATAGAGTATTTATACTGTCAACCGGGCCAGTGGGCCGAAATATCCATTCAGGAAAGCCGCTACACATGGAACTTCGTGAAATCCGTGTTTCGGCTATATCCTTTAACCAACATGCACTCATCATCTTAACGGGAGAAAGTATATTGAAATCAAACTGAGAGAATGGTGTGTCAATTATGACAAGGGAGGATTCAATTGCTTCATAAAACAGTGTGGATGATCATGCTTCCGCTGATTCTTGTTACAGGATGGTTGTTGGGGAAGACGTTTGGATTTTTCTCTTTTAATCAGCCGGATATTCAGCAGCAGATGTTGTATGTTCCCTTTCTGGGCAGCGTGTTGTTCGGGCTGGTTTTAACCACGGTTTTTGCGCCGCAAAACAAGCTGGTGCGCGGCATGGTGTATGTGATGATTGCATTTTTAACCCTACGCTACCTGCACTGGCGTGTTTTTTCCACGCTAAACCTGGATACACCCATTAACGGGTTTCTCAGCGTCACGCTGATTTCCGCAGAACTCCTGATGCTGCTCCCAAACATCTTGGCCAATTACATGATGCTGGTCACCAGAACCGATCATGATGACGAGGCTAACTGTCTGGCCCGGCATGTGGAGTCCGGCCAGTATGTTCCTTCGGTGGATATTTTTATTGCCA
>Ga0207149_1127_pt1 | contig 12253 bp, 11 predicted proteins | sample Alteio_BWMinHeat_31_FD_153563 | JGI IMG/M metagenome (GOLD analysis project Ga0207149, IMG submission 153563) | Enriched cells from forest soil in Barre Woods Harvard Forest LTER site, Petersham, Massachusetts, United States -... | ecosystem: Environmental > Terrestrial > Soil > Temperate forest >... | reverse complement strand
AGAATCTTGCAGGAATTGGATATAAAAAGATTTTGCTTAAGGCGCCGCTTAAAATGGTGGATGATACATTAGCGGTTAAAAGTTCACTCGAATCGGAACAAAAACGCGCTGCAGACGAACCGCCTGCTATTGATATGCGTATTTTAGAAGAATTTATTCGTTAGTAAACATTTTTACTGAGATACGCTCTTCCTGAATCACTAAAAATCATAACGGCATAATCATGTTTAGTAAGTTGCGGCAAATATTCACGTATCCCCCATGCAACAGCGCCGCTGGTTAGTCCGGTCAAAAAACCATAATTACGCGCAAGAATTTTAAGCATAGAAAAAGCATTTTCATCTGAAACAGGAATAATTTCATCAATAAGATTATAATCAATCGCTTCTGAATAAAAATCGATGCCCATACCTTCAACTTTGTATGGTTTTGGTTTTCCTGCAGTAGAATGCATAGAGTTTTCTGCATCAAGACCAATAATTTTGATTGCAGGATTTTTTTCTTTTAAATATTTTCCGGCGCCATAAATAGTTCCCCCGCTTCCCACGGCAGCAAAAAAATGGGTTATTTTTCCCTGTGTTTGTTGCCAAATTTCGGGCCCTGTCAGTACGTAGTGTGCTTGTGCGTTGAGTGGGCTGAAATATTGATTGGGCATGAATGAATTTGGTGTTTCTTGATGAAGTTTGCAGGCGATAGAATGGTAACTATTGGGATGTTCAATAAATGATGCTGATTCACATAATACAACATGCGCACCGTATGCTTCCATTGTCTGACGTTTTTCGGTGCTAATTTTATGCGTTGTTGTAATAATAACGTTATAGCCTTTTGCGGCACCAATCATGGCAAGTGCAATGCCATAATTACCTGATGATGCATCAATAATTGTTCCGCCTTTGGCGAGTAAGCCTTCTTTTTCAGCGCATTCAATCATATATAAAGCAGTTCTATCTTTAACGCTTCCACCTGGATTGAGATATTCTAATTTGGCGTATAAAGGTACTGTTGTGCTGAAAGGTACATAAACAAGCGGTGTGTTTCCTATAGCAGAGAGAATATGATGCGAAGGTGCAGATATTTGCTGATGATATGGCACTGGGGTAGGAATGTGTTCGTTATGCATGTTGTATATCCTTTTTTTTATTTAAACAAAAGCATAAGCAATGATAGTACTACTGAGTAAATAACAATGGTTTCAATAAGTCCTTGCGCAAGCATACTAGTGCGTGAAAGTAGGTGATGGTTATCCGGATTATCTGCTATTTCTGAGCACGCTGCAGCACCCGTTATCCCCGAACTGATACCAGCTCCGAGCGTTCCTAGTCCGGTACATAATGCAGCAGCGATAAAAATAACTCCATCAATCATGGTGTATGTTGTTGGGCGTTGCACAATAAAGAGTAAAATAACTGCTATTACCAAACAAAAAATAATGGGAGTTTCAATAATTGCTTCACTAACAAAGGTGAAAGATAAAATTTTATTATATGCTTTAGGATTTCTTCCAACACCATTAATTGCCGCATGTGAAAAAATACTTAATCCAATTGCTGGTCCAATGCTACCGACTCCAACACACAATCCACTTGCAATGAGACGAAGGCTGTCGGTTAACATTGTTGCTGAACTTGCTTGTCCTTGTATGAAAAGCGAAACAATCAGGGCAGAAATAATGGGTGTTTGAATGAGTACTTGTGTCATAAGCATAAAACCAAAAATACGTTGCGTAAATAATGGTTGACGTGCAACAGCATGGCATGCGGCTTGTGCAGGAATTGATGATGCAAGGCCAATAATAAACCCGGTAATACTTATTGCACAACCGATACCTATTTCTGCAAGATATTCAAAATAATTACTTGCTTCAGGAGAAGTGTTTACTAATAAAAGAATTGCGATAATGAGTGCAAGTAATGCTACCGTTTCAATCAATGTCATGCCAATAAGTGCTACACGCATAATGTCACCACGTGATGATGCCTGGCGATTAATAGCACTGAGTGCGCTGCAACTGGTAAGTCCTTGACCGATACCAACGCTTATTGAATTTATGGCAACTGCAGATGCGATAACGCCGTAATGAATAAAATCAGCTGAGTTGTACATAAGGGTGATAATCCTTGATTAAATATGGCTATGATTAATGACTATCCTCGGCGCCAATTGAAAGATACGTGAGCGTGAGCATTGCGAAAACAAATGCTTGGAGTAATCCTTCAAATAACGTAAAAAATAAAACGAGTATGACATTAATACCAGAAAAAATGCCAATAAGTTGCGCTATCCATGATATTTGTATTGTTGTGAAATAAAGTTTTGTAATAATTGATCCACCAAAAATGTTACCAAAAAGGCGGAATGATATGGAAATAATTGATGATAATTTGGCAAGAATATTAAGAGGAAGCATTATAAAAAATGGTTTGAAGAAATCTTTAATATAAGCACCAACTCCACGTAATTTTATAGTGTTGATTTGTATATATATGAAAGAAATAATACCAAGTGCAAGCGCTGTATTAATATCGCGTGTTGGTTCATCAAGCCATGGAATAATGGGCGCGGTATTACATAATGCAATAAAAATAAAGAGAGAAGCGGCAAAAACACAATGAGAGAATACGAATTTACCAAGAGATTGTTTTGTTAATCCAACAAAAAAATCAACTATTTGTATGAGTATAAATCTTCCCAGGTGGGTGTTGTGGAGGATATAATGTACCGTTGTAAGAGCAACGGTAAGCAAACCTATAATAACCCATGTGTGAATAACAATTTCACTATTAATGGCCAATAAGGGATTTTTATACCCAAAAATCGAAAAAAGGTTCCATTGGTGTGTTTCTATTAATTCAGCACTGTTCATGAAAATTGGCTCTTTTATTAAATATAGTCAACCATAGTGTTATTATAAATGACATAAATAACAGTATAAGATTGATTGCGTTCAAGTGCAATATATAAAAGAGTATGACAGCAAAAGTGGTGAGTCGTACAATGGTAAACAAAGAAGAAATAATAATTGATTGAGCGGGAGTGAGTGTATTATATGAAAAAACTCTCCTTTGTTGTAACACAAAGGAGAGCCCGTAGAAAAATCCGAGAACACAACCAAAAACTAATGAATTAATAATCATTACGCATTTGGTGTAGAAAGTTTTTTCATACCCTTATGTTTCCAGTATTCGGATATGATCGATGTTGATCCTGTAATAACGATAACACCATGACGCTCATCAACTGTTTTTTGAGCAGCTTCAAACGCATCAGCAAAACTGGTTGCAGCTTTCGCTTTTATTTTTAAGCTTTTGATATCATTAGTTATTTTTTCAACATTCCATGATTGGTGACCTTTATGTCCGAGCATAGGCTCTACTGGGCACACAATAACTTGACCGGATGTTTTTTTGAAGAAATAACGAAGTAATTTAATAAGTTCATGAGTGTCGAGTTCTTGGTTATTACAGCCAAGTACTACCGTGAGTCCTTTAAGTGGACGTTTGTAATGAAGGAGACGAATGCCTAAAAGAAGATTTTTGAATGCATCAAGATTAGATGCAGGGTCTAAAAGTACGGTTGGTTTTTCTTTTTCAAGTAGTTGGAAACGGCCAGGAAGCGTGCTCAGTGTTTCTTTCCAGAATTGTTCAATAGTACGCTTAGGATTAAGTTCTGTTTGGCGTTTGATTTCAAGTGTTGGGCGACCGCGTTGACCTTTTTTCTTGGTCAATAAACTATTGGTAACTAAAACGGCATCTCTGTTTGCAAAAGAATTGATATAAACAGAGGTGATACGTTCTGCTAATGCTGCACATCTACCATGAAGTTGTTCAAAGGGGTATGAAAGAGGTGCAAGTTTACGGATAGGCATAGCCCATTCGCCACCTTTTTCAGTAACAATATCTTGCATTGTTTGAAGATTTAATTTGCTTTGATCTGCAGAAATAACAATTGATCCTGGTTTTACAATGCTGAGTACTTCTTGAATAAGTCCAGCGTCAGTGCTTTTTGCATCAGGAGAAGCTTGAGGATCAACAATACGCGTGATAGCAATAATTTTTGCAGAGCAAATATTGGTTGCATCAGTTGGACTATTTTCATTTACTTCTAAAATAGCAACATCAACTTCACTTTGTTTAAAGTGTACAAGCGCCATCATAGTAAGTAATTCAAATGAATTAAGTGATAATGTAAGGTCTTCAGCGGCATTAATGACTTCGTTAGCAACGTCAGTAAATGTTTTGTTTGAAATTGTTTCGTTGTTAAGTGCAAAGCGTTCGTTATACGTAAGAACATGAGGAGTATAGAATGTTCCAACTGTTAAACCTTCTTCTCTTAAAAGACGCGTTGTAAAATGAGACGTAAGGCTTTTGCCATTAGTTCCCGCAAGAACAATAGTTGGCACTTTTTGAGAAGGGGATCCAAATGCTTTATCAAGCTGTTTGAGCGCTGAAAGGGTTGTATCTGCTTGATTTTCTGACCAGCGAGCTTCTAAATAATCGATAACCTCGCTATAACTGCGTTGTTTCCCTGCAGTTTTTGACGCCAGCGGCTTTTGGCTGGTTACATTTTTCATCATTATTCTCCATCGTAGAATCGTTAATTTATTTACTTAGGTATTTTTACACTCTTTATTTTTATCAAAAAACCGCTATTAATAGCTTATTTTTGATTTTTTTATAAAAAATTAGTCAGTTAGACAAAAAACATAACTTAATAATTAATATACGGCAGATGGCAAAAATGTCAAACAAGAAATTATAATAGATGGTTTGGTGGGTAGTTTTGGTAGGAGCTTTGTTTAATGGTAGGTCTTTTTTTATGCTAACTTAAACAAAATTATAAGTGAATATTGCTTATTGATGGCAGTTTTGATGTTTTTGTTTAAATTTTTAGTGATGTTAAGTGTGCTTTTTTTTATTATTATTTTGTTTTGAAAAGGATTTAGCTGGAATGCTTTAATGTAGTTTGCTATTAAATTCAGTTTGGATATTGTTGTTGTGGGGGAAGAAATGGAGTATTTTTATTTCTTTGTTAGAGCGATCGCATTGTGAGTATCATAGCTTTAAATGCGACCGCTACTGTTTTTATACGCCTATTTATACGTTATTGGTTTGATGTCTGGGTATAAATTATTATAAATATTGCCACCAACGGTAATTCCGTTGTTATTGGGAGTAAAGAAGGCATACGATTGATCTTCTTGTTTAGGGGTATCGTGATTAATAGTAGCAATATGCTTCCCCGTAACATTATATATGTGGACACCCTTAGTTGATGCTGCTGAGATAATTGAACTGTTGGGATGAAAATCTATATTTACCATGGGGTCATTAAATTTTTGTGTAAAAGATTTATTATTTTTGATATCAGCAACATATAATGTTGATGTTGACCTGTCTAATGCACCAAAATATTGTTTATTTTTGCTGATAGTGGAATAAACGCTATGATATTTTGAATCAGTGATTATGTCATTTAAACAATGAGATGTAGTTACTTCTTCTTTTGTATAATCATAATAAGCTATTGGCTTAGGGAACGAGGATAATAAGAAACATCGATTCTGATATTTGCAATCGTAAAAATTGTCAATGATGGGGGTTTGTATGGCTACAGAGTTGAGAGTATATTTGTTATTATGGTGCATTATTTTATTGAAATAGAAATAACCTAGTTGATTATCAAATCCTATAATGTGTGTTCTGGCATGATTAAATTTTAATCGACGACACGGGCGCGCTGTCTTTTGTGATGCTAGTTCTTCTAGGGTGTCATCGCTATTGAATTTATAAAGAACGATGGTTCCCTCTTTTTGGTAATATCTTAGGTGATTATTATCATCATCATCTTGGCGGTAAGAAACAGCTATAAGGTCATCATTTTTATTAAATGTGATTTTAATTGGAGTTTGACCATCCCGTTTTGGTAATTTAATACATTGTTGATCTAACAAAGATAGTATTGTAATCGTGTCAGATAAAACAAATATATGATTATCATGAGGGTGGGTGGACATTCTTGTTCTATTGTCATCAATTTTATAGCGATGGTTTTCGAGTGAATTTTTTGTAATATCATATATCTGTATATGATCGTCGAGCAGTACAAAAAGCTTATTTTGCTTGTTGAAAAACGAGCATCCATATTCCCAGTCATTATTGCCGTTAAAAAGAATTGGTTCTCCGGTGAGCACATTGTAAACGTGGTAGTAGCTATAGCGACCATGTTGTTTATCGTGAGAGAATTTAGTTTTTCTAAGAATCATAGGATAAGGTTTTTTAATAAGGTTGTTTGATATTTGATCGTTATAAAGTGATTGAATATAGTAGGTGAATTCTTTATTCAATTTTTCATAAAGGATATAATCTCTGCCGCTATTTTCTAAAGAACCATAGAATTGAATTATGGTATATTTTAATTCCTTAGGTAAGGTTTTGAAAATCTCGGATGTTGTAAAAGATTCGGCTAGTGCTTTGTTTTTAGGGTCAAGAGAGATTGATTTTTCAGGTGTAGGGATTGATTTTTCGGGTGTATTGTTGTTTGAATAAATAGTGCGATATGCGTATGCACCAATTCCAAACATGCTAATCGAAATGAGCAACAACAGTGGATGTTTTTTTACATAATCAACAATTATTGCTGTTGTGCTTAACCATTCGTTTTGCCAAGAATGGTTATTATTCATGCCATGACTATGAGTAGGAATGAGCAATAATAGTAAAAAGCATGACTTTATTTTCATTGTAACCTTTTGCAGAACTTTTAAATACCCCTATTATAGGTTGTTTGCGCAAATACTGCAAAAATAATGCGGGTTGATGAATAAAATCAGTGTGCATTATTTAGGGAACTCATGTCTAAACTTAAACTTAGTGTTTCGCTTAATGATGTAACCTGCTCTGGTTTAAATGATTCCCAACACAATTTATTGAATAATGTTTGGGGAACGGAATAGGTGCCATTTGAATCTCTTTTTTTATCATCAATGTTTTTTAGGGCAAAATATTGTAATAAATTAATGGAATGGTTTGGAATTATTGTATCAAGAGTTTTAAGGTCTTCTGGGGAGTAAAGTTTGTGATGATTTTCGCTATTGCATAATATTGTTTCATCGCGATTAAAGTAAGAGTCGCAGTAGGGGGCTGTGACGATAGTTACTAAAGCGTTATTTTGGAGAGTGTAAATTGTTGTTTCCATGAATGAGTCTCCGATAAGTAGTGTGTTATTAGGATGGAAGTGAAGTTTTTCTAGGGGATGGCCTATTAAATCGATTGCAACTTCTGTGCTCGATATTTGATTGTTAAATAAATTTTGTATCGTTAAGGTTTGCTTTTTATCGCGATGGTCAGGCTTGTTGATTGATGCAAGAAATTGGCCATTTTTACTAAGGGCAGACGCATGGATTTCTTTAGGATGTTCAGTGTATGAAGTTGTTACGCCTTTATGATCAAATGTTTTGACTGGCTTATCGTTGCATTCTATTAATGTGGAAGAACAATTATGTTTGGAATGGTACAAAATATTATGATCGAGTGTGTTTCCACTGGTAATTATTCCTTTAAGATGGTAGCCATTCTCTTTTTTGCGTATGATACGAAATAATGTGGCGTTGTTGAATAAGGTATCTTTGTCTGTTGTAGCAATAAAGCTGTTGCACTCATTATTAAAATGTAATGTGGTGTATCTTGCGCCACTGTTATATATTTTGGTGTTTTTATCTGCTAGAGGTTTTAAATTTTTGCCGTCAAAAGAATAGAGTGTGATTTCTGCATCATTAGAAGTAACTACTAACGAGCGATCTTTATTAAAAGTGATTGCGGTGAATGGAGTGTTAATTATTGTTTTTAGAGTTCCGTCTAATGATGCCAGGATTAGTTGAGTATAGAGTCCTGTTTTTTTATGGTGTGGTGCGATGAATATGGAGCCGTTTGGTTTTGTTGTAATCTTCCAGAAGTAACTGTTTTTTTTCTTATCGTGTAGCGTAGAAGCAATGATAGTTTCTTTGTTTTTTTCAATGTCATATTGTACAAGTTGTTCATTTTTGTTTATATAGACAAAGCTATTTTTTTTGTGCAAAAAGCATGCAGCTAAAATGTGTTCGGTTGGAATAATGTCTGTGTTTGTTTGTGTGTCATACACTAATATACAACGATCGCTAGATTTATGAAATCCATATTTTTTGTCATAAGAATATTGGTGCAAGTAAGGTACGTAGTAGCCATCCATAGCGGGAGGTATGCGTTTTATTGTTTTGATAGATATTTTAGAATTGAGCAATGATTGTTTTAGGTGATTAAGCGCTTTTTCTTGATTGTTGGTGTAGGTGATTAAACTATGATAATTTTTTATGATAATATTTTGTAGTTCGTTTATAGGCACAGCCCGAGTGAAGAGCGTAAGGTATAGATTTTGAATTTTGTATTTATGCGCGAGTGCTGATAATTCGTCATGCTTGTTATTAAGAAAGTTGATTGACTCGTTATAATCTGGATTTTTGAATTGATTAATGAGTTGCTTAAAAAGAGATCTTTCATTTTGTGTGATAGGGTTTTTTTGGTGTACTGTTGTTATGTATGGTGTATAAAAGAGGTCTTCATTGTCGTAGTTTTTGCTATGCTGAGTTAGCGAGTTTTCTTCATTTTTCATTGCAAAAATAGAAGTTGAGGCGATGCAAAGGAGTAGTAGATTTTTTGTGTTCATAATCAACCTTCTATTTTCAAATTCAGTGTTTCGCTTAATGATTTTATTTCATCTTCTTTAAATGATTCCCAACACAATTTATTGAATAACGTTTGAGGAACGGAATAGGTGCCATTCGAATCTCTTTTTTTATCATCAATGTTTTTTAGGGCAAAATATTGCAATAAATTAATGGTATGGTTTGGAGCGGTGGTATCAAGAGCTTCAAGATCTTTTGATGAATAAAGTTCATAATTGTCTTCGGCGGTGCAAAGAATGGTTCCATCTTTATTAAGGTAACAATCATGGAGGTTACAAAAATGCGCATGGTTTAATGATGCTAGTTTATGACCGGTGGTTGTGTAGATTACTTCTTCTTTAAGTGATTTACTGATTAATAGAGTATTGTTAGGGTGAAACATCAGTTTACGAATGCCATTGAAATAAGAGTTTTTGTGACGACATGTGCTGCGTATATCAAAGGTAGGTAGATTGTGTATAGTGATGGTTTGTTCTTCATTGAAAGCTTTGTTTGCTAGAGCAAAAAATTGACCATTTTTGCTGACAGTGGAAGCTTTTACTTCTGGGCAGTAAGAGGTAATCTGTGTATTATTATGATTGAATATAGTCATTAATGAACAGTGTGCATTATCATTATTATCATAAAATTTTTTTATTAGTATAGGAGGGTGATTATGTTTGGAATGGTGAAATGTAATTGGACAATGTGATGCGTCGCAGGTAATTACTTCTTGAAGCATATGAGTGTTATCTTCTTTTTTATGTATGATGTTGAATTTTGTTACTTTATGTAAAGAATCAACCTTTTTTGTTTTTGCGGTAATACTACAATCATTATGAAAGCGTAGTTTGGTATACTTTATATCAACGTCTACATGCGTTAGATAATGTAAATCTTTATTGTCAAAAGAATATAATGTAATTTTTTTAGGGTTGGTATTTGAAGATGTGGCGATTAATGAGCGATTTTTATTAAAGGCAATTGCTTCAAAAGAGTTATTAATTATTGTGTCTATATTTCCATCTAATGATGCAAGTATGAGCTTGGTGCTTTGATTGTCCCAAATATTTTGTGGAATAATGAATATTAAATCGTTTGGACTTATTATTATGTGCCAGTAGTTACTGAGATCACTTTTGCCATGCGGGATGTATGAAGCAATAGTAGTTGTTTCTTCGGTTGCAATATCATAATGCATGAGGTGTTCGTTGATATCCATATATACGAGAGCATCTTTTTTATTCAAAAAGCATGCAGCGAGTATGTCTTTCTCTGGTATCATTTTTTCATTTGTTTGCAAATCATACAAGAACATTTTAGTAGGACTGTGTTTGACGAGCGCATATTTTTTGTCATGGGAATATTGGTGAGTGCGTGGTATGGTGTAGGGTATTTTGTTTATTATTTTGGGTATTTTATGATTAAGCAGCAATTGTTTAAGATGATTGAGCGCTTTGTCCCAGTTTTTGGTGTGCGTGATTAAGCTGTTATAATTTTTTACGATAATATTTTGTAATTCGTTGGGAAGTATGTCGGCAAGAAGTGTAACATACAAATTTTGAATTTTGTATTTACACGCGAGATTAGCAGGTAAATTAAATACTTTGTTGTTTAGTGATGGAATGATAAATGGGTTCTTTTTTAAACGGTCATGGTGTTTTTTAGTGAGAACAAAGTAAGGATTATCAAAAAGATCGTTGTGTATGGCGGATGATGCAGTATCTTTGTTTTTCATGGCAACAACGTTGCAAAAAATAGATAGAGCAAAGAGTAATAGTTGTTTGTACATAATGAAAGCTCCTTTTTTTTTGCAGATGCGCGATGTTGTTATTTTGGTTATGAATTATAATGATCTTACTTATTTTTGTACATAAAAATGCTTCATTTCATTTTTGACGTCACTATCTTGCTATTTTCGCTGCTCCTGTATTATGTGTTAAATAACGTGATGAAAACAGGCCAATTCTTTTAGGAATATTGTATGAAAAAATTAGGATTCAGTTTAATTGAATTGATGGTTGTTGTTGCAATTATGGCATTTTTAGCAATGATAGCAGTTCCTAATTTTAGTCGTTTTCTTGCAAAAGCAAAGCGTGCAGAAGCATATATTAATTTGAGTGCACTTTATGCTGCAGAAAAAGCGTATTATGCAGAGCATGGCAAATATAGTGATATGTTGTCTGGAGAAGGTGGTATTGGTTGGCAGCCTTCAGGAAATATTAATTACACGTATGGTTTTTCAGGTGCTGAAGGGAAAAATAATTTTGTGGGGAAATTGGGGGCAACGTCTAATAATTTACAGATGAGTCGCGTAGGGGCTGATGGTTTTATTGCAGTTGCAGCGGGAGATATTGATGGTGATGGTGACGTTGATATTTTAACGGTTGATGAAAATAATAATATTGTGATTGCTAAAGATGATTTAGCATAAAAATAAAAAGCAAAGTTGTTTTTGTAGCATAACGTACAGTATTGCGCCGAGTGCTAAAAAGGGGCCAAAAGGGATTTTAGTAGTGAGGCTGGCGTCAGTATTTGTTGTACTCAAACGTAAATAAGCAATATTTATAATGCCTACTATAGAGCCGATCATCGATCCAATAGTAATAGTTGCCCAACAACCAATAATTCCGGTAAATGCACCGATTAAAAATAATAGATCAAAATCTCCCTCACCCATGCCATTATACCCTCTAAAATATTTAAACACAGCGTTAAAAATATATAGTGATGCGTAACCAAATATGGCCCCGGTAATGCTGCTAAGCAATGAAATTGACAGCATACCGCACCAGCTGAGCAAAAACGCAAGCGGTGCGGTATGCAGTGTCGCGTGTTGTGAAATAAGCATGGTTTCAATATCTGATTTGCTGATAACAATAAGTGCTGAAAAAAAGACAAAATAACCAAATGCATAGAGTGGTGGTATGTATAAACAAATATACGTTAATAAAAGAGCGGTGATTATTTCAGTGAAGGGATACGTGAGTGGAATGTTTTTTTTACAGGTTTTACAAGGCATTAAAAAAATGAGCCATGAAAAAATTGGTATATTAAAAAACCAGAACCATGATGAAGCGTGATGCTGACAGGTTTGTAAAGGGGATGAATCAGAGTCGTAAACACTATAATAGGATATTATATTTAAAAAAGATCCCCAACATAAAAAGAAGGGGATTTTTAGTAATAAGCTAATTATAGCTTTCCTTCATCTTTTAATTTATCGATGAGGAGATTGATTTTTTCTGTTTTAGCATACCCTTCATCATAGCGAAATATAAGATTGGGGGTATAACGACCATGTGATGTTTTTGCAATTGATGCACGCAAAGATGGCTTATACAGAATCAAAGTTTTTAATTTTTCGTCAAATTCTTCTTTGCCGTTTTGAGCAAGAAATAAAACAATACAGGTTCCACCATCAGAAGATAAGGTAACTTTATTAATATAAATACCGGCAAGTTGAGGTTCATCGATGGTGATTTGCATAAAAAGATTGGCTATTTCTCTGAAATAATAGGATTCTCTTTGTGCGCGTTTTATATCTTGTTGTCG
>Ga0207149_1126_pt1 | contig 12303 bp, 13 predicted proteins | sample Alteio_BWMinHeat_31_FD_153563 | JGI IMG/M metagenome (GOLD analysis project Ga0207149, IMG submission 153563) | Enriched cells from forest soil in Barre Woods Harvard Forest LTER site, Petersham, Massachusetts, United States -... | ecosystem: Environmental > Terrestrial > Soil > Temperate forest >... | reverse complement strand
AATCGCCAGCTCGCTTGTTTTTGAAGCTTCAAAAACATAGCTCCGCTGTTCAAGTCCGCACGCGAGCAAAGTAGTTTGCTCGCTCCCTCGGCACAAATGAAAAAACACGCCTTACAGCGTGTTTTTTCATTTGTGCCGAGGGGCGGACTTGAACCGCCGACCCCATGCTCTTCCTTTTTTTGGACTATCTCATCATCCCTCACCAAATTTTTTAAAATTTAGTGAGGGATGTCGGGCGCTAGTACAGGTTTATTGTTGGGACTCACCTGTTAGTCTCTACACCTTCCAGAAAACCTCAATATAATCTATTGGCCCTTTCTGTATTGGCTCGGGATTGGCCTCCTTCAAGTAAAGAGGATTTCCCCGAATTCACCCGATTTGCAATGCTTATTACTAAGCAATGGCCCGAAGTTTCAGGCACATGCTCTACCAACTGAGCTACCTCGGCATCTATAGGCATTTTTGTACCTATGAAAGCCCATTTTAGCATTTCAACTCAAATCTTCAAGGGATTTACTTAACCTCTTTTGTACTAGTCCCACCGACAAAATAATTCTTCACATCAGTCCAAGAAGGTGGGAAATTGGATAATTTTGTCTCTGTCGCTTTGATATTTGAATAAGATTTCATTATCTGGTCCATATATGGCTGAACATAATAAAATCCGCCTATTGCAATCAAACTAATCACAATCCAATAAAAAACCCTGAATACCAGTCCAACCCTTGCAGACCTCCGCATTGATTTCAAAATCCTGTTATTTTCTTCAGTTAAGACAAGTGTCTTTTCTGCAAGCTCTTTTGTGTCTCCTTCAAATTCAACGGACATGGGTAAATTATACAGGCTCTAGGCTTTAGGCGCTAGGCCTTAGGATTAAATTGATAGCTGGTCAAGAAAATATTTTATCTTGCGACTCAATATTCTTCTTGTCCGATTTTGCTAGGCCAAAAATCGCCACCTCGCAAATATGCCTGCCGGCAAGAGCCTTTTTGAACTAGATTCCTCTATCGTAAGCTCCCCTGCTTCAATTTCTCCCCCATATTTTTCTTTCAGATCTTTTATATTATTCAAATATGCAATAGGAGAATATCCCGAAGCATAGCCATTTATTAGAAAAAAAATGGGCGTATCCGAAAGAAGCTTTTTAGAACAGTTTACTAATTCCAAAAAATTATTTTCTATCTTCCACAATTCCCCATTTGGCCCTCGACCAAACGCCGGCGGATCCATTATTATTCCATCATATTTTTTTCCGCGCTTTATCTCTTTTTTTACGAAATCCATTGCATCATCAAGAATCCAGCGAATAGGAGCGTCTTCAAGCTCTGAAAATTTTGCATTTTCTCTCGCCCAAGTTATAGCAGCTTTTGAAGCATCTACATGAGTCACCTTTGCACCCGCTTTTGCGCAAGCAAGAGTAGCACCTCCTGTGTAACCAAAGAGATTAAGAATATTAATTTCTTGACCTTTAACATGTGACAAATAACTTTTAATTAACCTCTCCGTAAATTCCCAATTCGGCAATTGTTCAGGAAAAAGACCGGTATGCTTGAAAGGCGTAGGTGATATTTTAAGTTTCAGTCCTCCAAACTCTGTATTCCACGATAGTGGAATTTTATTTTTCTTTTTCCAACCTCCCTTTTCGCTATCGCGCGAAAATTCCGCTTCTGCCTCATCCCATTTTTCTTTAGGCAGTTTTTTCTCCCATAAAGCCTGCGGATCTGGACGCCTCAAAACATATGCTCCAAAACGCTCAAGCTTTTCTCCTTCACCAGAATCAAGGAGTTCATAATCTTTTTGTTTTTTTGTAATTTCAATCATATTTTACCATTTAACATTCTCACATTCTTGAGAATGTAGGAATGTTAAAATCTGCTGATAAAAGTGACAAATTTAATTCCATAAGGTGATAATGAATGCTCTACTTTCCTGCCTTGATATTTTTTATTAATAAGTCCAGCTTGAACAAGTCTTCGCGTATGTTCAGAGATTGTTTTTACATTGCAATCCAAAAGCTCTGAAATTTTTTCAAGCGTTATATTTTTATGTTTGTTTACCAATAAAAGAATATCTATTCTTCTATGATTAGCCATGCCCTTAAAGCATCTTTCAATTTGTTTTCCAGTTTTCATATTGCCATCATACACCACATTCCTACATTCTCAAGAATGTAGGAATGTTTTATGGAAATGTTTGTAAGAATCTTCGGTATCACAAACCTTGCTTGGCTCATCTTGTGCCATCGACAGGAATCGAACCTGTATCAAGAGATTAGGAACCTCTCGTTCTATCCATTGAACTACGACGGCAAGCCATAGAAATATAGCAGAAAATGCTTAATTTAAAAGCTTTAAAGCCTCGCCATACTCGGCAGTACTTTTTCTGCGACCTTCTGCGTTAGTTCTGCGCTATTCTGCGAGGTTTCAAAATAGAGATTTTGAAACCTATACTCCCAAAAGTTTGCTTACTGTTGGCTTATCAAAGCCCACTATTATATTTCCCTCAATATCAATCACGGGCACACCAAGCTGACCGCTCTTATCAACCATTTCCTTTCTTCTCTCGAGGTCAACGGAAACATCGTGCTCTTCATATGCAACATTCTTTTCCTTGAAAAATTCCTTTGTCATTTTGCAGTAATGACATGTCGGCGTGCTGTAGATTATTACTTTTTTCATGATTATTTTGTTAACTTATAGTTCGGCTATTATATTACAAAAATTCAATTGTCAAAAGAAAATATTCTGTGCCCCGCCGGCGTCTCTGACTGGTATTTGCAAGATGTTGTAAGGGTTCTTTGAAAAGGTTGCCAATGAAGGATACAGCGGCAGGCAGATATATAGAGAAGCAAATAAAAATAGACGCGGGATTTTGATCCTGCGTCTGTTGATTGTTTCGATTGATTGTTACCCACCGACTATCGCCGGCGCCGTAAGACGATTCCCACAAGCCCGAGGGCTGTAAGTATCATCGTTGATGGTTCCGGAGTCGCACCCTGAATGAAGACGGGGTCTGCTTGCCATGTAAGCGGCTCGATCGGGGCATTCCAAGTATCGCCCGGCGTGCCGCCGTTTGAAGGAATGGTGTTCCAATGGATTCCTGTGAGAAATCCCGTCGCTTCAGTATCAATCGATGAATCCAGCGACTCATCAACACTGAATGTCTCTGTTCCTCCTGCCGGAATGAAGTAGTAGAGATCGAGAGGACCCTGATCTCCTGGAACTTGTGTGGCGAGGGAGACAGTATATCCAGGCTTGTACTGGTAGGTCTCGAACTCGACACTGTTCGACAGATCTATGTGCCCTCCCATCTCTTTCACATACACGTCCCCGCCGACAGCCTTGATGCTGAAGTGGAAGAGGAAGTCGGCATATCCCCAGCCGTAATTCTCTGCACCGGTTTCGATGCCAAATTCCGAGGTGGTGGTAAGGAGGGTTGGCACGATTGAGACTTGTGCAAAAGCCGAGAAGACTCCGACGAGAGCTATGAACACTGCAAGTAGAAACGTTTTCATAAATGAATAAAACTGCGTTGGTTGATTGGTTGTTCTCTTGCGTTTGTTTTGGGTTTTTCGCTAGAGAAAACAAAAGCCATAAGCTTCTCTTTTCTCCAGCGAAATTAATCAATTTTCAAGGATCTTAACTTTCTAATTATATCACAAATATTATTAAAGTCAATTATAAACTCGAGGTGAATAAAAATTGACAATTTTAACAAAAGTCGTATTGTGAAAATAATTATGAACATTTTTAGCCTCATAGCACGGATTCTGTTCGGATAGATGAACAAGTACACGTACAGGATTCATCGCCCTTATGGAAGGAGAAAAATAATTCATAAGGCCGGTTTGATTCCTAAATATGCGTTCAATTTTGCAACTCAAAAAATCCTGCAAAATAAAATATAGAGTTATGCCTTCGAGTTGTTTCTCAGGGTCATGAACACGAAATATTTGATGTGTCGACATCAACCTTGGCTGTGCCCCATTGGCGTCTCTGACTGGTAGTTGCAAAGTGTTGTAAGGGTTCTTTGACGATTACATAATAGGTACGCTGACCTCTCCGCATAGGGGCTGTTTTTTGGAATTTAGACAATCAAAAAGCCAAACAATGCCAAAATTTTAGCAGCCAGAAAAGAACACTTTGCAATAAAACCCAATGTACAAAGCATATAATAAGGATCACGTTTTCTATGACCTACAAGTTTTGTGATTTTATAAAAAACAATTTTTTACTCCAAAAACCTTTACAATTCTATATTTGCGTTGTGTAATACTGCTATCCACACTTTATCCACAAGATTTACTATTGTGCATACATTGGGATACATAGTAAACTTATTTAGTCAGATTATCAAAAGATAAAAACAACAAAAAATGAAACTGCACGAGGTTATAAAATTATTGAGGGAGGACAAAAAGCTCACACAGGAAAAGTTAGCAGAGTACGCCAAATTGACCAGAGGCTACATTTCGCGACTGGAAAAAGGCACTTACACCGACGATTCCCCGTCCATAAAGACGCTTAAGAAAATTGCCAATGGACTGGGAGAGCCGCTTGAATACATATTGAATAAAGCAGGTATCACGCAAGAAAATTACATCAAATCAGCTAGCACTCCAATGTTTCTCCGAGCAAAATATAATCTTAATGAGCAGCAGATTCACACGGTCGAAAGTTTCATAGAGCACGTAAAAAACCAATTAAAAAATAAAAAATCTTAACATGAAAATCCCTGAAGAATGGCTGAATCGTTCTAAACACAAGGTAAATGAAATCTTTGAGGAAGTCAGGAATTACTGCTCTCTTAAAGCTCCTTTGCCTATAAAGAGCATGATCGAAACATATATGGAGGACGTAAATTATGTAGTAAGTATGGATTATGAATTTCCCGAGGGAGTATCTGCTTTTTCTCAGAAAGATATGGACATTGGCTGGCTCATCGTGATCAACGGAAAAGAAATTGTCGAACGCCAGCGCTTTTCAGCCGCTCATGAATTCGGACACATTACTCTCCTTACAAATCAGGCAAAAAAGGTATTCTGCTCCAAAGATAGTGACAGCTGGGATGAGAAGCTCTGTGATAGATTCGCGGGAGACATTCTGATGCCAGAGATTATGATTCGTGAATTATATAAATCAACTCCTTCCCCATACCTTGAAGATATAGCAAAGATTTTCAAAGTGAGCAGACCCGTCGCTGAAATTCAATTGAGACGTTTACAGCTACCGTTTAAGAAAAGGTATTAAAAATTCTCAAATTTTTTTGCCTCAAAATGTTACTTTACATCACATACTAGTAATACAAAAGCTACTCATTAACAAAAACCATATGAAAATAGAACAAGTCAAAATACATGAATTGAAACCATCATTTTACAACCCCAGAAAATGGGATGAAAAGATCATCGCCGACATGTCGGAGAGTATAAAAAGGTTCGGCCTATGCGATCCCCTAATTGTAAACAGTGCTCCGGCAAGAAAGAATATCTTAATCGGCGGCCACTTGCGCCTCAAAGTTGCAACAAAACTCGGATTTGCTGAGGTGCCAGTTGTATACCTAGACATTCCGGAGATTGAGCGGGAACAGGAACTCAATTTGCGACTAAACAAAAATCTCGGCAATTGGGATGAAGAGCTTTTGAAAGCCTTTGATACTAACCTGCTTCTCGATGTCGGCTTTACACCAGACGATCTCAATTTGTTTTTTGATGACATGCTTGATGTTTCTGATGACGGATTCAATGTTCAAGAAGAACTCTCAAAAATTACTGTTCCAGAAAGCAAGCTAGGCGACATCTACGAGCTTGGCAAACATCGGCTCATTTGCGGCGATGCGCTTAACACCGAAACTGTCTTGAAGCTCATGGACAAAGAGAAAGCGGGGATGATTTACTGTGATCCCCCCTACAATATAGGCATGGATTATCGGAAAGGAATCGGCACAAAGGGAAAGTATACTCCCGATAATTATGTAAACGATAGCAAAGGGGTAAAGGAGTATGAATCTTTTATTGAACAATCGTTAAAAAACGCTCTGACCGCAAGCAATCCTGACACTCATGTCTTCTACTGGTGTGATGAAAAATATGTTTGGCTTTTGCAGAAGCTCTATGAGAAAAACGGAATTACAAATCGGCGCATCTGCTTTTGGGTCAAAAACAATTTTGATCCAACACCTCAGGTAGCGTTCAATAAAGTTATCGAATTGTGTGCATACGGCACGAGAGGAAGTCCTTCACTCAATCCGAGTTTGAAGAATCTTTCTGAGGTGATGAATAAGGAAGTGAATTCGATCGGCATGTACGACGATCTCATGAGCATTGTCCAACTCTGGCTTGTGAAGCGAGACAACACTGCTGATTACGAGCATCCAACTCAGAAGCCAATTACCTTAAACGAAAAACCGATCAAGCGATGCACTGCCCCAGAAGACATTGTGCTTGATCTTTTTGGCGGCAGCGGCAGCACCTTGATTGCCGCCGAGCAATTGAAGCGTCGAGCATTTTTAGTCGAGCTTGACCCGACGTTTTGCGACCTTATCATCCGCCGTTATGAACATTTCACCGGAGACCATGCCAAACGGATTAAATAACATGTGGAAACTAGGAGATCATCGTCTCATCTTAGGAGATGCAACAAAGAAAGATGATGTCGACAGACTTATCGGCAATGACAAAGTGACGCTCATATTGGCTGATCCGCCATATGGGGTTGGATACGTCGAAGGCAAGCAGGAATTTCTCGAGACCATTCAAAAAGAAAATAGCGTGAAGAAATTTACTCCTATCAAGGGCGACAACATTGAAGAAGATTATTACGCTTTCTCAAAAAAATGGCTTGAGACGGTTCGACCTCACCTAAAAGAGAAAAATACTTTCTATATCTTCAACGGTGATGCAAAACTGCGAGAGTTTTTAAATGCCCTTCATGATGCTGGATATACAAAGTCTGCTATTTTAATCTGGCTCAAAAATCACATTGTCGTAGGCCGCAAAGACTATCATCCGCAACATGAGCTCATCGCCTACGGCTGGTATGGCACGCACGCATATTATGGAAACAAAGATAAAACCGCTCTCTTTTATCCAAAGCCCTCCAAAAGCAGGCTTCACCCGACCATGAAACCGCCCTCCCTTCTCCGCCGGCTGATATATCACAGCACCAAACCAGGAGATGTCATTTTAGATCCTTTCGGGGGCTCCGGTTCGACATTGATTGCTTGCGAACAATTGGGAAGAAAATGTCTCATGATCGAGTTTGAAAAATCATATTGCGACACCGTAATCGAGCGGTGGGAAAAACTCACCAAGAAAAAGGCTGAATATATTGGTCATGAATAACATACATGGAAAGCGACGAGACCTCCAAAACACTGAATGTCTACAAGAAACAAGAATTCGAGTCATATGTTCTTTGGCGATCAATGCCCTCGATTTTGCGTGGACAGCCGAGACATGTCATTGAGAAACTCGGCATCGATGACGAGATAGCCATGTCTCTTCTTGATATTAAAAATCAAACGGAGTTTGCTAAGAGATTCGGCATCAAAGATCTCGGTACTCTATCAGCATGGAACAAAAAGATTGATCAAGATGGCGGTCTCATGAAAAGTATCACCTGCTGGGCCAAGAGACTAACGCCGAATGTCATCTCTGCTCTTTACCGGGAAGCAACAAAAACCGGCAAGGCCGCCGAGGTGAAAGCCTGGATGGAGGTCGTTGAAGGAATGTAAATATCATGAATATGAAAAATGAAAATGAGAAAAAATGTTTAAGTGTTGAAGATGCAGCAAATATTCTTTCCGACACACTTCAAGAAGTCGCGGAAAGAAAAACGACACTCAGACGGGCATTGGTGATATCGCGCTTGGCGCTGGCCCTGTCAAAAATAATTGAGATAAGCAATCTCAAGGAACGGGTCGAATTTCTTGAACAAAGTTTAAAGAAAAGAAAATAATGAAAAATTTATCAAGCACGCTATTACAGAGGGGAAATTTAACGGCACGAGAGAGATTTCTTCTGCTCATACAAAATGACGTACACAAAGCCAAGACTGGAAAGGAAATTTTGACAGCGGCTGACAAAGAGGCTCTTGAAAACTGGAAGGCTAGGAATGATTCTGAAGCAAGAGAGTGGAATAGACTGAATGAAGCCTGGAAACAAAGCGGTAGAATGGAAATCGAAGTTGAATTTTTTTACAAGGATGCGGAAATCGCCTATCTGGCGAATTTGCCGATACTAATGAAGCTCCTCTACTATCCTTCATACTATAGGATGGGCAAATGCATAGAGACTTTGAAAAAAATAAAGACAGTTGAGCTTGATCAGGCGGTAAAGATAGCAGACAAACAAAGAGAGATAAAAATGAAAGACGGACTGGATTTTGATTATGCTCTATACCAGCTTGCTTTCGAGCGCCTGAGTGAGGCTGACAGAAAAAGAATGAATGAACTCTATGCCGATATTGAAACAGATCATCAATATTTGGATCAGGAAGAAATCATTGCCAATCTGTATAACGGCAAAAAAGAGTTAACTTCAGAAGCTAAAGATAGATTAGCGTCACTGGTAGCCGAGCGAAGCTACAATAGATTTGCCAAGGAATACCAGCTCTTCCATTATTTTGCCTGCATCCCATTAATCGAGGTAGCTAGATATTTTTTGAAGATCAAGGGAGTGGAAATTAAAGGCAAAGCGGTGAATAAAAATCAGGAAGCTGACGACGAGGATAGTGATACATGCGACGACGTTTCGAAAGTCATGAAGGCATATGCTGCGGAGCACAATATATCCATACAGGATATGCTCAAAGAGGGTTGTCTAAAAGGACTCGATGACGGTCTTCTTGATTCCTACACTCCGCTTGTTGTTAGCAATGAAAGGGATCTCTTAAAGCGATGGCTTAAAGCTAAAGTCGAAGCCAAAACTTTGCTTCAGGCTCATATTAATAAAGGTGAACTTAAAATTAGAGAACGGACAAATGAGGAAAGGTTAAAAGACAAGCTTTACAGCAAACGTCTTTATGACAGCGAGTCTCTAGCTGCGCGCAAAGCGATGGAGAATATAGGCCTTGAGATAACTGAAAAAGCGGAAATAGATGAGAAAAAAGCTTTTGAGAAATTTGAAGAGACGGTCATTACTGGAGAAAGTCTCTACAATTCTAAAGAAAAGTATGCATTCATTAAGGAATTCAGAGAACGTGTCGATGAATATGATGCAAATCTCGGCCTAGTTTATGCCGATAATGATCCAGAGCAAAAAGAGGGACATTTGGATCAGGAGCTCCTTGTCTCTAATCTAAACAAGGACGGCAAACCGAATTTCTTCAGCATGTATCACATGTCTGTAACTATTCTCTCCAACTTATTCGAAGGTAAAACTTACTTTGAGGAGGTAGAGGAAGAGGGCGAGATGTTTATCAAGTTCAAGGATATGGAAATAGAGAAAATATTTATGGAGCGGCGCGATATGTTAATCGATGGATATGCAAAGCTATTAGCTTTCGAAGGTGTGTTCAAAAAATTGTCGAAAATATATGAAACGGATCTGACAGACCATGTCGCCGAAAGAATGAAAGTGCTGCGACTTGATATAGAGCAACATAACCAAGCAATTCGAATTGCCACTAATACCGATGCCGATCAATTGGAAAAATCTCACCATAGCATTTTTAGGAACAAAGAAATTTTAAAATTCAAAGAAGATCCGACTATTAGTATTGATATGATAAAACCTGACGAAAATGCCACAAAAGCGCATGAGGTAAAATTGCGAGAAATTCTTGGAGATTTATGATTTTAATAGATCTGTGTAGTAAAAATACCTTTTTGGAAAAGAAACAAAGGCAAACACACCTATTACAGCCACCTGCCCAATTTTCTCCCTGCCGCATTGGTTAATTAATTTAGAATTCTATTCTGTCGGGAAACATCACTGTTAATTGTGCCATTATCTCGCCCCAATTTCTCACCGACATTGTCCATCCTTGGGTAATGTCTGCCTGTGCAAGCCAGAGCAATTTCAGCAATGCATCGTCGTGAGGAAATACGTTCGTCGTCTTCGTCACTTTTCTGAACTGGCGGTTCAGATTCTCGATGAGGTTCGTCGTGTAGATCATTCTTCTCACTGGTTCGGGATATCCGAAGAACGGAGAGAGGTCATGCCACCTCTGCTCCCAGCTCTTGAGGTACGATCGGTACTGAGGCCATCTGTCTTCCACTTCTTTGAGCCTAGTCATTCCCATTTCTTCCGAAGGAGCGCTGTAAATCATCTTCAAATCATCGCAGAATTTTTCCTTGTCCTTGTGAGGAACAAATTTAATAGTGTGACGAATTTGATGAGTGATGCAGACCTGCACTTCCGACTGCGGAAAGACAGCTTTAATAGCTTCAGGGAATCCTTTGAGTCCATCGACGCAGGTAATGAGGATATCGCAAACACCGCGATTCTTCATATCGCTGAGGACTTGCGCCCATAGCTTTGCACCTTCTGTCTGGCTGATCCAGATGCCGATGACTTCTTTCTGGCCGTACTGGTTGATGCCAAGTACGATGTAAGCGACCTTCGAGGCAATCTTTCCTGCATCTCTCACCTTGAAGTGCATACCATCGAGATACACGACTGGGTAGCAGGAAGAAAGTGGTCGCGATTGCCATTCTTTCACAAGCGGAAAGACCTTGTCGGTAATTGCAGAGATCGACGGCTGAGACATGTCGATGCCGTGGATGTTTTTGAGATACGTTGCGATGTCTCTGGTGGTCATGCCTTTGGCATATAGGCTCACCGCCATGGCTTCCGTAGCATTGGCCACTACGTCATACCAAGGAGTGGCATCGAGATCCACTTTCTCCGCCTTGGCAAAGATCGACAATCTGCCATATTTCTTTTTAGGCTTGAGTCCCGTTTCGATGACCGCCGGTTTAGGCTTCTCATCGTCTTCTGGCTTCGACAGCATGGGAGCTACCAGTTCCTTTGCAAAAGCAGCCGCTTCTTCGGGATTGTTAATGTTCTTTATCCGATTCTGATATTCGGCATACGATAGTACATTTGTTTTCATGTGTTTGATTGTTAGCCGGCAGGGAGAAAATCTGCGGCACGTAGCTGGTCGGACAGTATATTGAAATATTTGGGGATCTCCAGTTACGTGATCAATTGGAAGGTGAGTCACTCGGAACTCTATTGTGCTTCCCAGATTTCATAGGCCTCATCAACATCTAGGCCGATTTCATTAACAATCTCCTGAAGCTCTTCGGCTTCATCTTTTGACATATCCTCTTCTTTTGCTTTTTCGAATACTTCGTCGTCTATATTGATATATCAATTTAAAGCCGTCCATTCTCCATTTTCATAATCATATTTTTTATCTTGGTTTAAAGTCCAAATCATATTTTCCTTATCCGATTTAGCGATGCCTCCAAAGAGCTTCCTAGCCTTATTTTCTTTGATATATATCTGTAACGCCCAAGCTTTCAATTTAGTATCACCGCTTGTAGCAGTCTGCCCTCCCTTAGTGTCAAAAATACCAATCTTACCGTCCCTGTAGCAGACAACGAAGTCCGGATAGAAAGTAGCGGGCTTGTCCTTTTCGTCGATATAAGGAATGCCTAGATATATTTCATTTTTGGCATCCCCATTTTTAAACCACCAAGCAATATTTTTATTTTTCTCAAGATAGTTTTCAATAAAACCCATTTCAGTTTTCCACTTAGGAGACACATATGCAGGTGTCATTACACATCTATTGTAATCTCCAATCACAGTATTTTTAGAATAATAATCCTCTCTAGGCACATTCCACTTTGATATTTCTTTATATTGTTTCTCTGTCTTTCTCCTGTGTTTTGCATACTCTCTTACAGAATCCTTAATAATGCTCTGGAAAAAACCTAGATTGCCCAAAACGATTTTTTTAATATATAACTTATCTGTATCCTTAACACCTAGATATTTTTCAAAAATCTGATAAATGGCAACTCTTATTTTGTCAAACGACCTAGCTTGCTGAAATTCGCCGCAGTTCCTTTTAAGAAAAGTAATAAATTTTCTGTCTATTTCTTCGTCATCGACTTTTATCTTATTTTTCTCATCCGCTTTTATATTTTGCTTTATTTTATCGATGTCTTTAATAGTGCTGTCAATAATGATTCTCTCCTCGATTCTTTTAATGTCAAGGGTTAAAGCAGATCCATCGGCACTTTTATATTTTCCCAATCGATTAAGATTATTTTTTGTTTCATCTTCGCTTAATTTGCCCCCAATTCTATTAATAAACTCCTCAAAAAAATATTTTCTGTAATCAAGCA
>Ga0207149_1125_pt1 | contig 12366 bp, 15 predicted proteins | sample Alteio_BWMinHeat_31_FD_153563 | JGI IMG/M metagenome (GOLD analysis project Ga0207149, IMG submission 153563) | Enriched cells from forest soil in Barre Woods Harvard Forest LTER site, Petersham, Massachusetts, United States -... | ecosystem: Environmental > Terrestrial > Soil > Temperate forest >... | reverse complement strand
AAAATGGTTCCTTTAGGTTCAAGGAAGATTACTGTATCAGTCATTTAGTAATGACCTCCGTCCGCAGTAACCTCTCCTGATCGCCGTGCGGCCACTGAAATCATGACCACTACAATCATACTAAACGCCAAAACAAAAAGAACTCCACGATTTAGACCCCAGTATTCAATAGCCATGGAATACGCTAATGTTGAAAGGGACATGAAAAAGGCCGCACATGCCGAAAGCGTAAATTGATATCGGGCGGCGCTTGCCTTTGGACTTGCCCTAAAGAACTCAGAGCTATTGTGTAACCAAACACACTCATAGAAAAAATTCAGCAATAAAAACGAACCCAAACTAAGAGAAATAATCTCCGTATTAGTCGTTGAAATAAGGCAAATAATTGCCGCCGAAAATATCAGCAGACCCTTCATAGGAAATTCAGGTCTTTTCTCCTCAAAGAGTTTTTCCCAGAACCAATTTATCAGAAATCCCCCCGTAATGCCGATTGATGCGGCAATTTGGAAACTTCCGACTCCATTAAAGCCAGTTTTAAAGTGTTGAATAGGGAGGTAGGAAACAAGAACTGAATAGGCACCTTGAAATAAACTCTGAGAAAAGCATACGACTAGAAACGAGTTTCTGACCAATGGCATTTTAAAAATAGTCGAAAGAGTCTCAAAGATATGTGGGTGAAGGACCGCGCCAGTGTTGCCATCTACATATTGAGATTTTGGAAGTTTGACCAAGGTCAATATTAGGATTGCGCTTACCACATAACTAAAACTATCAATGGCTACAATTTTCCATATTGAATATTTGGAAATAGTAAATCCGAGCAAGACCCCGGCAAGAGCTGTTGAAAGGAAAAAACTTAAATAGAATAATTTTATTCTGCCAGTCTGTAGTTCGGGTGGAGTAATGAGTTTTATCCATTTTGCCGCTGCGGCGCGGGTCACAAAAATAAGAAGAGATCGCATCGCAAGCACAATACATAAGAAGACCAGTGGCAATTTATTAGCAATTATTACACCACACAGCACGGTTGAGAAAATGGAGATCAACTCATTTCTTGCCAAAAGAAACCGTGACAGTCTTGTATCAACCCAATGGCCAAGTCTTGAACTTACAAGAATGGACGGAAAATATGAAACAACAAAGACAAGGGCGGCCTGGATGGGCGAACCCGATGAAACTAAAATAAAAGCCGACAAAGCCAAAGTTAAAAAATGGCTACCGCTTTGAGAAACAAAAGAAGATACAAGGAGTTTATAAAATTCCCGTTTGTTATTCATTTGAGTGAAACTCCCAGTTTCTCAGTCTTAACAAGATCACTTAATGAATTCCAAAATCTTTTCCAAAATAAAAGGCCCTTATCAAAGCCTTCAATGAAATTGATCTCTTCGTGGCTCTCTTTACAAAATCTAAGAAAATTAGAAATCGTAAGCCTGACGTGTTCGATTTCGATTTGACGATGAATCTTAAAAAATTTAGTTTCAGCAACTTTCGCTTTCACTTCTGGACTATGAGAAAGTGCTCTAAATATTTCGTCAATATTTTCGACGGCTGGGATTTCAAGACCCAATAGCAGGCCCAAGACCTCTGCATCGGTGTGAGTCGTGAGAATTGTTTCCTTTAGATAATCCAATGCTCCACTCACTGATGTTTCATTTTTTAATCGGTCTTGATCTTTGATAGTTGCACCAGCAATTTGTGCCGCGCTCCAGAACATATCAGGATGAATTTCAGTGGATTCTCTCATTCCAAGTTCCTCAAACGCAGTCTGAATTACATAGTGACGTTTCTCATTTGTTGATACCTGAGCTGCTGCCTGGCAAAGAAACCACGGCATGAACGCTGAAAATCTGTGCCATTGGGTGCCAACCACAACCGCCCGCTCTTTTTCAGGCTTAAAATTTTTATCGTACTCATCAAAAATTCCAAAATTGTTGGCCCTGGTCCCAAAGAACTCGGTATATTGAAGGACCTTGGGATGACTAGATGTATAAGTTCTCTCTATTGTGGACCCATAATCGAGGCTAGATTGGGTTGGGAGAGTATTATTCATTTTTTCTTTTCTCCTTCCACTAAATAGGTGGTATCAATTTCTTCAACTAGGTTTAACAATTTTTCGAGTCCAGATTCGTACATACTCAATACTCTTTCATCCATGGGAGTATTTCGCGAAAGTCGATTGAATGCCGTTCTAATTGAACCCATTCCAGTGACAAGCTTGTGTCTGAGCTTTTGAAAGTCTTCACTTGTGACGTTAAATTCTTTAGTAACTTCGTTAGTTGTCACTGTACGACCTCTTTTTTTAACTTTAATGAATTTTCAGAAGGCGAAAGGAATTTGCTTGTTGAAATTAGTTTAAGTTTTTTTCGACGAATGTTAACGGCTGCAGGACTTATTTTAAGGGCGCGGGCAACGTCAACATCGGAATTATATTTTTTCTTTGCATCAGCAATGAGCCGGTCTTTAAAAATTTCCACGATTTCCTTAAATCCGGGAAACCCAGGCTTAACTATATCAAGTGGAGACCTTAATATGTCTTCTAGAGTAACAACCCGATTTTCAGTATTTTGAACCGGGCCAAGATCAAGTTCTTTGACTGAACGCCATTGATCTAAAAGTGGATGACCGTCCTTATCGCGCGGAGCATGGATCAGTAGACGAGTTAGAACATGTTCAATTCCTCGAATATTACCTTTGATCTCGATTTCCTTTAAGTGGTCTATTAAATCTTTTGGAAATTCTTTAAAGTCCACTTGGACATGATTTTCTGTGCAAGCTTGTGGTAGCAATGATTTTATGATTTCTGGAATATCGTCTTTTCGTTGGCGAAGCGTTGGAACTCTCACGATCAAAACAGCGATTCGCATATAAAGGTCTTCTCTAAAGGAACCATCGGCAACCATTTGTTCAATGTCGCGGTTCGTTGCGCAGATTAACCTGAAATTTGAATGCCTCTCTTTACCAATTCCTAAACGGTTAAATTTGCCGTTCTGAAGAACCTTTAAGAGTTTCACTTGAAGATCTTTTGTAAGTTCAGCAATCTCATCCAGAAAAAGAGTTCCGTTATTTGCGAGTTCAAAATAACCGGCCTTCGGTTCCTTACCTCCGGTATAAGCATTAGCTTCATTACCAAAGAGCTCTCTTTCAATTAGAGTGGGCGCGAGAGCCCCGCAGTTAATTTCAAAAAAAGGCCTTCCATTTTGTTTTAAAAACTGCGCTCTCATTTCGTGTATCATCATGGCAGCAGTTGTTTTACCGGTCCCATTCTCACCAAGTAAAAGAACGGGCCGATTACTCTCTGAAACAGCCCGGAGTTGAATCTTTAAACCTTTAATGATTTTTGAACTTCCTGCCAAATCTGTTTTGCCTATCTTTTTGCCCCCTCTAGTGAGCAGCGTGTTTTCTTTAGCGATCTTTGCGACATCAATGGCCTTATTGACTTGGGCTAAGATTAGTTCGTCAGGACTTTCTTTGGTCACATAGTTTAGAGCGCCATATCTAATGGCATTTACAGCATCAGGGATTTTTCTACTGGCAGTCACGACCAGAATCTGAAGGTGCTTATCGACCTTTAAGAACTTTGGAATGGCTTCAATCCCATTTTTGTCTTTGTCTGGATCTCCCTCTTCGCAACCAAGATTTTTATCTAAAAGAACGACATCGACAGTGCCAGTCGAAATAATCTCTAGGGCTTCGGGAACAGTTTCACACGAAAGAACTCTGAGATGTTTGGCGTCATGAGTCGCCGAGCAAATCTCTATCATCCTTTCTCGTTGGGATTTTTCATCATCTACGATTAATACTGTGGGGCCGTAATCTCTATCAGATGGGTATTGGTCATAAGTAAATTCTTCGATCATAAACTTCCTTAGAAGCTAATGCTTCAACACGTTCAAACGCTTGTTATGGGGCAGACGGCAAATACTCTGTTGTTGGACTGCGTTTAAAACAATTTAATATATAGAGGAGAAATACTTAAAATCCAATGGGTATAATTTACATAATTTAATTTATCAATTAAATGAATTTAATTTTCTAATTAAATCATTTTGATTTTTAATGATTTCTCAAACCGGAATGAAAGTCTAAAAATGGGATTTATCTAACAATATTCAATGAATAAAGTCGGAATCATTAATTTGTTCAAGCTGGTACGGTTCGTGCCAATTGGTCCTTTGCTATGCCGAAAATCGGCAGACCGAAAACGCAAAGCAAGAGGAGCCAAAAGTGCTTTCACTAAGATTGACCCAATGCTACCAGCAGAACGAACCACGAAAACGCCAGGCCACGCCGTCTAAGATTTTCACCCAGTGTATCGTCTGCGCATCAAGACAACTTCTGTTTATCGACGATGACGTTCAATGCGTGAACTGTCCTTGGAGTTCTTACCGAGGTCACGTTGAAGCCGGAGGCTTTGACAAATTCTTCTCAAAACAGAATCGAACTCTCACTAAAACGTTTCTCAAGAGTATCCCCGTACCTGATGAAGGCGTAACCGCCGAAAGTGTAACTAAAAGGAGACAGTATGAACGAAAGTATTTTATTTGCCGATAAGTGCCAAGTGTCAGAGCCGAATACAGTGCCTTTGATTTGCATAGGCGTGCCTAAAAATATCTCTGGATCAGAAAACAAAATCTCTTTTTGGCCCAAGACGTTTTTAGAGAAAGTGCAATTAATTATTAAAAGTACTTTCAAATGGATCGCAGACGATATGGCAAGAGGAGCTGCAATTCATAATCGGATGCACGAAAGATCACAGTTAAATAAATATTACGCCGATCATTATTTTTATATTAGGTAATTTTTAAAACTCATCATTGATTTTCAGCAGAGATGAATTCCAAGGAAGAAAGTAGCAATCTTTGTCAGAGGTCGTGTTCATAATTTTTATGCTCACGTTAAAGGTAGCAAGCTGCTGGCCCGTTAGAAGAACTCAGAACGCCATGTTTAAATACGACCAGTACCTTGTAAGAAGTTTGTAAGGAACGGAGAAGGAAAAATGGATTTCGTAACAATTCAAGAACTCAGTGAAGAATTTAGAAAATTTTGTGGTGAACTTAGCGAAAAGGAAATTTTAGAAAATAAAAAACTCATTCGCTGCATCAAAAATATTGAACGGCTTTTAGCTAATGAATATTCAAAAACTTTTTAAACTATTAACACTGGAGGAATCATGAAAAAAATTATTTTAATTACTACACTTTTGGGCCTTTGTAGTGTGGGGCGAGCTGATGATTGCAAAGGGGATCTGACCTCTCAATATTTGCAGGAAGCATTTATGACATCTGCCATGGCTAAGAATGTTCAGGCAAGAGTCAGCACAAGCCCTTACGCCAGCATTTCGGAAAATACGGGGCGTGAGATTTGTTTTCTCGATGGGTCAATTGCAACACACTTGGATCGGCTCAGCGATCTCGCGGGCTCTTTAAGTAGCTCAAACAAAATGCATCTTGTTCAAGCTGAGACAGAACAAATTCGAATTGGATCATACTGTCATTCAAACCTATTTTCTGGAATTCAAAGTCTATCGCCAAAGGCAATCTTTGAGTCGGCCCAGACAATGGCATCGGAACTGGATCAAATATTGAAGACTCCGTAAAGACTGCTCCCGTCAAATGGAATTGGCAGTTTACCTTTCGCATCATGAGTTTTCATCAACGAAAAATTTCAAAAAACTTTTTGGAGAAATATATGTTTAGAAAAAGATTAGAATTGGAATCGGAATTTCAGAAACTTTTTAAGACAATTTCTAAAAGGGAAATCCTAAAGAACCAAGAAATTCGTAGAAGGCTTTGGAATTTAAAGGGAAAAGTTCTTTATTTAACGGTTTTCCGTCCTGCCACTCAGCCGCTCGAACAGGTGGTGAATTGATGTCAGTTCACAACTCCCGTCCCACACGGGGTGATCCTCCGGCCCTCCTTGCAATCGTCGTCCTCTGCATCGTGGGTGGGTACCTTTTGTGCCCGCCCACGGCCTCCCTCTCATCGGGAATAGCTGTCTTAGGGGAGACCGCAAAGGCAAATCCTATGAAAATGTGGGTTCTAGTCATTACGACATTGATGAATTTATTTTTTATCTCGTCATGGCTTGTTCGAACTCTTGGATTCAAAAAGCAAGGCAGCAGATTGAGTTCGCTAACCGATAGTAAAGGACAGATTTAGCAAATGAAACTTATAACAGTATTAAAAGGCCTTGGAATCACTCTATTAGCATTTGTTATTCTGCAATCGTGTGGGTTTTCAGTTGGCCTTCCGGTCAATTCACCATCGTGGGTTGTATCGGCGTTAAAATTTTTAAATGACTTTATGGCCTTTCAAGTTTCAATTTCGATTTCTCTTTTCATCGTGTCCATTAATAAAAAAATCCCATTCAGTCGTTTGGAGTTTTGGAAAAAACGAAATTTATTTCCAGAAATGCCAGAGAGCCTAAACACGATTGTAATTGGGGCCTGCGAGGAGACTAGCAAGATTCCCCATTGGGTCAATCTCAACAGAAAGGCCCTCGGAGGAAATCTTCTCATTACGGGAAGTATTGGTTCGGGGAAAAGTGCCGGTGCTATTTTACCTGTTATTTCTCAAGTCTTAACGAACTTTAATCCCATGCCTTCTCTTCTCGCGATAGACCCAAAAGGGACATTCATTAAACAGGCATTAGAACTGATGCAGAAAAATGTAGACCCCGAAAACGTCTTGCACATGACTTTGGGGGGAAAGGTCACTTTTAATCCCATTTTCCGACTAAATGGATTAAGAGAGGCAGGTTTTGTAGAAACTGCGTTTATGCTCAAATCGGCTGCGGCAAACTTTGTTGGGGGAAGCGAAAAGCAAGACGCCATTTGGGATGTCTTAGCATCAAACCTTTTAAAAAATGCTCTAGTTTATTGTGCTGCGAAGTATCCATATTACACGCTCAGCGATCTTTATAAAACCATTATCACAGCCCGCGATGGTGACGTTGTTGAAGAGTTAAAAAGGATTGTCTCTGAGGATAGATTCACTCCCGAAGAAAAATTCAATATCACGGCTTCAATCAATTATTTCGAGTTTGAATTTAAAAAACTAGATGAAAAGATTAGGTCCAGCATTTTAATTACGGCGACAAGTTTCTTAAGCCAATTTCAAGAATACCAGGCAAGTCAGATCTTTTGTCCCACGGAAAAAGATCTCACCATAAAAAACATGGACGAGGTCGTTGATTTGGGACAGGTCCTTCTTTTTGACATAATTCAGCCCGGCCTTGCAAGGTCCATGGGAACTCTCATTAAGCTTTTGTACCAACAGTCAATTTTAAAGAGGGTTTCAAATCCCCTTAGAAAAAGTGACAGATTAGCCGTTTTGGTCTGCGATGAGTACCAAGATGTCGCCTCAACTGGAAATATTGGAGACCTTGGAGATAATACTTTTACCGCTAAAGGAAGAGAAGCAAACGCCGTCACTATTGTTGCCTTTCAAAGTTATGCGTCCCTAGAAAATTCCATAGGGTCTCAGACAGCCGTTAAGGAGCTCTTGCAGAATTTCAGAACTAGAATTGCTTGTCATTCTTCTGATAACTCCACCATCCAGGCGATGAAAGAGCTTTTTGGTGAGGAGATTGTTAATCGAGAGGCCCACGGCCTTTCTGAAACTTCACCCAATGCCAATCGAAACCTACTTTTAGGCGGCTTTGACTCAAACACTGCAAGTCTAAGTGAGAGTGTTACTACCTCCCAGCACAAAGAATACCCCGTGACTGCCAAAGAATTTTCAAGGCTTGAGACATTTGAAGCGTTTGCCCAAGTGTATGATGGGGTCTCAACTTTCTTTTGCAAAATATTTTTAAAACCTTTTTATCTAAAAGAAAAAAATATATCACATCAAAAAGTAATCTTAAGTTTGAGATCAGGCCTTGTTGCAACCTTACTTGCTTTTGTAAGTGTTCAGGCCTTAGCTCTGGATTTTCCAAATGTCTGTTCGGTCGCAAAAGCCACTGAGTTTGATTCATGCACTCAAATGAGTATTTCATCTTGTATGTGCCCAGGCGTTCCACCTAGACCATGTGCTCATTTTTCATATTACGTGCCCCAAACATTTATCGAAGTGTCCACTGAGCCTGGAGATTCCTATTTTGATACTTTACCTGGCGCAAAATCCCAACTTTTAGCTCTTAAGGGAATGAAACTCTATGGAGCTCAATCAGATGAGGACACCCATAGCTTTCATGCCCACACGATCCCTGTTCCTTTCGCTTCAATATTTTATAAATCTCTCCCTTGCGACGGAATCCCAGTGGAGCGTCCCTGCTTTGAGGGGATGAGCGAACATTTAGGGCCTCTATGGAGTTCAGGGAGTGGCGACTTACTTCAACCCTTGTTTTTAGCCTGGAGTTTAAGCCCAAAACTTTGTCTTTTAAAAGGAGCTGCCAATTCCTTTATGAATGATCCGACAATTGCCAATTACCCTGCCACTCCGGGGTGTAGTACCCCTATGGCTGTTCTCCCTAAATTTCCTCCGTCAAGCCATTCAGCATGTAACGGTTGGGGAACATTTTATCCAAGATCCGGTAGCTACAATGGCGAGAGTCAAACTATTGGAGCATTAATGATCGCGTCACGCATTAAAAGCCTTTCAACGGAAGTGTTTCACACTACACCCGGAAGTTCAGATGAGTTTTACCAGATGCTCTCGCCTCAGAGCTCTAGTTGTTTTCGGGAAGGTCATAATGTCGGATTTCTTGAGACAATCAAAAACGTGAGAGAAACAAAACGAATCTTAAGTTCCAATCAAAGAAAATTTTTATTTGTTGTCTGGCAGAACGTTAGCTGCTGCAAAGATTTGACCAATATTGCGACAACTGAAGCTCTCCTCACAGGCATCAAAGCAAGTTGCCAGGGAGATCAATTATGACCCTTAGTATCGCAAAACAAAAAAATTCGTCAGATCATTTTCTTTCAGAAAATAAAATTGAAGGTTCGACACCCTATACCCAACTCTTTAAAGAATGTCTCTTGCGAGCGAAAACACAAGGGGCAAGTGATATTCACGTTCTACCCGGCCAGAATAAAATCTCAATACGTTTTCGACTGTCGGGAGACCTCTCCACTTGGAAGGAAATTGAAAGTACCCATGCAAAAGGATTTTTAAACGAGATCAAAGCGCTCTGTAATCTCTCAATTAGCCAGAGCGGTGTCACCCAAGACGCGAGGGTTTCACTCCCGTCGTGGAGACTCAATTTACGGGTGAGTTTGATTCCCAGCCAGTACGGAGAAAAAATAGTTTTAAGGCTCTTAGATCTGGACAAGGTATTTGATCTTGAAAAAGGTGGCCTGGCTCTAGATGCAATTAATTGCCTAAAAGAATCTCTGAACCTTGATAACGGTATAATACTAATTTCGGGGCCTACGGGAAGTGGAAAAACTACAACCCTTTATTCATGCCTTAACTATCTTGATCGAAATATCTTGAACGTAACTACTCTTGAAGATCCAATTGAATACACCTTTGAAGGTCTAACCCAAGTCGAAATTACTCCAAAACTAAGTTTCTCAGACGCCCTTAGGGCAGTACTTAGACAAGACCCTGATGTCATTTTAGTTGGCGAAATCCGAGATCAAGAAACAGCAGAGCTTGCAAATAGGGCCGCACAAACGGGCCACCTTGTTCTGTCTACCGTTCATGCCAATGGCTCAATTGACGTAATTACCCGTTTAGAAGGCCTTGGCATTGACCGATACCATCTAAGTCAATCGTTGAGATTTAGCTCCGCTCAAAGACTTCTACGACTTCTTTGTGAATCCTGCAAGATTCCCTTAAATGACACTGATCTTGCCAAGATCTCAAAGAATTTGAATGAAGAACAAAAGCCTGATCACTTTTTTAAAAGAAGTGAAATCGGATGTGAACACTGCAATCTGACGCCGCCTGGGCGCGTTCCAATTCTTGAATATGTATGTGGGAGTGAGCTCCAGGAGATTCTAAACCTCGACCATAAAGAAAAACCAATTCTCAAAAATTCTCTGAAGTCTCAAATTTTGAAACTTGCGAACCAAGGAGTGATTGATGCAAACGAAATCCTCACAGTTGCCTGATTTTACTCCTGTGTTCATATTTTCGCTCATAGGGCTTTGGCTCGCATTCCTAATCTTGGTATTCATGCACAAGGCCGGTGCCGATGAGATGACTTTTCAATCCCCAATTGATTACTGGAGAGAAAACAAGGTTTCAAAATCGGCGAATGCTGCAAATTTGAAAGATATCTCAGAAACGTCGGCCAAAAAATCGGATTTTGAATGGGGCAAATATCTTAACCCTCAAAATAAGGATTTCTTTAAGGAGGGCGATTACACGCCACCTGAACCCTTTATGGAAATTGTGAGAAATCCGACAGACGAAAATCTTAAACTTTGGTTTCAATATATTGACAAAAAGAACAAACTTTTTCAGAGACTTGAAGAAAAGATTCAAAATTATTCAAGTCACGGGAAAGTGATACTTTCAGATACAGAAAAAATAAGAACCATCCAAACTCTCAAAGCGCAGAGTTTTGTGAGCCCCGATGCCACAAGATTTCGGTTTAAATTTTACTTTGATTCCGAGTGCCCACATTGCAGGCGTATGTTTTCAACTGTTGCTGAACTTCAACAAAAAGGTTTTCTAGTTGAAGCAAGGCAAGTCGATAATAAACCTCTCTCAAATTTGCCGCTAGAGTTTCCCATAGAAAGAGCAACAAGTCAGGAGCTTAAAGAAAAGAAGATCACAAGTGTTCCACTTCTTTTAGTAGGTGATTTGAAAGAAAAAACGGTTTATCGGATCACAGGCTTTCAAACAACGAAGACTATTTTTGACACCATCACGGGTGTTTCCCAACACTTCTAAGATTTTTCAGCATAGGGCCATTTTAAAAATTTTAATGTTCTTAATTTTAGATAGGAGAAATCACTATGCTCAATCGAAGTGCTTTTACTTTTGACCGAATTACCGCAGGCATAATGCCTCCCGATGGGCCGCAGGATGGTCGCCTTCTCACCGTCGTAGGCGTCATGTTGATTCTAGTTTGTGGCCTTATGTTTTTTCATCAACCCGCTATGGCCAGTACCGCCCATTTACCCGGAGAAGATGCCAGTTCAAAAATGGAGGCCGCTGGAACACTGCTCAGGTTTATTGACACTGGCCTTTTCAAATGGGGCGCAAGACTTTTTGCGGGGATTTGCGTTCTAACAGCCGCTTGGCTCTTAAAAGAGATGCGCTTTGGTGCAGCAGTTGTTTGCGTCATTGCAGCTCTTATTTTTGGAACAGCACCTAAGTGGGTGAAAAATATTTTTGAAATCAGCGATGAACAGAGTCTTTTTTCAATGAACAAGATCGCACTTCCATTCAAAGTTTAGAAAGGCCATCAGATGTTTGACTATTCAGAATTAAGACAAACGCATGGAAAAAAGGTTAATCAGACCATCGACTCACCCATCACGATCTTTGACTTTTGGCAATTATCAGATGGGGTTTTGGCTCTCGTGGTCATACTCGTTTTCGGCGTCATTCTTTTTTCGTGGATGCCGATGGTCTTACTTTTGGTTGCAATTCTAGGATTGATGCCGTTTCTGCGTTCAGTTTACCCAAAGGGAATCTTTCTACACTGGCCTTATAGATACTTAAACATAACTCTCCCTGGATTACTCAATCCAAAAGGAGAACGTACTTATTTATAAAGAAAGAAATTTAAAACGACAAGGAGTTTAAATTGAAAGGGGAAAATCAATGGAAAACGAAAAGCCAAAATTTAACCGAAAGCCCAATCACGAATTCAGAGCCCAACTCTCAAACGACAAGAAATATTGGATTTTCAAGAATACTGAAACTTGGATCATTCCGGTTAACTACCTTGACACAATTTTTGAAAATAAAATTCCAAGCGTTGAAACTCAAGCTGAATTTCTTTTTGAAGAATCTGACGGTTTGGACGTTTGAAATGATTGGCGCAATGGAAAAAGGAATTGAGGCCGCAAGGATCGCGGCCCCTCCTACGGGGGTTTATGAGGGGGTTGATCTTAGGACAATCCCTAAATTTGTGAGTTTTAAAGCGGCCATGCTCCATAATAAACTCACTCAACAATTTACGATCCTTGTTCTTAGTTTCTTACTCTGTGCTCAGTACTTAATTAACCGCCATGAGACGCTTTCTCTTTATGAAAAGCTAAGGACAAAAGAATATATTTTGGCTCCTGGTGTCCAAGACTTTACTCCTGCTTCAAGTGGTACGGTATCAGACGAATATGTCGCTGACGCCGTAAATGACTTTCTTTCTCTTATTGGGAATGTGAGTTCAGGGAATATCGAGGAACAATATAAAAGTGTCAGTGACCTTATGAGCCCAAACCTTAAAGCAAGGTTTCTCACA
>Ga0207149_1124_pt1 | contig 12476 bp, 9 predicted proteins | sample Alteio_BWMinHeat_31_FD_153563 | JGI IMG/M metagenome (GOLD analysis project Ga0207149, IMG submission 153563) | Enriched cells from forest soil in Barre Woods Harvard Forest LTER site, Petersham, Massachusetts, United States -... | ecosystem: Environmental > Terrestrial > Soil > Temperate forest >... | reverse complement strand
CGGGTCGGGAAAAAGGATGTGCTGTGCCAGCCAGCGGAAAGATCTATGCACCGTCCCCAGTTTGGAGATAGTCGCCTTCCTACCCTGGACGACGGGACGTGTAGTCGTCTTCCAAATTCGGTCTCGAAGAGATATTGGAATTTCTGGATTCCACGCATGATGGACTACGATGTTGCTGGGAACCAACTTGCAAAGTTCAGGATCATAGTCACGCAATGCTGGGTTGGTCGGAGATAGCACCGATAACCGGCAACTTTGGGGTGGTAGATACTTGGCGTAAGCCAGGGCCCTGGGGGTGCCGATTCCACCCCCGGGGGGGAACATATAAGTGATAAGGAGAACGTTGGACATGAGGACTATTGGGAGTTTCGGGAAACCTGCGTCACACGCAAAAATCGATGCTGACTCTACGGTCTATTAAGAGAGTTATCCAATCCCGACGGTGACACTTCGCTTTCCTGAGGCAAGCTGCGGTATCGAGGCTACCGGCTTGATTGTGATCCGCGTCTCTGTTCCGAACACCTTTGAAGTTTCTTGCCGGAGAAGACCCTGGCTGGTTGCCGACAATTCCCGGCTCAATACGACCGAAACAACGATTTCATCCAGGCTGGCCTGCTGTACGCGAAATTCCCTCACCTCCGGAGCATCCTTCATCAGGTGAGGGAAGAATTCCCCGGGGACTATCCGACCTTCCCGCGTGCGCAACACTTCCAGTACCCGGCCTTCGATCCCATGCAACAAGGGCAGGCCCCGACCACAGGGACAGAATGCGTGACTGAGCCTGCCGATGTCACCGATGCGATAACGAATGAATGGCATGCCATAGTTATGCAGGTCCGTTACTAAAAATTCCGAAGGACCACGATCCGCATCCAGTTCGGTTTCGACCAGGAGGTTCTCGGCGTGGATGTGCAAGCCGTCGTGACGATCACATTCCGCTGCAATGGACATGAACTCGCGAGAACCATACGTATTAAACAATGGAGCTCGAAAGGCCTGTAGTACCAGCTGGCGAGTTGATTCGTACATCGGTTCGGCCGCCGCAATAACGGCCTCGACTCCCGGAATTACGCAACGTTCTTCGAGCAGAAATCGGGCGAACTGCTCGAGGCTTGAAACGTAGCCAACGATCAGCTTAGGGCGGAATCGAATGGCGTGTTGAAAGGTTTCCCGCCATAGTTCGGGAGTTTGCAAAAACGTAGGTATCACGAGTTCGCGACGAAGGAAGCGGTAGCAGTTGAGCTTTGCGCTTTTCAGTCTTGAATTTTTGCCGACCGGCGCTCCCCATAAATAGAGTGCGGGCTCGCCAGTGCGGTAGCCGCTCCAGGAATAAGCTCGAGCGGACGCGCAAGAGCGCCAATCATAACTGTCCAGTGTTATCAGAAACCTGGTTGGCACTCCCGAGGAACCGCCGGTCGCATGCGGAATGAGGCGCTGCAAGGTTTTTGTGGCGCATAGTTCCGACCGGTGATCATTGATTTCATCTCTGGTGAGCGGAGGCAATCTGGCGAAATCATCACGGGTCTTGATGTCGCCGAGCTCAATCCCTGCCTGCGCGTATTTCTTCTGGTAATAAGGAACTGAGCGGAAAGCGTGCTCTAGCAGACGTTGCAGCTCACGCCACTGGAACTCACGAATTCGTTCCGGCGACCACCATTGGCTGTGATTCAACAATTTTCGATACTGTGAATATCGCCGGCCTCGAAGGCTGTAATAGCCGGGGATCAAAACAGAATCGAGGATGCGGCTGTAGGAACTCACTAATCTGCCAATGCAAATTCGGTAATTTGGCTTTCTCGTGAACTCGGTCCGCGCATTACAAAATACCGCTTCAACCGAAGTATGCGCGACTCAAATAGATACCAGGAGCCACTTGCAACGAGGATCGCGGTTAGCATCTTGCCCAGCATGAGAAGGGGGGAAGCAGTATCAATCGCGACGTGGAAATGAGAGAGGGACTTGAGCAGGAGCACCTCCGCAGGCCTCTGCAGCAGGTAAATGCCATAGCACCTCTTACCTACATACGTCAGCGCCGGATAACGTAAGAAGGATGTAACGGAAAGGTCACGATGAAGAATCGTCCATAATACGAATGCAGAAAAAGTAAGCGCGATCAGGGAGTATCCAGCAACCCGACAGAATAGGTGTATGCGATTGAGCCCACCCAAAGAAAATGTGACCACAAAGAGTCCCATCATCATCAGCAACACAGTGGTCGCTTGCCGTCGCGTGAAAGAGATATCCCCTGTACGTAGGCCCAGAGCTAACAACGCACCCAGCGAGATCACATCAACTCTGGAGGGCGTCGCCAGATACTGGATCCGTTCATTGGCGGGTATCAAAAGAGCGCTGACGAGGCGAAACAAAGGCGCCGCAACAACTAACAGACAAAGAAGCGATCTTAGGCGCTTTCGCCCCAAAACTGATACCACAAACGGAAACGTTACATAGAACTGTTCTTCTATGGAGAGCGACCAGAGCGGGGCCAGAAAATAAGCTGGTTCGTGACCTGTGATAGCTTCTCGGATGTTTCCCAAGTACAGGAAGTACCACAGCGGGTGCCCGGATTGACGGATGAACTCGGTAGTGAAGTACGCCCCCTTCTCAGCATGAGGGACGACGATGAACAGGACTAGCAGAAGAAAGTAATACAACGGGAAAATGCGTAGAGACCTGCGGGCAAAGAAATTGGAATAGTAGTTAGGCTGACCAACGGAGTCGAGCAAAATACCAGTGATCAGAAAGCCGCTGATGACAAAGAAAAGGTCCACCCCGATCCAACCCAAGTGTGCCAACTCCGCAAATCGCAGCAGGGGCCCCGAACCTCCCGGCCAGAAGTGATGCAGGAGTACGAGGAAAATTGCGATTCCCCGAAGTCCATCTATTTCTACGATATTTCCATTTAGCCGTGGTTGACTATCTGGCATGGCTGATTCCATGTTGGCGTACAGAGATCACTAGCCGGCAGTTATAAAAATGATCGCGCTCGCAAACATGCGTAGATAAGTGCGATAGCCGCAAACTCCAGCCTCGCGGTAAGGCCAAAAAGCGTCCACAATGGCTGCCGATTAACGGTTTCTTCTTTTTCCGAGGTTAGCCAAAGAAGAGCTACTGCCATGCCTAGAATCAGATAGAGAGCCAGCGCATAGGTGCGGGACAAAAACCAAGCGGCAGCCAGGAACCCAGCCAGCGAAAGTCGAAGCATTTTGGCCCAGCGTTCAACTTCTTGCCGGTTGCCGCCATCCTCAAGATCCCAGTCTGGGGAGGAAAGCTGGATCAATGGGTGACTAACATGTCGCGCTCCAGGGCGCAGAGCTTTAATTGAAGCGATGATTGAATTCAATCCTGCAACGGTGAAGACCAGTAGGCCCATCCAAAGCGAGTAGCCCATCATTCCAAGTTCTGCGAGACACAACACAAAGGAGTTGTGAGCTGTATGTCCAAAGTTATGGTCCGCGAAGTTTCCAAAACCAATACAGAATAATGGTGAAGATTTAAACAACTGAAGACCCGTGCCCCAAAATTCCAGACGGTCCTCGCCGGCTTGCATCGAGATATCGCGGCCTCCCGAAAAATTCATGGCCAGGAAAGCCATCAGTGCAAGCGCGACTACAGCGCCCGAAAGCACGAGACCAAATCGGTCCTTCAGTGCAAGTAACAACATCACGAGCAGTGCAAGAATCGCCCCACGTGAAATTGATTTGTGACTTCAGAGATGACTGGGTGGGTTACTACCTAAAGCAGATTGATCATCCTAGCGACGAAAAAGTTCGACGTGCGCAAGAATTGGAAGCGGAGGCGGTCGATGTTTCTTCCTATGTTTCGACGGTGACCGAACAATGGGTGAACCAGATGCGCAGCCGCTATCCTCGCCAGCCGGCAAGCAAGTTCATCTGTACCCCGAACGGCTATGACCCTGAGATGTTTCGGGACTTTACTCCCCGCCCTCCTGCCGGCGGGAAAATGGTCGTGACCTACTTCGGAACAGTCCACAACAATCGTATCTACTCACCCGATAACTATCTCGATGCAATCGAGACCTTGCCCGATGAAATTCGTACTCAAATAGAAACGCGTTTCATCGGCCGGGTGGTCCGCGATGCTGAGCCCTCTTTGCGACGGACAAGAACAACGATCCGTCGTTTAGGTTTCATGCCGAAACTTCAAGGGATTCGTTATTTGCAGGAGACTGACTTCGTTTTGTTGATTGCCACCGACCCCGGATCACATGCCGGCAAGCTGTTCGACTATTTAGGTTCCGGCAAGCCGATCCTGGCGCTGTCCCCGCCGGGAGGTGAGATCGATAGACTTCTGCAGCGAACGCGCTCCGGGTGGTGCGCGGATCCCTGGGACAAAAAAGCAATTCAACAGATGATTGTGTTCGCTTATCAACGATTAAGACTAGGCGGTGCCATTATCCACCCTGATGACGATGCAGTACGAGCCTATGCCTGGCCAAATGTCTTCGCCAATTTTGCAGTGGCAGCCGGATTCAGCCCGGCTGCAAACATCAACAAGCTGCGGGGCAGCGGTTCCGCCAATGCAGCGAAGGCTCAAGTTACTCAAGCCTGATTAGCGCCTCGATGACACGCCCGAAAATTGCTGTCGTTACTCCGGAATTCCCCACTCGCGAGTATCCGCATCGGGGGCGTTCCGTGTATCAAACGCTGCGCCACCTGCAAAATTACGCCGATGTTCAGGTGGTGTGCCCCCTTCCTCGCTACCCAGCTTGGTTCCAGCCCAAGTTTGACCATCGTCGGGCCGAGTTGAACTATTCTCCGCCAGACGTACCGGCGTTCTACTTCGAGTATCCAACTATTCCAGGGATGACACGTCCCATTAACGGGTTGACCTGTGCACACTACCTTGAGGCCCACGTTCGCAACACTCGCCCTGATGTCATTTTGAATTTTTGGCTCTACCCGGCAGGTTTCGCGGCAGTCGTTGTCGGACGAAAGCTCGGCCTTCCAGTTGTTGTTGGATCGGTTGGATCGGATCTGAACGCAATTCGCGATCCATTTTCACGCTGGCTGACGCGGAGGACCCTGATCGGAGCTTCACGAATCATCACCAAAAGCGAGCAACTGCGTCGGCGAGCTCTGGACATGGGCGCGGATCCGAGTAAGCTTCATGTGGTTGTCAATGGTTGCGACAGTGGGATCTTTTTTGTACGTGACCGCAACGTTGCGCGCCAAGAGTTGAACGTTGCTCGCGACGCTGAATTGATCGTTTTCGTCGGCCGCATGAATCAGGCTAAAGGGATCGGCGAATTGCTTGAGTCTGTTTCAGTGTTGTCGGAAAAAAATCCACATTTGCGTCTGGTTTATGTGGGCGACGGCCCTGAGCTTGCACCAATGCAGGAGAAGACTCGCGCCGCAGGACTCACGGACCGGGTTTTCTTTGCCGGTGCGTGCTCTTCATTGCGAGTGGCGCAATGGCTTGCGGCATCCAATCTGCTGGCACTGCCGAGTTATGCTGAAGGCTGCCCCAACGCCGTGATTGAAGCACTGAGTTGTGGTCGCCCGGTGGTCGCGACTTCTGTGGGTAGTATGCCCGAACTGGTGGACAGCCGCTGTGGCATGCTGGCCCCACCTCGTCAGATAAAATCTTTGACCAATGCACTGGATGCGGCTCTTTCCTGTGAGTGGGACGAAAACGCAATCGCTCACCATTTCCGTCGTGAATGGGACCAAGTTGCGCAAGAGGTTCTTGCCATCTGCGAAGCCTCGCGAGAACAAGGCCAAAGCCGATTGCTCGAGCGCAATGCCTTCACACAATCAGGCGCAGCTGCAGATTGAGACTGGACTGGATCCGAAGATTTTGAATAGATTGTGTCCTAGCCTCGAACCAGCCGCATGAAAGCGCTACAAAAGACCGGACTAGTGTTCGTTCTATTTCTAGTGACGGCCGGGCATGCTTTTGGATCACATCCACAGTTGTTGCTGGACCCGGTCGAGTTGACTTTTATCCGCGCCAAGGCAGCAAACAAAACTGCGGACTGGCAGAGGCTGAAAGAGCATTGCGATGGGCTAGCCACTCATTCTGTGCAGTGGCCGCACGCCACCAGCGGAGGCAGTAGCAAGGGGAGAGGCTACGTAGTCGGTTCGGCACGCGAGCCTGGCATCATCTACACCGGCTATTTTGGCAGTGGTTTTTACAATGCGTTGGTCGATCTGGGAGCCTGTTATCAGGCCAGTAAAACCACTGATGAGCGAGCATCTGCGAAGTACCTTGCACAAGCGCACAACATCATCACAGCGATAGCGCAGCCACCCCTCACTCTTACACGCCAGAATAGCGGAGCCATACGTTATGGGCATTCGATTGATGCAAAGGGAGATGATCTGCGCGCGGGAGCGGTACCTAGTGTCTTTCTGTCCGCACGGAATAGCGAGATATCCGCGGGCGATGTCTTGACCGTCAGTGGTGCAGAGGGTTGCACATCGTTAAACGGAACCTGGAAGGTTTCAGCTGTGACCGGCAATATTCTTTCACTCACCAATGTGGATGGCACCCCCGCGCCAGCCCTCAACGCGAATTGCACGCGCTTCTCCGTTGTGGCGACTGCGGACCTGGGTTATCCGACGCGCTTTTGGCTTCCCGCGCTTGCCATCGCTTACGACTGGTTTAACGACGGACTGAGTGACGCAGAAAAAAACAACATCTTAGCCACGATCAATGCATGGTTGAAAGAAACCAAGGTTTGCGGTTATGGCCAGACCCATCCAGAAAGCAACTACTTTACCGGATACTTCTGGGGCTTGGTATCGGCGTATGTCGCCACTGATGGCGACAATCCCGCTTTGAGCACTTGGCTCACCAGTCAGATTGATGCCAGCTTCACCGCCGAGCACGCATTACGCGACTACCACAACCTGTGGTTGGGTGGTGGCTTCGGAGAAGGCTGGCAGGCTTACGGCTACACCGGTACACGTAATCTCATGAATGCCGTGCTGGCCATGAAACTTCACGGTACGGATTGGACCCGCCCACCTTACAACTTCACGCTCGTGGACGATACCTTGCGCTATTGGATGGAGTTCACAACGCCTTCCAAACTAGCACTGGATGACAACGAGTATGTGTACCCCATCGGCGCGGCTGATAAAGGCGTGACTGAACCAGTGTGGATTCCACTCGGCCATGCAGCGATGTTCAGTGCGGTGGCTCGGCGTTTCGACAGTTCGTATGCGGCCCAGTTTCAAAGTTGGTATGGGGATGTTTATGCAAAACTGAAATCAGTAGCGGGCACCATCGTTCCGGCATGGAGCACCGGAGTCTATACTTCTGAGCCAACTCCGGTTGACGAATTTCTCTACTACGATCCCAGCGCGAATTCCTCGGACTGGACCACGTTGCCTTTGATGTACCGCGGCTGGGGCGGCAACTACGCGGTTACCCGCTCCGACTGGAGCGATACAGCGGTAGAAGTAACGTTGCTCGGAGGCCCGACCGTTGGGAGCGCGGGCAATGGGAAAACTCAGTTCGATTCAGGAGCGGTAACCGTTCAGCGTGGCAACAACCGGCTTGCGGTCTATGGCCTGGGCGAAGCTGCTCGATCTGGGGACATCGTCAATCTTGCGCAGTTCAACAAGTTGCACGGCGAACGAGCTACCTACGGCAATAAGAAAAACTCGATCTTCTGGGCTGGAGCCAATTCGTCGGACACTCGCAACCAGGGATTAAGTTCGCGTACTTCACCGCCGGGACACATCAACACCACGACTTCCTGGGGATCATCCATTGATCGTGCCGAGGATGTTCGCGCCTACACCTATTGGCGAGCAAGCGGGCTGGAAGAAAACAACGCCACGTCGTCTATCGATGGGAAGTATCATCAGACCGCGTGGACGCGTGAAGTTTTCTTCCTGCGTCCCAAGCTGGTCGTTGTGCATGATCGCACGGCAGTCTTAAACAACGGTGATGATCGCGCCATGTACTGGACATTCGGGCGTAACATCACTCCGATAAAAGCGGAGTCAGGAATGACGCGTTACGACGTTGCTTTCGGCAAGACTTATCGCGGTGCGTTCACCTCCGTGCTACCTGCATCTCCATCCACGGTCTCGGTCGTTGATCACAACAACATGCACTTTCTCTATCGGGTTGAAGTACGACCCGCTGCGCTGGACCACCAGAACGACAACTGGCTTGCGGTGCTGGATGCCGCCGACTCACCTGGAAACGTAAACGTAGTCCACCCGGTTATGGCAACAAATGTTGATGCTGTGCAGTTCGACGATGCTGATCACACCGTTGTAGCATTTTCACAATCCGGCGTTCCCGCACTTCCGATAACGATTGCACTGACCACAACGGCTCCGGTGTACGTTACCGGCCTGACTCCCAACACGAACTACAAAATGACTGTTAACAACGCTGGTTTAACCATTGACACGGATGACGGCTCACATCGGTTGATGTCGAGTGCCGCCGGAGTGCTTGCAATTGTGCATGGATCACCCTTGGAATGAGCCCAGCCCTCCGCAAACTCGGCCGCAAACTTGCCGGCGCAGCTCTTCATCCTGGCTATCACGCCTCTGGCTTCTGCAACATATGTAATCGCCGAACCCTTTTCATTTGTGATGAGGCTGTGGATCGCTGGATACGACGGTGCTGCTGGTGCCGGAGCACTCCAAAATATCGGGCCATTGTTAACGCAATCGAGGTTGAAAGTGGTGAGAAGATTCAACGCTACATTCGCGGGCACAAGATCTATGAGTTGAGCACGACCAGCCCAATTTTCCGAATTCTGCGTGGTCACAGAAACTACGAGGCCAGCGGTTATTTTTCTGACAAGCCTTTCGGCGAGAAATTGTCTCCTTCCTATTGGAATCAGGATTTGCAGAATCTATCGTTTCCATCGGAGTCGTTCGACGTTGTGATCTCGTCGGAAACGATGGAGCATGTGCGCCGCCCCTGGCAGGGATTCGCAGAGATTCACCGCGTACTGAAACCTGGCGGTTTCTACTTCTTTACTATTCCTTTCCGAAGCGACAGATTGACCCAGGCAAGGGTAGATACGAGCAGCGAGCAAGATGTCTTCATCATGGAAAAGGCGTATCACCAGGATCCCTATCGTGCGGAAGACAGTTTGGTGTACACAGATTTTGGCGCAGATTTGCCAGAACTTCTGGCACCCATTGGGTTCGATGCCGAGCCAATACTGATAAAAGATCAGTGTTCCGATATTCAGGACGACTTGCGGCCGGTTCGTGTCTTCGTGGCGCGGAAGAAGCTCGCAAGCTCAGAGATCGCAGTTTCGCAACACTAGGCAATTAGCCCTATGGTCATCGGTAGCATTCTTCACGGAGCATACGGCGATTACTACGAACAGGCCGTTTGTCTTAAGCATTTCCGGCTGACCCACCCTCACGTTCGCCTGAAGCTTTTTGCTGCTTCGCCACACCGGCTTGCAGAATTACAAGTCCTCGACTTTGGCTGGGCCGATTGCTTTGAACTCTGGACAGAAATAGATAAGCACGAGATCAACAGCTTCTTTCAGTTCCAGGTCCGTGATCCCGAACTTCACGCGGAAGTGTTGTCCAAGTTGTCTCCCGAAGTACTCGGCAAGCTCGATCTGCAGAACAACCGGCTGCCTTGGATCTACCTTCGATCGATTCTGCCGTTGCTGTCGGAATATCAGTTGGGGTTAAGCGATATAGGCCAACGTCGGCTTCCGGACATGATGCAAGCCAGCGGCATTGGCCCACATGTATTCAACGGCCCGACCATCGGATTCTTGTGGCGATACCGCTCTGCTGGCGGAGCCATCAAACCTGTTCTTCAGTCCGACGCTGCCCGGCTGGTCGCGAAATATTCACGCGTGTTCCAACGGTTGATTGATGCATACCGCTGCCATGTCCTGATCTGTGGCATGAAATCGCCGCGTACGCCGGAAAATATGCATCGCATTGACGCTAAGTATCCTGAATACGGTCTTGATCTTCCAATCGAATCATCGACTCACCTCAAAGGACTCAGCTGGGCCTTGGAACTTGAAATTCTGAGCCGGTGCACGGTGTGTGTAGTCAATCCATCCGGCTTTTCCGAAGCATTGTGGATCAAGAGAAACGCAAGTGTACTACTGGTGGATCCGGCTCCACACTATCTGGCAAAGGCTTTGTGGCACAGAATGCCGCTTTTCAACTTGCAGCAGCCGAAGTCACTTTTGTCTGCCGTCGCTTCTCGCTCAGAACAAGCCACGTTTAACGCAATCAAAACAGAATTCGACCGGATGTTGCTGCCTGCGGCCAACTGTGCGTTCGAGACGCTGCAGAACCCAACTCCATGAAGATCGTTCACCTCGCCGACAGCATGGAGATGGGTGGCGCAGAAAAGCTCATTGGTCTGCTTTGCAGGCTTCAGCGTGAACAGGGCCACGATCCTTCGGTCCACTGTCTGTACCAGGTAGGAGTCTTGGGGAAGGAACTACGGGCCGATGGATTCGAAGTCACTATGCATCCAACGGTAGCAGGCGGGCGGCCCCGTAGTATTTATAAAAGATTCAAGATTGCCAAGCCGGATGTGGTGCATTGCCACAATGCAACTGCCGCGATTGTAGGTGCGATTCCTGCGCGTCTCGCTGGGGCCAAGACTATCGTGGTCACTCGGCATGGCCTGGTTGCTCCGCCTTACGCTCTGCGGCGAGAGCTGAAGTTCGCAGCCGTTTCCCGCTGGTGTGACTGGATCGTAGCAGTCTGCGAGGCGGCACGACGTAACCTGATTGCTGCACCGTTCGCAACGAGTCATAAAGTTGTGCGGGTTTACAATGCCGCGCCAGCACTCCACTGCAATGGAACGCCTCCGCCTGTGAAATCTGGATTTACCCTCCTTCATGTTGCGCGCCTCTCGCTCGCGAAGGACCAGGAAACCTTGCTGCGGGCCTTCGCTATGGCAAAAGTCCAAGTCCGCGATTTGCGATTATGGATTGTCGGAGATGGCAGTTTGCGTTCAACGCTGGAGGCACTCGCACAGCAGCTGGGGCTAACCGATAGTGTGACTTTCTTTGGTGAACAGCGTGATGTGGCTCCGTTCTTCGCTGCCGCCGATCTGTTCGTATTATCCTCGGTGACCGAGGGTGTACCCGTATCGCTTCTGGAAGCAATGTCCATCGGACTACCTGCTGTGGTCACCGATGTTGGCGGGATGAGTGAGATCGCGCGCCTGTCTCGTGCAACCAAAGTCATTCCACCCTCGAGCCCTACGGCCTTAGCAGACGCGATTCAACAGGTCGCGCAGTCGCGAACTGAGTTGCTTCCATTAAGAAATCTCGCTTTGCAGTGTTATGCCGCCAACTTTACGCCGGAAAGAATGGCGGACGAATACATGCGCCTCTACCACAACTCCTGATGACGCCTAAGACGCGCAAGAACTACATCTGATGAATTTCTCAACTGTGCAAGAAGAACCGACCGAAAAAAACGTGGCACCGGTCCGCCGTGCCGGCATCCTCCGCAACTCGTTTTGGTCCGGTCTCGAGATCGCGCTCAATGTCATATGTACCGCGCTGCTCTCCATCGCAGTTGCTCGCGTCATGGGCCCGGAGCTGCTGGGGCATTTCGTTTATTTGAGTTTTCTCGCGGGCATCGCGAACAAATTTGCCGACCTGGGCACCGCTACCGCTGCGCGCAAGTACATGGCGGAGTACCTGGCCTGCGGACAAATGGGTTTGGCGCGAAACGTATTTTTCACTACCCTCTGGATGCAAACGGTTCTGGCAGTCGTCGTCCTCGCAATAGGAATACTGCTCGCGGTGAACTTCGTTGACCCGCCCTTTCGTTTGGTCGCCTGTATTCTAGTGTCCGCCATTGCGCCCGGGCTCCTGACATCGGTTCCATCACAGGCGAACATGGCGGCAGCGAACTACGCACGGAATGTCCCTGGGGCAGTCGCTGGATTGGTGGCCTACACGCTGGTCACCATATTGTCACTGGTGTTCGGTTGGGGGCTTGTTGGACTCGCCACCGCCGTGTTCCTTCGCCGTGCCGTCGAACTCATCGTGCGCCTCGTGCCCGCAGTAGCCTGGATGTCCAGCCAGCCCAAAGAGAAATCTCCAGAGGCCCTCTATCACAAACTGTTGGCCTTCTCCGGGTATGCCCTGGCGATTTCCGCAGTCGTGATGGTCGTCAATGACCGCTCTGAACTGGTGTTCCTCAAACATTTTTGCGATGTGAAACAGGTAGCGTTTTACTCCGTTGCTTTTGGACTCTCCGAGTACCTGTTGAACATACCGCAATTGTTCTCTGGGCCCATCGCCATGGATTTCATGGCTGATTACGCGCTGAGCAAGGAGCACGCGGGCCACCGGGCCGCAAGAGCTCTTCGACTTGTGAGCATGATCGTGTTGCCCGCACAACTTGGCTTGGCCGCGATCGGGCCGGCACTGATCGCGGTTGCGTATGGTCGAGCTTATCTGCCAGCCATTCCCGCCGTCGCTGTGGTTGCCGTGCTGGCGATTCCAAAAGCTTTCTTCT
>Ga0207149_1123_pt1 | contig 12525 bp, 14 predicted proteins | sample Alteio_BWMinHeat_31_FD_153563 | JGI IMG/M metagenome (GOLD analysis project Ga0207149, IMG submission 153563) | Enriched cells from forest soil in Barre Woods Harvard Forest LTER site, Petersham, Massachusetts, United States -... | ecosystem: Environmental > Terrestrial > Soil > Temperate forest >... | reverse complement strand
TGGTCGCCAAAAAACTCAATTCGTAAGGGGTGAGCTTGTGCTGGAGAATAGACGTCAAGAATATCTCCACGCCGGGAAAAGGTTCCTCCGTCTTCCACAAGCGGAGTGGCCTCATACCCGCAGACGACGAGTTGGTTGAGTAACACTTGAATATCGACCTCTTCTCCCTTTTTGAGCGTGATTTCAAAGTCTCCAAAGAGAGACAAAGGAAGCGTTTTTTGAAGGAGCCCTTCAATGCTTGCCACGAAAAGGTCTTTTGGCGTGGAGGTCATGGCCCGCCAGAGAAAGCGAATTCGCGACAATTGACTGTCGCGGCTCGGGTAAAGTCCTGAATATGGATTTTCGTCGAAGGCCTCCAGAGAGATGACTTCCGCCCCAGGTTCAAAGGCCTTCAGATCGTGGATGACATTTGCCATTACTTTTTCATTGGAGCAAATCACAAGTCGTGATCTGGACGGCGCCTTGTCTTGGGAGAGAAGCCAGGCCAAGCTTGTGGGCGTAACGGAGCCCACGAGATCGACGGGCATTGTGGACGAATTTTTCGACCCCCGAATTCTTCGGTAGAGGGCTTCCAGGGTCGGGCTCGTGATGGGGTTACTCGAATTCATGCCGAACTTGTCTTACCATGAGGCTCTTGATAGCGTCCTTTGGAAGAAGCCTTCCCTCTAACATATCAGAAACAGCATCGATGAGGGGGGTTCGCAAACCGTGTTTACGGCACACTTTTCTCGCGCTAGCCGCCGTCCAGGCGCCCTCGACAGTTCCCAGTTTTCTAAAAAGGCTTTTTTGAGTTTTTCCCCTGGCGAGCCCAAACCCAAATTGGAAATTCCTGCTTTGCTGGCTCGAGCAAGTCAAAAAGAGATCTCCGACTCCAGCCAAGCCAAAAACTGTAAAGGGGTGCGCTCCCAGGGCCTTGGTGATACGGCTCATTTCGGCAAGGGCCCGAGTGTTCAGGGCGGCCCTCGTGTTATCTCCAAAGCGGAGACCTGCGGAAACCCCCGCGGCGATGGCATAGACGTTTTTCAGGGCGCCGCAGAGCTCTACCCCAAGGGGGTCCAAGCTCTTGTAAAGCCGGACCTGTGAAGTCCCTAATATTTTGATCGTTGAATTAAGAGGCGTTTCATTTTCCCCAGCGAGAACAAGGGCCGTTGGCTGCTTTTTTTTAATTTCTGAGGCGAAACTTGGTCCCGAGAGGGCAAAGACCTCTCTAATGCTGGAGTTTTCAGATCGTAGGTATTCCGTGGCCGTTTGCCCTGTTTTTCTGACGAGGCCCTTGGCAGCGGAAACCACTCCAAAAGCAGTCGAGAGAAGTGCGACGCGTTGTTCCAAAACCTCTGAAAGGGATTGAGTCGGAACACACAAAAGGATTATGGACTTTGAGACTTCAGATTTTGTGAGGGTCACCTTGGTTTGGGGGCCGATGATTTTGTGTACACGTCGGCCTTGACGCTTGTACATCTGTGCCAATGCCGAACCGAATTGGCCTAGGCCAATGATGATAAGATCCATTGCCGCTCCCTTGACAAGTATGGGCCAAGATTGAGTTAATCTAGTGTTTCATACAACCTTTGGGCAATGCAAAAACAGGGGTCAGAGTGCTTTACTTCGTAGGTTTTATTCTAACATGTTTTTTTTCTGTCAGTGCTCTTGGCTGGGGCCTTTCGACCCTCCATCGCCTGTCTTCGTTGAGTCCGAAGGAACACCCAGTCAAGGGGCCACCGACCATTCGGTCCCACGCCCTGATTTCTTTTTCGGTCATACTTCCTTTTTCAGCTTTGGCCTTTCTGCTTTTAACCCTGGCCGCCGTTATGATGGCTCCGACATTGGCTCGGGAGGGGCGACATTTTTCTGTTTGGACGGCCCTTTTCTTGCCCACAAGCTGTTTTTTGCTCGGATATTTTTATTTTAAGAAAGTTGTAGGGTCATGATGGAGGATATCTTATCGGGAGCCTTAGGATTCTTTGAGGTGGGAGCCTTTGTTCTCCTTGTGATGGAGTTAAGCGCTCTCCTGGAAGAGCTTTTTAGCGTGCGGGCGGAACTAAGAAAAGGTTTCACGGGCACGAAAACAAGCTTGATCAAAATATTTTCCCGCCATTGTCTCCGCCTTTTACGGATCGAGGGCGGCCTTCGGCGTCATATGGGCGCCGGAATCAAGTTTGCCCTGATTTTTGTTTCCGCTGGTCTTTTGCCCCTTTGGGACGGTCGGGTGACTCTTTCCGTAAATCACTCTCTCTGGATTTTTCTGGGCATCACTCTTTTTGGGCCCGTTCTTCACCTTGTTTTTGCCTGGCTTTTCAATAGGGGCAGCGGTTGGCCCATTGTTTTGACGTCAGCGGAGCGAGCCATAGGCTCCGCGACAGTTCTTTTCATCCTAAGCATTACGGTGGTCGCGATGACCGGGGCCGATCGCTTTGCTGACTTTCAGAAATCCCAGGAGGTTCATGGATGGCTCGTTATCCGCAATCCATTGGCTATTCCTCTTTTGATGGCTTTCTCGGTTGTTACACTTTTTTCTTCTTTTCAGACCATATTTTCTAGAACGGGTGATGAGCGAGAAGAGGGCTGGTCATTTGACGATCTTTTATTGCCCTTGCGCCGGTCGGTTTGGTCTGTTTTTATGGCCGACGTCTTTTTAGGAGGCGCTGACTTTTCTGGCCTGGGCGGCGGCGGAATATTGCTTGTTAAGTGCGTGTCCATCAATGTTTTTTCGGCGATAGGGGCCCATCTCTTTTTTCAATTGAGAGAAGACCAGGCCGAGTCATTTATCCTTTGGCGCTTGGCGCCTGTCTCTATTTTGATTTTGGTCCTCAGTCTTTTGCTTCCCGGAGGCGTTGTTTGAGAAACCCTCCCTTTATTTTAGGCGCTTCTCTTTTTATCCTTGCCCTCACAGTTGATGGATGGGCCCTTGCGGCTGGGTTAAGTGCCGTGGGGGTTCTTTTGAGCGTGGGTACGGTCCTCGTTTTTGCCGTCGGAATCATTTGGCTTATTTATCATGATGACCGCAAGCTTCACTTTTGTCGCGGTTGGGTCATCATTCCCCTCGGTCTTTTTGGCTTTGCTTTATCGAAAGTTCTTGAAAAAAGTTCGGCCCAACTTCTCCCGACCCCTGAAAACTTAACGGATACCGGAGAGCGAATCATGACCCAGTTCCAGCTGGGCCTTTGGATTGTCTCTCTCCTTCTCCTCTTTTCTTTTGTTTTAGCGAGCTCTTTGATGAGAAGGAATCGGGCCAAATGACTGAAACATTTGTCGCCGTCCTTATTTTTTCACTTTTTATGACATTTTGCTTTCGGCATTTTTTTATCCAGCTTATGAGCTTAAAACTTCTTTTAGATAGTCTTGTGGTCTTCCTGGTGAGCATCCGAAATCCAGAGGCCAGCTCCCTGGGGGCTCAAATGGCGATTGTGCTCGTTTCTTCTCTTTCTGTTCTCGTTTTCTTTATCTTAATGGCAGCGGGGACTCAGAAATTTGCGGGCACCAAGGCGTCCAGTCTCGAGGTTCGTGGTGACTGAACTTATAATTTTGAGCGCTTTTGCGCCTTTGATTTTTCTTCCTTTCCCGGCTTTTAGGCGCCTGACCCAGGTTTGGGGGTGGACCGCCATTTTAATTGCTTCAATTTGTCATGGCTATTTCATATTTATGCATTACCAGGAGTCCTTACTCTGGATTCCAGCGGCTGCGTTTTTGTCGGTGTTTTTCGTAAATCTAATTGGTCAGCGCTATCGGCGGGGACTCTCTTCTTTGGCCGTCCTTTTTGTGTCGCAAGCGCTACTGACGAAGAACTTAGGATACATTATCGTTTTACTGGCGCTGGCGGATACATTTTTAGGCGTTGAACTTTTCCTTTCATCGAAGGTGGACGAAAAAAACCGAGCTGTCCAAAGCCTTTACCAGTCTGCCCTTTCTCTCTTACCGACGGCCCTTGGGCTTATGCTGAGGCTTGACGGAAACTCGCTTATATCGTGTGTGGCCGTGACCATTGTCTTACGGCTTTATTCTTGGCCGGTAAGCCATTGGCTCGTTGAAATCAGTGGAGACAATAAGATGTTTCCAACTTATATTGGAATCGTCTCAAGTTTTGCCCTGTGGCATATTCAGGAGTTTTTACAGCCGGAACTTTGGGCCCTTGTTTGGTTGAGTCTGGCCTTCTTATTTGGTCTGGGATCCAAATATACAGAAATGTATGCGACATTTTCATTGGGACTTTTTGCTCTCTCGCCGGTTCTTGGGATCGCGTCCGTATGCCTCTGGCCCCTCTTAGCAAGGCCGACGTATACCATATATCTTGTGGCGGCCTTTTCGGCCGTGAGTGGCGGCCTTTTGGCTCAGAGTCTTTCTGGCTATTTGGCGCCCGAGGCCACTTATGCCTTTGTTAGCCTGGTCGGCGCCGCGCTTGCAAGAGTTTTCGTGGCTACCGCTATCGTAAAGGCACGATGGTACATGGTGGCCTTGGATCTATTTTTCGCTGCTCTATGGATAGGCTTTCTTTTCTATACGAACACACTGCCGATACCCATCCCCACACCGGCTGGAGTCACTTTTGTCGATAGCTTTGTCTTTGTTTTTCTTCTCGGAAAACTTTTATACAAAAAGAAGCCAGGTTTCTTTAAGCCCTTCCCGGGGTTTCCTCCCCACCTTTTTTCAAAGGAAATTATTGGCTCAGATCTTTTGTTAGAACGAAAAGGGGCGTCCGTCGAAATGGGGCAGTCACCCTTTAGAGTCTTGATTTTTGAGGCTCTTGAAAGCGAAGGCTATATCGCCATTCTCTTCGGCCTTCTCGGTGCGGTTCTCCTCTGGGGAGCCAAATGAGGGCGCGTATCTTTTTTTTAGTGTTGGCTGTTTTTTTGGTCACAGGGCTGGCCGTGGTCCAAGCCTCTGAAACCAGACTTCCTTGGGTGCTGATCGGGTTTCTTGGATTTATCGGGATAGTGGTTTTCGACTCCTATCAAGAGATTCCAAAAAGTTGGACGAATAGCGCTCTTTTTATTCTTATCTACGGCTTGACCCTCCAAAGCTGTCTGGAATCAACACCTGATAATTTTTGGAGAGACCAGGCAGGGGCCGTTTTCCTTGCCACCATCCTATTTGAGCAGAACTCGCTTCCCTGGTCCGGGCTTGGCTTCTTTAGATCGACGATGGCGCCTTCGGTTCTCTACTTCCTCTTGGTTTTAGCGCAGACACTCCCATTTTTTTCAGCGGACGTCGTTTTTGGCTGCGCTCTTGGGGCCATCCTTCTTTTTTCTTTTTTGGAGCTGTTTTCGATTCTACGTGAGAACAATGATAGGAACTCTGGGTCTTTCATGTCGGCTATTCGGTCCGGCGTGTGTGGGCTCGGAAGTTTATTTTATAGTGCGACCTTTCTCCCAGGAACGGCAAAGGAGGCGCCCTTTGTTTTTATTCGCGTCGGACTCCCTCTCCTTGGTTTGGCCGTGGCGACTCTGAGTTTATTTTTTCGTCAATGGCGCCGGCGCTATATTCTTTTTTGTTGCAACTGGTCGGTCTTCGTATTCTGGGCGGCGATAACAGGAGAGGCGCCCCGGTTCTATGCTGCGGTGGCCGCCTTTATTGCTGGCGTTTGGACGATTATGATGACCAACAGGAGGGCGGCTGATGCTTCTGACACGCGAGATCTCTATTTAAAGCTTTCAGCTTGGGGCGTTCCGGGATCTCTCATGTTTTCAATGATCGTGTTTGCGCTTTTTCCTTCGGAGAGCCTTCTTGTCAGAGAAGGTTCCGTTCTTTGGCTCGTTACTTTTTTTGTTTATTGGTCGGGCCTCCGTAAATTCGAGCTTCCCAAAAAGCAGGGTGAGGCGAGTGCCTGGACATGGAGAAACAGCCTGGCCCTTTCCATCACGATTGCGGGGGCGGGCTTGCTCGCAGGAGCAAAGTATTTCCCTGAAATTATTACTCAGGTTCTTGGTCAGAGTTGGGGAGTCATTAAATGAACAACTATCAACTTCTCATCCCGCAAATAAGCATACTTTTTGGAGTTTTTTTTCTTGGTTTTTTAGAAATCGGAAAAGAAGAAAGAAGCTTGGGGCTCAAGTGGGTCGTCCAGATGTTCTTCCTTCTCCTGGCGCTTTGCCAAGAGATGCTGTTATACCAAGTCCCCTCCACTCTTTTTGTCAAAGGAAGCCTCGTTTTAGACGGCGCCACTGAAATTCTTTCCTTATCGCTTTTGCTTCTATCTGTGATGGTGCAACTTTGTCGCCACAAAGAAAAACAAAATCTTACGCCTCAAGTAAACATATTAATGATGGGCGCCATTCTCTTTGGGCTCGTTGTCATCGAAAGCAACCGAGTCTTGTTTGCCTGTATTGCTATTGTTGGTTTGATTTGGACGGCTCATGGAGCCTTGGCCGCTGACGCCAACAATGACCACCAGCCCGACATTGTTCATGGGGGGATTCTTCGAGGGGTTTTTTTTCTATTCGGAAGCGTGATCCTTTGTGTTCTTTGTTTCATCTCCTTTGGAGACGTCCAGATCGATGAAATGCAAAGAGTTCTTGTTCGTGACCCTCAAAGGGCCCAAGGTTTATTTTCTATCGAATGTCTCGTCCTATTTTTAGGAGCGGCCGTGATGGGTTTGCCGCCTTTTCAAGGATTCCTGGGGAAGGCAAGGCGGGCGTCGACTTGGCCTCTTGCTGTGGGGATCAGCGGGATTTTTGCAATTGTTGGATTTAGTCTCGTAGCGAGATGGGGAGTTCTTTTATTTACGCGGCCGACCATCGGTGGCGTTGGTATCGAACCATTGACTCCCACAAGCATTCTCGAAATGCTTCGCTGGCTTTCTTCCGTTTCATTGATCATGGTCCCTCTTCTGGCACTCTTCCACCGACAAATCCGGGGCAGCATTTTGTTTTTTATTTTGAACCCCTTCGCCCAGAGCTTATTTGCCCTTTCTTTTGGACAGAGAGAACTTATGGGCTTCGTACTTGGCCAGATTTTAATGGCCTCTTTTATAGTGGGAATGATCGTACTGGCGTTTTCTTTATTGAGACTGCCCGTGTTGGCGAGTTTTCAAGACTGGGTGGGTATTGGTCGAAAGACCCGAGCCGCCAGCCTCACTCTTATTTTGGCGATTTCCGCCGCCGCGGGAATGGCTCCTTTTTTTGGAAGCATTCTTCTTCAAAAGACGCTAGGCATCAATTCCATTTTCTCCATTTTTCCGCTTTTAAATTTAGCCTTCTCAGGGTTTTATGTGGCGCGTCTCGTGACTCTGGCATTTCATCGAGGGCATAGCGAAATATTCCAGACAGAGGTAACTATGAGACAGAAATTCTGGTGTGCCGCCCAACTTATCATTCTGATTTTTATGGGAATCTTTTGGCAACCCCTATATAAATATGGGGCCTTTTCAATACGCGGTTTTTTTGGAGAACTGTAACAGTACATTTTTTAAATCACCTCAGGGACGCTTCTTATGATTCAACAGCTTGCTCCGATTTTGGTTCTCATTGCGGTCGTGGTGATTTTTTCTGTCGTCGCCATTTTTCTAACAAGTCTTACGGGGCCGAAGAAAAACCCAACGATTGCGAAGCAGATGCCCTACGAGTGCGGGGTGCCAGGGATCAATGTAAGGACCACGAAGTTTCCGGTAAAGTTTTATCTGACGGCTATCCTCTTTATTTTGTTCGATATTGAGGTTATCTTTCTTTATCCGTGGGCCCTGGTGTTTTCCGACCTGTTGAAGAAGAGTCCCTTTGTTTTTATCGAGATGATGATTTTTATGGTGATCTTGACTTTCGGACTTTTTTACGTCTGGAAAGGTCAAGCCTTGGATTGGGATTAAGACCATGGGAGACGGCCTTCTCGAGTTCATCGTTAACACTGTTAAGATCGCGCTCATCTTTTTCGCTGTCGTAAGCACAGTGCCCCTCCTCGTTTGGGTCGAGCGACGAGGATCTGCCTTTATGCAAAATCGTCTAGGGCCCAATCGTGTGGGTCCGTTAGGCTTGTTGCAGCTGGCCGCGGATGCTGTAAAATTTATTTTCAAGGAGCCGTTCGTCCCCGAAGCTGCCGATAAAGCGCTTTATTTCATGGCGCCTGCCCTGTGCCTTCTTCCCGCCATGCTCACCTTCGCCGCCATTCCACTTTCAACGCCCTTTACCGTGGGGGGGCACACCTTCAAAATGCAGGTGACGGATATCAACGTCGGCATTGTCTATATTTTCGCCGTGGCGTCTCTGGGAGTTTACGGCATATTGGTTGCCGGATGGAGCTCCAGTAACAAATATTCTTTGTTGGGGGCCCTTCGCGCCTCTTCGCAAATGATCAGTTACGAAGTGGCCATGGGTCTCAGCATTATAGGAGTTATTTTGAAGTATAAGACCTTTGATTTAACGAAAATGATAGGGGCGCAAACAGGGCCATTTAATTTTACATGGCAGGGGCATAACTTTGAGCCACTGAGCTGGTTACCTAACTGGGGAATCTTTTTTCAGCCGGTGGCGTTCATTTTGTTTTTTACCGCCGGCTTCGCTGAAACAAATCGCCTTCCTTTTGACCTGCCGGAGGGAGAGGCGGAGCTTGTTGCTGGATATCATACCGAGTACGGCGGATTTAAGTTCAATATGTTCTTCATGGGCGAATATGGCCATATGATGACCTCGGCCGCGTTGATTACGATCTTATTTTTTGGTGGTTACGCGTTGCCATGGGCAGGGGGAGGACCTGTACAGGTTCAGGAATTTTGGTTAAGTCACAGCACGTGGCTTTCCCAGACGCTTTCTCTCTCCGCCAGCGAGGCCGCCTCTGTTTTGACGATGGTGACCCACTTGGCCTGCTTTTCCGCAAAAATGGGATTTTTTCTCTTTGTTTATATTTGGGTTCGCTGGACGCTCCCGCGATTTCGATATGATCAATTGATGGACCTTGGGTGGAAGACGATGCTTCCTTGGTCTCTTGCGAATCTCGGCGCGACCACGGCCCTTATGTTTTTTGCGAGGTATAATCCTCTATGACGGTTGAAGACCTTCTTTTTCATTCGTTTGCTGTCATGGCTGTGCTCTCGGCCCTTTTCGTAGTTTTCAACAGAAATCCTGTTTACTCAGCCCTTTTTCTCGCGCTCTGCATGTCGGTTTTGGGGGCCATGTTTTTTACCCTCAACGCCTACTTTGTGGCTGTTGCTCAAATCACGGTTTACGCTGGGGCCGTCATGGTCTTATTTGTCATGGTTGTGATGCTTTTTGATTTAAAGCGAGAGGCCGAGGAAATATTGAAATTTTCGCCAGTGACTCTGGCCAAGGTTTTAGCCGCGGCTCTCCTTTGTGGCTTTCTGGTGGGGACTGGATGGCTTGGCGTGACGGCCGTAAAAGGCAATCTGGCGTTACACTTAGCCCCTAGCGCAACGGCGGCAGACCTCGAAAAGCCCATAGATGGAAAGATTCCTAGGATGGAAGAAAAAAAGGAGACCTCGCCCGATGAGGCCCGGGAGCCATTGGCGAAGGTCAGTGGAAATCCGGACGAAGACTTGACGGCAGCGGAAGAAGCGAGACTTGTTGAGAACGCAACCGTGCCAGAGTCCAGAGTGGGGGGGGGGCTTGAAGAGTTTGGTTCGACTGTCACTTTGAGCCGCGTGTTGTTTTCAAAATTTGTTTTTGCTTTTGAGGCGGTAAGTGCTTTGTTGCTTGTCGCTATTGTTGGGGCCGTAGCGCTAGCGAGATCAAAGGGAGGAACCCATCATGTCTCCTGAGTTGGCGAGGGTTCTCCACGTGAGTCTCAACCATTATCTGGCTTTAAGTGCGATCTTATTTTCTGTCGGTGTTTTAGGAGTTCTTCTTAGAAAAAATGCCATCGTGATTTTGATGAGTATTGAGCTCATGCTCAATGCGGTCAATTTAGATTTCGTAGCTTTTGCAAAATACAATAGTAACATCGATGGGCAGGCCATGGTTTTTTTCGTCATGACCATCGCCGCTGCCGAAGCCGCCGTCGGGCTGGCTATTGCGGTTGCCGTGTTCAAACGTTTCAAAGAAGTGAACATCTCATATTTTGAAAAATTAAAGGGCTAGCCGATGAACCCAGATCTCTTGATCGCTATTTTGCTTTTGTCCCCTTTTCTTGGATTCTTGATCAATGGATTTTTAGTTAAATATAACAATAAAAATAATTTGCGGGCGGGAGGGATCGCGACGGCGGCAGCGGGCATTTCCTTCCTCTGTGCGCTTATTCTGACCTTTAAACTTATGACGATGGGAGCGGAAGAAAGGGCGATTCATGTCGTATATTTTAATTGGCTCAGTACGGGAACTCTGAATGTCAATATGGGCTTTAACGTGGACCCCATTAGCGCCATCATGATTCTTATCATCACCGGCGTAGGGTCGCTCATTCACCTTTATAGTGTGGGCTACATGAGTCATGACGCCCACCCGGCTAAATTTTTCAGCTACTTGAACTTGTTTTTATTCAATATGTTGGTCCTCGTTTTAGGGGACAACCTTATTTTGATGTTTGTTGGCTGGGAAGGCGTAGGACTCTGTTCCTATCTTCTCATTGGGTTTTGGTTTGAAGATCCCGAAAAGGCTGCCGCAGGAATGAAAGCCTTTTTAGTGAATCGTATTGGGGATGCGGGTTTCTTGCTGGGGCTTTTTACGATTTTTGTAACCTTCGGGACCGTGGAGTTTACAGAATTAGCCAAAATGACCTTTTCTCCGGAAATAGGAGCTTGGGGGCCGGTGACCTTGGCTACGGCCTGCCTCTTCATAGGAGCCACGGGGAAATCAGCACAAATCCCCCTTTATGTATGGCTTCCCGATGCCATGGCTGGACCCACACCGGTTTCAGCCCTTATTCATGCCGCGACGATGGTGACCGCGGGAATTTATATGATTGTCCGTCTCAACTTCATGTTTGTCGCGGCTCCGACAACGATGCATATCATCGCGTCCGTGGGAGCGGCCACCGCCCTGTTCGCGGCCAGCATCGGCCTTCTCCAAACCGACATAAAAAAAATTCTGGCCTATTCGACAGTGAGTCAGCTTGGATACATGTTCTTAGGAGTCGGAGTGGGCGCCTTTGGAGCGGGCTTCTTTCATTTGATGACCCATGCGTTTTTCAAAGCGTTGATGTTCCTTGGGGCAGGCTCGGTCATTCACGGTATGGGAGGAGAACAAGACATCACGAGGATGGGCGCCCTGGCAAAAAAAATGCCGATAACATATAAGACTTTTCTTTTTGGATGGCTTGCGATCATCGGAACGCCCTTTTTCTCCGGTTTCTTTTCTAAAGATGAAATTTTATGGAGAGCTTATTCCTCGCCCCTCGGATCCAAGTTTCTCTGGATTGTCGGTGTCGTGGCAGCGGGAATGACGGCTTTTTACATGACACGCCTCATGTGCCTTACGTTTTGGGGCACAAGCCGAGTGGACAAGGGGATCAAAGTTCATGAGGCCCCCTTGACAATGACAGCTCCCCTGATGACTTTGGCCGTCCTTTCTCTCGTTGGCGGGTGGGTCGGAGTCCCCCACATTTTTCATGTGCCCAACCTCCTCGAGGGCTGGCTGGAACATATGGTTCACGATGTCACCGCTGAAGGAAGCTCTTGGGAGGAGTGGATGACCATGCTCGTTTCCGTGGCCGTCGCTGGCTTTGCGGCCTTCTTCGCTTACTACCTCTACGCTTTAAATCCAGAGATGCCCAAGACTTGGGTCCGGAAGGCCAAAGGGCTCTATCACCTTATTTATAATAAATATTTTGTTGATGAGATCTATGGGTGGGTTTTCGTGCGCCCCCTGGTTCAGTTGTCTCGGGGGTTGTGGGCCTATTTGGATGTCCGCGTTGTCGATCGAACGACCTATTTCCTGAGTGACCTCGTCAAGGGCACAGGCGCTGGTTTGAGGCTGATGGTCAATGGAAACACTCAGCAATATGCGCTCTACATTGTTTTTGGAGTGTTGGTTTCTCTGGCTTTTATTTTCGCGAGGTAGAGGCATGCTTTTATCACTGATTACATTTTTACCTCTGGCCGCGGGCCTCCTGGTTTTTCTCATGCCCTCAAAAAAAGGAGCGCGAACAGCGGCCCTTGCTTTCGCTGTCATCGAATTTATTATGAGCCTCTTGATTCTGCCAAATTTTGATGGAGCCTCCCATCAGCTGCAACTGGTAGAAAAAATTTCTTGGCTCCCCGCTTTTGGGGTCAATTATTTTTTGGGCGTGGATGGAATCAGCCTTTGGTTGGTGCTTCTGACAACCTTTTTGACCCCCTTAACCCTTTTGGGAAGTTGGAACGGGATTGACGAAAAGGTGAAATCCTATCATGCGTGCATGTTGGCGCTCGAAACTGCGATGCTTGGGACATTTCTTGCGATGGACGGCGTTCTTTTTTATTTTTTCTGGGAGCTCATGCTCATCCCTATGTACTTCCTCATCGGAGTTTGGGGCGGAGAGCGGCGCATTTATGCCGCTGTGAAATTTTTCATTTACACAATGGTCGGGTCTGTTTTCATGCTGATCGCGATCATCGCCTTGATGTACTATACCAAAGAACAGACAGGAACTCTTTCGGCCAGTCTTCTGGACTTT
>Ga0207149_1122_pt1 | contig 12914 bp, 12 predicted proteins | sample Alteio_BWMinHeat_31_FD_153563 | JGI IMG/M metagenome (GOLD analysis project Ga0207149, IMG submission 153563) | Enriched cells from forest soil in Barre Woods Harvard Forest LTER site, Petersham, Massachusetts, United States -... | ecosystem: Environmental > Terrestrial > Soil > Temperate forest >... | reverse complement strand
TACGGTTTCCGCCTGCCCTCGGCGCTGGATAATCGCCCGCTGACCTTTGAGGAATTTGAGCACCGCGTCGGCCAAGTCGTTTACGTCTCGGCCACGCCCGGGCCTTATGAATTGACGAGGTCGGGGGGTGAAGTGGTGGAACAGATTATCCGGCCGACCGGCCTGATCGATCCGGAAACTGAAGTGCGGCCCACGCGCAATCAGATTGATGATCTGCTGGCCGAGATTCGCGACCGGGCGGCGAGGAACGAACGCGTGCTGGTGACCACGCTCACCAAACGCATGGCCGAGGATTTAACCGAGTATTACACGGAGGTGGGCGTCCGTTGCCGCTATCTCCACTCGGAAATCGAAACGCTGGAGCGCGTGACGATTCTGCGCGACCTGCGCCGCGGCGAGTTTGACGTCCTAGTCGGCATCAACCTGCTACGCGAGGGCCTCGATTTGCCCGAGGTGTCGCTGGTGGCCATTCTGGATGCCGACACGGAAGGGTTTCTCCGCTCGGCTGGGTCGCTGATTCAGTCCATGGGCCGTGCGGCGCGGCACGTTAGGGGCCGCGCGATTCTTTATGCCGATAATATGACGGATTCCATGCGCCAGGCCATCGGCGAAACCAATCGACGCCGCGCCAAACAAGTTCAGTATAACCAGGAGAACAACATCACGCCCGAGAGTATTATCAAATCTGTGGATATGGCGCTGGCGGCCATTGTTGAGGCGGACTACGTGACCGTGCCCATTGAAGACGATGGTGATGAATTGACTTCACCCGATCAGCTCGAACATTTGATTGGGAAACTGGAACTGCAAATGCGCGAGGCCGCCAAACGCTTTGAGTTCGAGCAGGCCGCACAGCTGCGCGATCGCATCAAAGTGTTAAAAGAGAAGTCCATAGTTGGCAGCTAAAAATCAATCGTAGCGCCGATCTGTAGCGCCGGTCTCTGACCGGCGGTTTTCGTGGCCAGAAGAATCGGCGGTCCCACGCATGGCGGGTTGAAAGAAACTCGATCGCCGCTACAATTCATGAATCCACGCACCCAGTCCATTGCAATTGTTGGCCCCGGTCGGCTTGGCCAGGCGCTGGGGCGGCTTTTGGTTGATGAGGGATACGCGGTGCATTGGGTGGCCTCACGCCGCATGGCGACCGCAAAGCGTGCCGTTCGATTCATCGGCGAAGGCCGCGCCGTCGGCCTCGATTCACCGGAATTGACCCAAGCTTCGGTAATTTTGCTCACCACATCGGACGCCGCTCTCGCGCCTGTCGCGCGTCAATTGGCGGCGCGGAGCAAAAATTGGCGGGGGCGCGTGGTCATCCACACCAGCGGCTCCGTGCCGGTTTCGGTGCTCTCGCCCTTCAAGCGGCGCGGCGCGGCCATCGGTTGCCTGCATCCATTTCAAACTATTCCCAACCCTGGAACAGGCGTTCGCAATCTTCGAGGCGGTTATTGGGGAATCGAAGGCGATCCCGCGGCGCGTCGGATCGCCAGGTGGTGGGTGAAAGCTCTCGACGGCGTGGCTTTCACAATCCGGCCTGAGAATAAAATCCTTTATCACGCTGCAGCTTTTATGGTTTCTCCGACGACGGTCACGCTGATGGACCAGTCAATTCAGTTTCTCAAGCGTTCGGGCGTGCCGGATAAAATCGCCCGCCCCATGCTCGGGCGGTTTGTCACCGAGACGGTAAAGAATTTTGTGGAGCTTGGAGGCCGTCGAGCCTTGACCGGCCCCGTGATGCGCGACGATTGGCAAGTTGTTCGGCGGCACCTGGCCGCCCTGCACCACGAATTTCCTGAAACTGTCCCGCTTTACAAGGAGTTGCTCCGCGCCATGCTGCGGCTGACGGGGAAGCGCGCACTTCGCGGACTTAAATGAAGGAGAGGAGAAAACAGAATGCAGAAAGCAATAACAGCTACTGAAGGCTTTTCATCTGCACGAAAAAATATGGGAGCCCCTTGCAATCACCGCGCCCCAGGTTTCTCTAGTAAACTGTTGGCAATCCTTCTCTTGCTTTGGCTAACTGCGGCATCATTTGCTCCCGCAGCGCAACTTAGAGAGAGCAAGGCGCATCCGAAGGCTCCCCCAACCTCCATCGAAATCAACCATGCATCAGCGGAAGACTTTGAGAGATTGCCCGGCATCGGTCCGGAGCTGGCGCGTCGAATCGTCGACTACCGCACCAAACACGGCCCATTTCACCGCGTTGAAGATTTGCTCGTCGTGCGCGGCATCGGTCCCAAGAAATGGAAAGCGTTACGGCCGCACTTGCGCGTCGAGCCACATTCCTAAAACAAAAAGGGCGGGGAATTTACCCCCGCCCTCAAGTTCTTACTGTCAACTGTCAACCATTAACTGTTGACTGTTTTCTAGTACATTCCTCCGCCCATGCCACCTGCGCCGCCTCCGGGAGGTCCCTGGTGCTTGTCTTCCTTTTCAGGAACTTCGCTGACCAGTGCCTCAGTGGTAAGCATGAGAGAGGCAATGGAAGCAGCGTTCTGGAGCGCCGTGCGCGTGACTTTGGTCGGATCGATCACTCCGGCTTCCACGAGGTCGCCAAAGGTTTCGGTCTGCGCGTTGAAGCCGTAATGAGTGTTTGAGTTGGAGCGGACCTTGTCCACCACAACCGCGCCTTCATGTCCGGCGTTCACCGCAATCAAACGGAGCGGCTCTTCGAGCGCCCGCTTCACGATATTGATGCCGATCTGCTCGTCGCCTTCCGCCTTGAGTTTTTCAAGCGCGGGAATGCAACGAACCAGGGCCACGCCGCCGCCGGGAACAATTCCTTCCTCAACAGCCGCCTTGGTGGCGTGCATGGCGTCCTCGACGCGAGCCTTCTTCTCTTTCATCTCGGTCTCGGTTGCCGCGCCCACCTTGATCTGGGCAACGCCGCCCACCAGCTTTGCCAACCGCTCTTGCAGCTTCTCGCGGTCGTAGTCGGAGGTCGTCTCTTCCACCTGAGCCCGGATCTGCTTAACCCGGCCCTCGATTTCAGAGCTCTTGCCGCCGCCTTCAACGATGGTGGTGTTGTCTTTATCAATGGTAACTTTCTTCGCGCGGCCCAGGTCCTCAAGCTTCACGTTTTCCAGCTTGATGCCCAGGTCTTCGGAAATCGACTTGCCGCCGGTGAGGATGCCGATGTCTTCCAGCATGGCCTTGCGGCGATCGCCGAATCCCGGAGCCTTCACGGCGCAGCAGTGCAGCGTGCCGCGCAGTTTGTTCACGACGAGAGTGGCAAGCGCTTCGCCTTCCACTTCCTCGGCAATGATCAGCAGGGGTTTGCCCGACTTGGCAATCTGTTCGAGCAAGGGCAGGAGGTCCTTCATCGAGCTGATTTTCTTTTCGTGAATCAGGATCAAAGCGTTCTCGAGGGTGCATTCCATCCGCTCGGGGTCCGTAACGAAATACGGGCTCAGATAGCCGCGGTCAAACTGCATGCCCTCCACGACTTCAAGTGCGGTCTCCATGGTCTTCGATTCCTCAACCGTGATCACGCCGTCTTTCCCCACTTTCTTCATGGCCTCGGCGATAATGTTGCCGATGGTGTGATCGTTGTTGGCGGAAACGGCGCCCACCTGTGCGATCATGGCGCCTTCCTTCACTTCCTTGGAGAGTTTTTCGAGCTCGCCCTTCACGTGCTTCCTGCTCCCGTCTTTTTGCGGCTCTTCGTAGCCGCAAACCGTGCGGACTGCCGTTTCGATGCCGCGCTTTACGGCCATCGGATTGGCGCCCGCCGCCACGGTCTTCACGCCCTCGCGGAAAATCGCCTGGGCCAGCACGGTGGCTGTGGTGGTACCGTCGCCCGCCACGTCGGAGGTCTTTGAAGCTACCTCGCGCACCATCTGCGCTCCCATGTTTTCCAGAGGGTCCTGCAACTCGATTTCCTTGGCCACAGTCACGCCGTCCTTGGTGATGGTGGGGGAACCGAATTTCTTGTCCAAAACCACATTGCGGCCCTTGGGGCCCAACGTAATTTTAACGACGTCCGCCAGTTGATTCACGCCTCGTAAAATTGCCTGGCGGCTGTTTTCTCCGTGTACAATCTGTTTTGCATTTGCCATCTTTTTTCATCTCCTCTAAGAATTCTTTTTTGGATATTTTTTCTCATTACTGACAACTGACTACTGAAAACTGACAACTTTTCTTACCTCTTGCCGCCCGCAGCCTTCGCGGCTGACTCGATGACGCCCAGCACTTCTTCCTCGCGGATGATGATAAATTCCTCACCATCGAGTTTGATTTCCGTGCCGGAATATTTCCCGAAAAGAATGCGGTCGCCCGCTTTAACGTCGAGAGGCACTACCTTCCCCTCTTCCGTTTTCTTTCCATGGCCCACCGCAATTACTTCCGCTTCCTGCGGTTTTTCTTTCGCTGTATCGGGAATGATAATGCCTCCCTTTACAGTTTCTTTGTCTTCGATTCTTTTGATTAAGATTCGATCGTGTAGAGGTCTTACTTTCATCTGTTCGTCTCCTTATTGTGTTCAGTTTTAAAAATGGCGCCAACCGTCGGAAGCGGGTTTAGCCCGCCTCCCCCTCAAGCAAGAAGCCTTGTTTAGCACTCTCTTATCGAGAGTGCTAATTTACCTCAGTTGGATTGAGCTTGTCAAGCGGCAAATGAATATTTGACCTATTCGAGTGCTGATTTTGCACTTTCCACGCCCAATATTGCTGGCCTCGACGATACAAAGGTGTCCTTCCTGATATCAAGTAAGCGCCTTTGTAATTAATGGATTACAGTAATGTAAGTGGAAATTTAAGGTGGCGGATAACGGCCTGGGCCATGGAGGCAAAAAAAATTCGGCACCTGAACTTTACCATCGCCTTCTTTTCAAAATCACATTCCGCAAACGTCCAAAAAACTCCGTAAAATCGATTTAATTTGTATTGGATTACCTCAGGCCCCGCGCCCACCTGTTGGCGGGCGAAAGTAACCGCGCGCATCCTACGTCCTCGTCGCCCTGCCCATTTTTATTATTCGACACTTTAGGATGAACGGGATTGTACGGGGTATAATCAAGTTGACCTTATGAAACAAATTCGCCGAACTTTGGGGATCGATCCATTTTTTATCACGCTTTTGTTGAGCCGCTCCCGCGAAAAGTGTTTTTGGTTTCTGGTTTTGTTAACTGTGGCGGGGTGGTTGGTGATAATTGATGATCCTCTATTTCTCACGGCATATCAGGAGCAAGGCGTACCGGCGCAGCAAACTCCGTCGGGCCCCGCAAAATCGGGCGAACAATCCCACGCTCCCGCCCCATCTGACGACACAAGCGTGTGGGAAGGCGATCTGGCCCTAGTTCAATCCAAAGTGGGCGCCGTTCACATTGCGGATTCGCGGGTTCTGGCTGAAGCCCTGGGTACCAATATTGGCGAAATGAATGATGCACCCGCGGATTCACCCTCGAGCTCACTCGAAGACATGGGCGACCTGGACGGTGACGGAGTTCCGGAATTTGCATTTCGGCAAATGCGAAGCGCCAGGAAGAGCGCGCCCAACGAAACCAGCCCGGATGAGTTGCCCACCTGGGAGCTGTTCTTAATATCATGGGACGGCGCCAAGTGGCGGGCCTCCTTCATAAAGCATGGTTATGAGTCTTTTGATTTGATGGTTGTATCTTCTTTGGTCGGGGGCTCGAAGGAATTTGCACTGGTTATATATGCCGGTGCAAGCGAGGTTCCTTACCCTGCGATTTTCCAGATCAAGGATCATGCCGCCGCTTTACTGTGGGAGGGGCGAGCGGAGGAAAGTGAGTACCAGGGCTATGCCAATGGCAAGATTGAATTTCGCGACTCGCAGGCGGGTAGCGCTCCACAAATGATCGTTTCCGGACGCGCTGACCCGGGTCTCCTTCATTTTCCCAACGACACCAATCGTGGATTTGATGTTCAGTCTATCTATGCTTGGGCTGGCTCAGGCTACGTGCCACTCAAAACGGAATACTCCGCCAATGAAGATTACACACTCTACCAATTCATCTCCGCTCTTCATCTCCACGACTTCCGTTCGGCCTATGCTTTGATTGACGCGCCAAAATTTCTAAAGACAGATGCGCCCAGTCTGGAGATTTTTCGCAAACTCATCGAGGGTTCCTGGCCGGAGTTTCTCGACGATCAAATTTTCGAGGCGTCGAACCCCGGCTCGAGCGGAATAAACGGGTTCGCGTTTGACCTCACCGAAGGGGATAAGCATTATGTCTACATGCCCAGTTTCGGAAATGACTCGAAGCACCTTCTGTCGGGACTTGAGCGCCATGAAGTTCCTGGCGCCGACCGTTGACAGTCGAGGGATCTCGGATAGTTTTTAGTTTACTACTTGCAATTCACTATTCTTCGCGCACCCCAGAAAAATGAGCTATATAAGCGCAGCCTTGTTGTTTGTCGCCGCGATGCTCGCGGGAGTGATGAATTCTGTGGCGGGTGGTGGAACCTTTGTTACGTTTCCCACGCTGATCTTCACCGGCGTTCCGCCCATTCCGGCCAATGCCACCTCAACTATAGCCGTATGGCCCGGGTCTTTGGCCAGCGTCGGGGCTTATTGGAAAAAGCTGCCTCGCACCAATACCATCCTTTTGCCGCTCACGCTTGTGAGCATCGCGGGGGGCCTTTTGGGGGCGCTGGTGTTGCTTAATACTCCGCAAGCGACCTTCATGCACCTGGTCCCGTACCTGTTTCTCGTCGCCACGCTGCTCTTCACATTCGGCAAGAAAATCTCAGGCGGTCTCGGCGGCATACTCAAGAGCGGGCAACCGCTGTCTGGACTGGCAATCGGCGGAGCGATGCTGGTGCAATTTGTAATCGCCATTTACGGCGGGTTTTTCGGCGGAGGAATGGGTATCCTCATGCTCGCCCTGCTGGCGATGATAAGGATGGAAGACATTCATAGCATGAACGCGGTGAAGAACTTGCTCGCTGCCGCGATCAATGGCGCTGCCGTCGTCGCGTTCGTCGTTGGCGGAGCCGTGCGCTGGCCCCAAGCCATCGTTATGATCGCGGGCGCGGTACTCGGCGGGTATGGTGGCGCTCATCTGGCGCAGAAACTCGATCCGAAATTGGTCCGTGGCTTTGTTATCGTGGTTGGCTTTGGGATGACCGCGTACTTTTTGTGGCGCTACTAGAAAGAATAGTGGATTGTGAATTGCGAATAGTAATTTCTTAAGGCGGACACTGGCGGATTCAATTCACAAATCACTTTTCACGATTCATAATTGACAATTGGCGAAATGGCTGACGACCCAAACAAACCCGTTTACATTCAGTTTGCCCACGTTTGCAAGTCTTTCGACGATTTGAACGTCCTGGTGGACGTGAATTTTGAAGTTCGCCGGGGCGAGATGGTGGTGGTGCTGGGGCGAAGCGGGGTGGGCAAGAGCGTAACGCTGAAGCACATCCTTGGATTTATTCAGCCGGATGCGGGTGAAGTTTTTGTTGACGGCCGCGAGGTCTCTCGGATGAGCGAGGTTGAACTCGCGGAAGTCCGCCGTCGGGTGACCATGGTTTTTCAATCGGGAGCGCTTTTTGATTCACTTACCGTGGGCGAAAACGTAGCCTACCCGATGTACGAGCGGTCGCTGCGCGGAGAAGCTCTGAGTGAGGATCAAATTCAAGCCCGGGTCGGCGAGCTACTTACGCTCGTCGAATTGAACGATGCTCTGGATCTTAAGCCGGCCGACCTGAGCACGGGCATGAAGCGGGCTGTGGCCATCGCCCGGGCGCTGGCCGCGGAGCCGGAGGCCATCCTCTATGACGAGCCCACGACTATGGTCGATCCACTGATGGCGCATACCGTGGGCGATTTAATTCTAAAACTCAAGCGCCACTCAGGGCTGACCTCGGTGGTCGTTACCCATGACATGAAGCTGGCGCGGAAACTCGCGGACCGCGTAGTATTCCTGGAGGGTGGCCATGTTGCCTTTTTTGGGACGCCGGATCAAATGGACGATTCTTCGGATGAGTTAATCCGTGAGTTCATTGAACTGGACGAAGTGTCGTTTTTGAAATGAACGGCAGGCCAATGCTCAGTTGACAGTGGTTAGTTGCCAATGGTCATTTGTTCGCAATGCCGCGATTGGATGCGTCCTACCTTATCGTTTACAATTGCAGTCAAATTACAACTGACAACTGACAACTGACAACTGACAACTGACAACTGACAACAAGTCCCCCCACTGAGATGAAGACTAAAGAGGCCATGACGCTTGACCGAGTGCTTTCCCGAATGGGTCTGACATCGCGGACGTCGGCGAGAGAAGCGATTGTGGCGGGCCGCCTGAAGGTTAATGGCCGCGTTGTCCGCGACCCGGACATTTGGGTGCGGCCGACTCGTGACGTGGTGCTGCTCGATGGCAACCGAGTGAAACCTGCCCACAAAACTTATCTTTTGTTTTACAAGCCCAAAGGGGTGATTACCAGTCACGGGGATCCTGGAGGGAGAAAAACCGTTTACGATTATCTTGATGATTCTGTCCGCTGGCTAGCTCCCGTCGGCCGCCTGGATAAAGACACTTCCGGACTGCTTCTTTTGACCAATGACACGAACTTCGCGGATTTTATAACCAGTCCTCAATCAAAAATTCCCAAGACATATCTGGTGAAGACCAGCGGGCTCATGAGTGACGAGATCATCGCCCAGCTTGCCGCCGGAATTGAAATGAAGCGGGGCGACAGAGCACAACCGAGGAGCGTACGCCGCACTGAAGATCGCGGAAAATATACATGGCTCGAAATTGTATTGACCGAAGGCAAGAATCGCGAAGTGCGGCGCATGATCGAAGCGGTGGGGTTTAAAGTCTTGAAGCTTGTGAGAACTCGAATTGGCGATCTGACTCTCGCAGGTTTGGAAGTGGGGAAGTGGCGCCCGCTTACACCGGCCGAAGTTGCGGCGATTAAAAAATGCGGTACTTCAACCACCTTCAGGCCGGGGCGATGAACGAAGTGGCCCCGTTGTCGACCAGCGGAACCGACAATCCGAATGGCTGGACATCGGCGCAAAGTTGAGCGATGGACTCAAACCTGATGGAATTGATTCCGATGACTTTTGCAGCTTTCACATTTACAGCAACGTCGTCGATAAACAGAGCCTCTTCGGGGTTGACCGCGAGTCCTTGAAGGCAGGCAAAATAAATTTCCGGATCCGGCTTAACTATTCCCATCTCGCCCGAGAATACTTTGTGGTCGAAGTCGTTCAGCCAGTCAGTGTTCGAACGAAGATAGCGCGAGAATTCGCGCGGCATGTTGGAAAGGATGGCGGTTTTCCTGCCGCTTTCGCGAAGGCCGCGAACCCATGCAAGCATTGAAGGCGTGGGATGGATCCAGAGGGCCAAATCAGTTTCAATCAACTTATGGATTTGCCCATCTGTGAATTCCGTCCCATTCTCCCTGGCGATTTTCTGCCAGTAAGACGGGCTATCGAGGGCACCGCGGTCATATTCAAGCCGGTGGCGCCAAAGTGATTCGAGGAAGGAAGACGATGGGATTCCGGCCGTGTCAACCAGCTTCTCAAAGGCGGAGGGCGGAGGCATGGGGACCAAAACGTTTCCGTAGTCGAATATCACGGCGCGAATATGAATGGGCATAAACTTTTACCGCGTTGAACCGGGTGAAGGTTTTAAGTCTTAATTGGAGTTGTTGGGAAAAAATCTACGCTTCAAACAACGATGCCACAAAATCTTTCGGATTAAACGGCAGCAAGTCGTCGATTTTTTCACCGACACCGACGAATTGAATTGGGAGTCCGAGCTCGCGTGCGATGGCCACCACCACGCCGCCCTTGGCGGTGCCGTCAAGTTTGGTGAGGATGATGCCAGTGGCGCCGCCGTGTTGGGTGAATTGGCGGGCCTGCTGAAGGCCGTTTTGGCCCGTGGTTCCGTCAATCACCAACAGGACTTGATGAGGAGCGTTGGCTACTTCGCGCCCGGCGATGCGGCACATTTTGTCAAGCTCTGTCATCAGGTTGAATTTCGTATGTAATCGTCCCGCCGTATCCACAATGACTGGATCCTGGTGCCGGGTTTTAGCCGCGCCCAGCGCGTCAAAGATCACGGCTGAGGGGTCAGCCCCGGGTTTTTGTTTCACAATTTCGATACCCAGCCGATCCGCCCAAATCTCAAGTTGTTCATTGGCCGCAGCCCGGAAAGTGTCTGCCGCGCAGAGCAGCGGCTTGCGGTTTTGCTGTAGATAGTAATTCGCCAGCTTGGCAATGCTGGTGGTTTTACCCACGCCGTTGACGCCCACCACGAAAATAACTTCAGGCTGCCCGGCGGGTGGCTGCCTGACCGTGTTTGCACGCCCTGGTCCGTCTTGGGTCCCTGTAGGATTTTCGAGGATGGTTAAAATCTCCTGCTCGACCGCGGGGCGCAGTTGCGTGGCGGCCTGAAGCTTTCTGCGGTTCACTTGCTCCTGAAGGTGGGCAAGGATCTCCTGAGTGGTTTTCATACCCAGGTCGGCGGCAATCAGCGTCGCTTCCAGGTCGTCGAGGACCGCGCGGTCAATCACTTCCTTCCCTTCGACGATATCTTCGATTCGCCCCACGAGCTGCGCCTTGGTTGAAGCCACAGCTTTCTTCAGGCGATCGAAAATTCCCGGTTTCTTTTCCGCGGAACCAAATAACGATTGAACCATCATTAAGATTCTATCCTGAACCGTAATTGTGCGGGAGTGAAATCGATTGGAGGCATGCGACGCAAACGCGGCGGGCCGGCGGATGCGGCTGGGTTTAAGTGGAAGTTGTAGGTGCAGGTTTTGGCGCGGGCGCGGCATCAGGAACCGTGATAAAGCTGCCGCGGCGGACTTCCGCCTTCTTCAGGTCGCCCTTCTCATAGGCCGCGTGCATGGCATCCACGACGATCGGATCATATTTGGTGCCGGCAAGTTTGCGAAGGATTTGCAGAGCATTGGGAAAATCCCTGCCCGCCTGATAAGGTCGGTCCGTCGTGATAGCGTCAAAAGTATCGGCCACCGCCATGATGCGCACCATGAGAGGGATTTCGTCGCCCGTGATCCCGTCAGGATACCCCTGCCCGTTCAAAGCTTCGTGGTGCCACCGAATCCCCGGAAGCATTTCTGAAAGCTGCTTGACTTGGCGCACAATTTCGAAACCCATTATGGTGTGACGCTTCATGATTTCGAATTCTTCGTTGGTCAGCACTCCGGGCTTTTTCAGCACGCGGTCCTCGATTCCGATTTTGCCCACATCGTGCAGAGTGGCCGATATGCGAATCTTGTTAATCTCCTCTTCCGGCAATCCTATTTCCTTCGCCAGGATCACCGAGTATTGCGAGACCCGGGCAGAATGTCCTTTGGTATAGGGGTCCTTGGCGTCCACCGCCGCGGCAATCATTTCAATGGAGCCCATAAAAAGCTGGCGGTTTTGTTCCGAGGCCTCCGTGAGATCTCCAATGTAATGTTGAATGTCCTCCGCCATGAGGTTGAAGGTTCCCGCCAACTCGCCGATTTCGGTGCGGCTGCGGACGTCAGCGCGTTGCGTGAAATCGCGTTTGGCAATGGATCGCGCGGTCTGGGTGAGTTGGTCGAGAGGCCGGGTAATGGACTTGGCGGAAAAAATTCCAACACCCAGGCTGAGGAAAATCACCAAAAGTCCCAGGAAAATGGTATCTCTGCGCATTTGGTTGATGGCAAAATAGGCCTCACTTTGTTTCCTTTGCACGATGATGCCCCATCCCACATTTTGGATGGGAGAGTAGGTGCCCAGCATCGGAATAGCTTTGCCGCCTTCGTGAAGATTGAAATCAGAAGTTTCAGTAAGGCGCGCGTGACCTCCGCTTTCCAAAAACTTCTGCACAATGGGAATGTCCACCATATCCCTTCCCGCCACATTGTTTGCAGTGTCATTGGTCGCGACGAGGCGGCCGGAGTTGTCCACGATGTAGGCTTCGAGGCCAGTCCTCGTTCGCGTGTCCCGGAGGCGCTTCACGATTGGCTCCAGTGTGACCACGGCGCCCAACATCCCCAGGAAATCCCCCTTTTCCTTGATGGGTCGGGCGAACAACATCACCGGCTCGTTTTGTCCGGACCGCATAATCGTGATGGGGGGATTGCTTCGGTATTCAGCGCCTTGATGCGCCGTCAGAAATGCCGTTTCGAGGTCTTTTCGGAGAAAGGTGTCGCTCGCCGCGTTGTATTCGCCGGCTCGCGCTCCTCTCGCCTCGTTGTTCAGTACAGTGACAAAAATCACGTCGGACTGTCCACTGGCAAACCGCTGGAGGGCATCACGGAGGCGGGGATCCGTTTCATACTTTGAGGCGGGAAGCTGGGTGGCCAGCGGGACCACCGAATCAAAAAACTCCCCGACGCGCTGATTGACATTGCCAATGGATAGTGAGATTTCCTGCGCCAGCGATTCAGAAGTAAAAGCTTGAAGTTCCTTCTCTTTCGTCTCCAGGATATCCTGGTTGGTTGAAACCATGTTCCATCCGTAGAAGCCGAGAGGGAGGACGCTGACGCCAATCAGAATCACGAGCAGAAGGTAAAGGATCCTCAGCCGGCTGGGATGGCTTTTCTCCAGCGGCATGAAAGCGTTTACTAATGGCCAGGCCAGAAGAAAGAACAAGATGCTGAGTGGCACCGAGCCGGTGATCCACTCGATCGGGACTAAAAGGAGCGTGAGTGCAATCACGCCCCGCCAGGTAGTATGCACCCACTCTTCACAGTTATGACACCTGAACGCAACGGCAGGCCCTGTGAACATTTTTCTTACGAGAGAGATTGCAGGTTTGTTGCAGTGCGGGCAAAGGTACATACGTGGCGATTTTAAGCTATAACTTCACCAAGAGTCTATAGCTGTTCGGCGGGTTCGTAAGGATTTTGCGTCACGGCAAATCGGATAAGGGATGTTGTGTATCACTGCCTTCCGCGGCTTCTTCGCCTTCTTCAAATGGCTGCTGAATTTCAAATGCTTCTTCG
>Ga0207149_1121_pt1 | contig 13101 bp, 11 predicted proteins | sample Alteio_BWMinHeat_31_FD_153563 | JGI IMG/M metagenome (GOLD analysis project Ga0207149, IMG submission 153563) | Enriched cells from forest soil in Barre Woods Harvard Forest LTER site, Petersham, Massachusetts, United States -... | ecosystem: Environmental > Terrestrial > Soil > Temperate forest >... | reverse complement strand
CACCGTCCGCTCGTGGTGGAGATCCGGGATGGAAATGATGATCGTGGGTGTCATCGTTGCCGTTGTCACGTATGGGTTGGGGCTGCTGTTTCAGGTTAAAGCTGGGTAGAACTATTGCGTCAGAGTTTTATTGAGTGTTGCAAAGAAGTGGCTAACATTTCGTTTATTCTTTCCCCACGAAACGATAGTTAATGGGAAGCTGCAAACACTTTTCATTTGCACGGTGCCATCTGGCGCTAGAGTTATTGTAAAATTCTCTCCCCACGACCAAAAGCTCATTCCAATGTGACCATTAAATGACCCGGATATGGTCTGATGATATTCCCAACTGAGTGAAATCAGAGTTTTGTCAATAGCCGAAACGATTGTATTGGGAGTGGATTTAAATCTTTCTTCTGCGGAATATGAAACGGGTATGTTCATTTGAGCGCTGAATTATTTAAACACCTTAATAAATTCCACCCTTCGCGATCGCAGGCGGAAGATCTCGTCGGATTCATCGGGGCGGCGCAGAACAGGCTCGGTTCTGCCTCCGGATGCTACGCGGATCATGGATTTAGGTACTCCGCGTTTTTCTAATTCTGTTGCAACGAACGTGGCGCGTTCAAGTCCGAGGCGATTATTATAGGCATCGGTTCCCAGCGAATCGGTGTGGCCAATGAGCAAAAGTTCTTTTAGCTTAGCCATGGAGCGCATGGCGGAGTGCGCGGTGAGATCGAGCGCCTGCTGCCACGTCGTCGAAGAGGCTTGTCCGTTATCGTCGATGGTGTAATCGTAGGGATGCTTGTAATCGTCGAATGGGAAGTTAATGCGGATAACGAGCGTGTCCGGCAAATGCAGATCCACTTGGATCGTGGAATCTTTATATCCTCGCAGGTCGATGTGGTGGACATCGAAAAAGGCATCCGGCGTTTCTGCGCCGACGTCATACTCGGCATCGCGATTGACTTTGAAGCCGATCTTTCCGCTTTCTGGGATCATTCCTCGATAGAGTTCAACGGAATCTTTGCGAACGTAAATATCGGCTCCTGTTGCGGGGTGGTTGTCCGTGCCACGCGAGACCTGCGCGATGATCTCAACCGGCCCAAGAACTGGAGGAGGTTGCGAAGGCGGCGGCGGAGCGGGATGCGTCGTATCTTCCTGCAAATGATTTGCCGCGATACGTCCGGGCGGAGGAACCTCGCCGTGAGGGGTAAGTTCAGGAATGAGTGTGCGCGTGATCGTATAAAGATTCATTCCCGCAACACTCGCTGGCACGTTCGAGGACCAGAAGAACGCCGTATCGTTCAATGCCGATGGGAACACTTCGTCAGACGCCGTATTGATTGGCTTACCTAAATTTTCTGGCACCGAGTAACGCCCATTCGTAATATGCGTCTTGAAAAGATCATATCCTCCGACCGTCTCATGACCGTTCGACGAAAAGTAAAGTGTGTTCGGATCGGAAGCGAGAATAAATGGCGAAAGCTCATCGCACGGGCTGTTTACAGGCTCTGGAAGCGGCTGCGGAGCGATCCAATCGTTCGAGGTCGGGCTGGTGCGCTCGGAGTACCAAATATCCGTGCCGCCATCACCGCCGGGGCGGTCGCTGACGAAGTAGATGTGGGTTCCCGTGGCATCGAGCGTCGGCTGGCTGTCGAAATGTCCTGCGGCATTAAGCGCAGTGAGCGCGCGCACATCGGAAATGGTGACCTGGTCGCCGCTTACTTCTATGTGTGCAGTAAAAAGGTCGAAATCATCCGGATCGTCATTATTGGCTTTGCCGGAAAAATACAGGAGGCGATCGGCTTTCGAATAGAATGCTGTGCCAATGGGAAGTGGAACGGTTCCGGCCTGCACGTCCCGCATCGGGCCAAATTTTGTCGTGCTGATAAATCGCGCGGAAAACATTCGCTGCTCGCTGGTTCCGGCATTACCCTGCTCTGCGCTTGCGCGGTTGCTCGTCAGCAGTGCAATAGATCCGCCAGATGGATCGGGAATGAAAGTAATCGCATAATCTTCCGCCGCGCTGTTCGGTGGGACGGGCAGCATCGTGATATGCGGCTGGACATGTCCCGCGCCATGATAGACGGTGTCGAGCAGCGTTTTATCGAACGTTCCCGGACTGCACACCGGCTGTGGCGGCGGAGGGCAGATGAGCGGCTTCATTTCGGGAACCGTGCAGCTCATTGCACTCATCACGAGTGATAAAAGAAGGACAACGAGCGCCCACGAGCGCTGTGATGTTGGGATCACGGTGTTTGCAGTCTGTACTTATGCAATGGTTTTCGTCACCATACTAAACAGGTCTTGCGTGCCGAGCGGTTCGGGCGACCAGAATGGCTCTGCGTAACGTGTGCCGATGCGCCTGCCATAATATGCCGCGCGTGCACGAATCCCTTCGATAAAGCCGGGTTGGGAAAGCACCGTCTCCCGTTCGCGGTTCGAAAGTTCGTCCCCCGGCTTCCGATTTCCATCGTACTGCGAGGCGTAGGCTTCCACGGCCTTCATTCGCTCTTCGATCACAGGCGTAATATCTACAATAATGTTCGATTCAACGTGATGTCCCTGCAAATAATGCAGCATGAGGAGCGGTCGGTGTGGCTTTTGCGGGTTCCCAGAGTCATCCTTCGTTTCGATCTTGACAAGCCCCGCATAAAATGCCGCGCGATGCGCAAGTTCGGCCGCGGCTTCGTGATCGGGATGACGTTCCGATGTGCTTGGCGCAAGTAAAATGGTAGGCTGCGTCTTTCGAATGTGCACGATAACACGCATCAAATTTTCCCGCGAGAGTTCGATATTTCCATCCGGCATTTCGAGATTTGTACGGTAATCGAGTTGCAGAATTTTCGTCGCAGTTTCGGTTTCGCGCGCACGCGATTCGAGCGTACCGCGCGTGGAAAGCTCCCCGCGCGTGAAGTCGAGAATGCCGGTGCGCCTGCCCGCGCGTTTATTCATCAACATCGTGCCCGCGCACGACATTTCGACATCATCCGGGTGTGCGGCTATTGCAAGTAGATCGAGTTTCATATGAATGCTTTGAGCAATTAATTAGGCAGGTCGGTTCCCTTTGGCTGCAACTTTCATTTTTTTGAAAATGTTTTTGTCGGACCATCGCTTATCTGTAAAAAAATGCGTTCGCGTACCATCATTATTTTGATTGCTGTATCAATGTTTTCGATGCAGTGCACATCGAAAAAAGACTCGCCGAGGAAAATGGCTAAGCTAATTAACCTGCAATTAGGAATGTCATTAGATTCTATCAAAAGTTTAACTGGAAATGCAGGATGGGTGTGTGACTCAAGCAACGAGGTCCCCTGGTATTCTACAGTCTTCCGATTTCCGGACATCTCCCTTCCTAATGTTGAGCATTCTTTAGACGCATCACTTCATTTTTCAATTGGAAGATTGTCGAATTTCATGATTTATGAGAATCCTCCAACCGATTCAGTCCGCGTGCTTACGCGCATTGGTATTAGAACTTTTCGGAAGAGCCTTTATTGGAAGGATTATCGTGAACTAATGACTGCCTTAGAAGCGGTTTGTGGAACGCCGAGAGATTCTGGAATTATTCTATCTACCTCTAAATACGAAGCTATCCCAAAAGATTCTTTATGTTTCACAAGTTGGGGTGACACAGTAAAGGGAAATCAATTTTACGTTCTTCGATATAACAGCTTCGATCACAATATTTATTACCTTGGTAAATATTGGCCCAAATTTCATCCTTAAGACGTTGCCTCATTCCACGCAAGGCGGCGCGTTTTCGGTGGATGTCTCTGCGCTTCCCGCAGGATTATATTGGGTGGTAGCACGTAGCGGGGCGAAGGCGTTTGTGCACCTAACTGAGTGACGAGCGAGAGTTTGTGCGCCGTTTCCATCGCCAGTAATAATAGAACGGCAGCCCCGTCAGCACGAGCGCCATGCCGGTCACGCTGCGGATGAGCGGCTGGGTTCCGGCTTGATACGCCTGAATATCCGTTACCAGCGTAATGATAACATACGCGCTTGCGAACAGCACAAAGATCGCGGGAACCCACGGATACCCTGGCACCGAAAACGGACGCTCGGCATTTGGCCTGCGCTTGCGCAGAATAAAAACAGCGATCGCCATCAGTGCATACAGCACCCAATTGACGAACACATACATGCTCACGATGAGATCGAACGAGCCTGTCACAAGCAGAATAATAGACCATGCGCCCTGCAATATCAAGGCAATATGCGGCGTTTGGAATTTCTTGTGAACTTCCTCGCTCTTGCGGTAAAACAAACCATTGCGCGCCATTGCATAATAGACGCGCGCGTTGGTCAGTACGGTGGAGTTCGTCGTATCGAACGCCGACAGCATCATAATGACTGCTATAATTCCCGCGCCGCCGGAACCCACGACGGCAAAGACCATTTGCGATGCCACGCGGTCGCCCGGAGCATTTGCAACGCCACCAACAGAAAGAATATAGAAATACGCGAGATTAACGACGAGATAAAGTCCGATAAATGTTAGGGTTCCAAGAATGATCGCTTTTGGAATGGTCTTCTGCGGTTCCCGAACTTCTCCGGCGATATATGCTGCATTACCCCATCCATCGTACGACCAAAATGCTCCGGACATAGCAAGCGCGACCGCGCCAATCAGCGGCCATCCGAGGAGGGTTGTTCCGGCTGCTCCGGCGCGGCTCCAGTTCGCCGCTGAACCCACATGCGAACCTGCAATAAATGCCACAAGTACAATAGCGAGGATTGCAAGCATTTTCGCCGTTGTGGAGATACTTTGCACCATTCCGCCAAGTTTTACACCGCGAACATTCAGTGCAGTGAGAAACACGACAAGGAATGACGCCACCAATTTCCTTCCCAAAAATTGATAGGGGAAGATTGCGCCAAGAAGTGGGATATTCCACGGTGTATCTTCGGTCACACCAAGAAATGTTAGCGCATGTGTAAAATGCGGCAGCGCGGTAAAATTCTCGAAATATTGTGCGAAGAAAAAGCTGATTGCCGCGATGGCGCCGGAACCTGCGATCATAAAATTGGCCCAGCCATAGAGAAAGCCAAGGCCTTCGCCGTAGACTTCGCGGAAGTATTCGTAGAGTCCGCCGGTCTTTGGCATTTGTCCGAGGAGTTCGCATTGCGTGAATGCGCCGAAGAGCGTGAGGATACCGGTCAGCACCCACACACCCATCAGATACGGCGCGCTCGGCAGGTCGCGCGCCATCTGCGAGGGAGATGAAAAAATTCCAGACCCCACGACCGAGCCGATGACGAGGGCTGTCGTGGCGTAGAGACCTAAGGCGCGTTTAAGGGATGGGTTGGACATGATTCCTATTTCACCTCAAAATCAATATTAGCCATGGTCCAGCGGGGCCGAGTATCGAAGGGTTTGGGGTATTCGCCGGTGGGAACTCCGGCGCGCCAGGGCTGGATGGAACCGAGATCGTATTTGCCGCTGCCATCCAGGGAAAGAAACGCTCGAACGCGATAGGTTGCGGTCGGAATTTGGTCGAACTCGAATTTCTTTTCGCCATGCGGCAGGATCGTCTGGTCGGTAACAGTATTCCCATTCTGTATCACTTGTACGACGAGCGCGCTCTTCAGGTGTTGCGTAATGAAAGAATCCGCGATCGCGATCGTGCCCTGTATCTTACCGAAATCACGGCTGTTCGCGGTCTGAAAATGGAAATGAAGGACGGTATCTTTTGCAACGCCCGGAATTTGCGCAAGCGGGCTGAGAATACTTCCCGTTCGGAATGTGAGCATGTAAAACACGTTCGACATCAAACTATCCGCAGGGCGCAGATAGACTTTTGCATCGTCATACCATGTGAATACCGTCCTGACAGTATGGTGCGCGGTATCTGTCAGCGTCAAGGCGTTTTGGATAGAATCTTTGTTCACCGCATCGGTGAAGGAGATCGGGAACGAAGGCAATTGTGAAATATCTTTTGCGCTATCACGAATGCCCATCGCACTGAATTTTGGCGGCGATGCTCCGCGAAGTTCAGCCGGCGAGGTGAAGGTAACTTTATAGGCGGAATCGCTGAGCGGATTGTGTGCAAGGTCGTGGATGCTGTCACGAATAGCTTCGAGCGTGTATTCGTGGTTCGGTGTGAGCGGGGAAGATGTTACGAGTGTGATCTGGCTTGGATGTTTGTCTGGGTTTTCGCGAAAGGCAGCGACCACCCCCCAACCCCCTCCTTCTTTAGGAGGGGGAGTGGAAGTTAGAATAAAATTACGAAAGTGAATATCGTTGCTATCGATCGCTTCGGAAAAATGGGCGCGGATATGGAAGGAATCGACGACTTCGACATCCTGCAGTTCCGGCTTTATGGTATCGGTCGGCGGGGACATGCGAATAAACATTCCCGATTTCACTGCGGAATCCAGCACGGCATCTTCGGCCGGAATGCCGAACGCATCGATCCCCGGATCGTAGATCTTGTTGCGATAGACATCACCCACGGCGAACACGCGGTAGCGATGCCCTACTTTCATTGCTAAAAATTGCCACAATCCCTGATCGTTCGGCTGTGTAAGTTGATCGGGCGGTGTGTGCGTGAAGTTCAGCGTATCTGCATGCGGAGTGGACATGTCATACGCGAAGATAAAGAGATCGCTCGGCTTTATCGGCTGGGAATTCATGGGCGTGAGCAAATAGCCGGACAAGGTTCCCGTGTCGATGATGGGGCCGGTCGAGAACGTCAGAAAAAATGGCACCGCAAGCTGGCTGCCGGTGCCGGTTAATAGCAGCGTTTTCAGATCGCGGGTAAGCTGAACGGAGTAGGTAGTGGAGTCCCGGAGGCTGTCCGGCAGCTCGACCCGCACGATGTTCCGGCCTTTCCAATGGAACTTTGGCGTGCCGTTCAGATACGGCATCATCGAAAAGGCCGACATAAAAGAGGATTGATCGACATCCCGATCGAACTGAAAATACAGGCGCGTGTCTCTGGGAACATTCAAGTCGCGGTTGTGGGGAATGACGGAATCTATTTTAGGCCGCGTGGTATCGACCGGTCCGCCGGGTGGGGGCTGCTGAGACGCACAGCCCGTTATCAGGTATGTGGTAAGAAGGGCACAAGTAATAAGTAAAAAGTAAGAAGTAAAAGAAGAGGAGCGCATTTTTGTTTTGAAAGTGCCCGATTGTTCTTACTTATTACTTCTTAACTATTACTTTTTACTTAAAAAGTCTTACGCTTAAAGAACTCTACCGTTTCGCTTAGTCCTTCAATAAGCGGCATTTCGGGTTGCCAGCCGAGCACTTGCTTGGCAAGATCGTAGCTGCAAACGCTTCGCTGTTGCTCGCCGGCTTTGGCGGGACCGTGCTGGGGTTTGGCAGTGCCGTTCGTTGTCAGTGTGCTTAGGATCTCGAAGATCTCGTTGACGTCCGTTTCTTTTGCCGTCGAGATATTGAAAATGGATGATCGATCATCCGCCCCTGAACCCTTTAACTTTTCCAGTGAAAGCATGTGCGCACGGACGACATCGCCGACATACACATAATCCCGCGTTTGCTTCCCATCGCCATTGATGATGGCGGTTTCACCTTTCAGCAATTTTTCCGTGAAGATCGCGACCACCCCCGCCTCGCCATGCGGACTTTGCCGCGGGCCATACACATTCGTGTAACGAAACGCCACATAGTCCATGCCATGCACTTCTTTATAGTAATGCAGATAAAGCTCTATGCTGCGTTTTGCTACACCGTAAGGCGCGATGGGCTGCGTGGGATGCTTCTCGTCTGCTGGGAAGTATTCTTGCTCACCATAAACGGCGCCGCCCGTCGAGGCGAACATGAATCGCTCGGTGCTGCCGGTTTCGCGAGCGGCTTCGAGCAGATTCAGGGTTCCCAAGATATTCTGCTGGGCATCGAAGACCGGATCGGCGACGCTCTTTCGAATATCGAGCTGCGCGGCGTGATGATTGACGATCTCGAACCGGTGCTCGCGGAAGAGCCGCCGCACGAGCGCGGCATCTGTGATATCGCCTTCGATAAATTCGGCATTGGGATTCAGATTTTGGATGCTGCCCGCGCTTAAGTTATCCAGTACCACGACTGCATCCCCGCGCGCAATGAACGCATCCGCAATATGCGACCCGATAAACCCCGCTCCGCCTGTGACTAATACTTTCAAATTATGCTCCTATCATTTAGGAACATGGATTGATGGGGTAAAGGGTTCGAAATAGAATAATCAATTTTATCTCGGTTTTCCGAGCTTTAGAAAAACGCGGAGATATTTATCGGAGTGGGAAAGCTCGCTGGTGCCGTCCTCGGTTTCCCAGCGATGGTAGGTGAGCGACTGATCGTTGAAGACAATCCCGTGCCCGAAAAAGCGTTCCAGATAGGCAAGCAGGGTGCCGGAAAGTCCGGTGTAGCCATCGCCGCTGAGTGCATACCAATTGATGACGATGGTTCTCACGCGATGATGCGCGATCTGCAATTGCAGGTAGGCCGGCTGTCCGAAGATACGCACGGAATCGGATTCGAGCAAGGTAACCGAATCGGTGTAGAGTGTATCGCGTCGGAGCGCAATGCGGCGCATGACGAGGAATACGGAATCTTCGGGCATTGCAATGCGGATCCCGGCGAACGCAGGGCGAGGCGGTGGTGGGATCTTTTGCGCGGCGGAGGGAACTGCGCCGACGATCAGGAACGCAGCGAACAGAATGGTGGATCGTATAAAAGGCATGCAGAGATCACAGCGATTGCTTCACTTTCATCACGCGGCCATTGATGATGCCGGTGAACTCGACGAACTTTCCATCCTTGCTCCAGCCGATGTGGCCGATCTGCTCGAAGAGTTGGGAACGCTTCCCGTCGGCCACGACAAAATACCGGCCATGGCTTCCGCTGACGACGTAGGCGAGCTTGGATTCATCCGGAGACCACACGGCATCGACGACGGCGCTTGTTTTTGCAAGCACGGTTTTATCGAGAAAGAATTTCGAGGATTCGAGATCTAAGGAATAGGCAATATGCTTACCGCTTGGACTCATAAAGAGGAGGGTCGCTCCGGAGAACGGTCCGGCAACTACGTTCCCATCATAGACGACGACGCTGCGACGATCATCCTGACCTTTTTGGGTGATCGAAGGGTCGCAGGCGAGGTAAGCGACATGTTGGCCGGAGCTATCCATCAGCAACTCCGAAACCCAGCGGTAGAGGCCTTGATTGTGACCTTTGAAATTGACATACATGTGGGATGTATCTTTCGAAAGCGAGGAATAGGCCGTTTTATTTACTCGTGCAACGTTCGCAAACTCGAAATCGAAATCGCGGCCTTCCGGGCGCCTATGAGTTCCGAGTACATCCGGCGTATAGCGCCAGATAGTGGCATCGTAGGTAGATGTTTCTGTTGGATAGGGCCAGTTGAAGAGCAGCGTAGCCGAATCAGTCCGGTCGGTGACAAGATCTTCTTTCATCAGATCGGTCGAGCGAAAGGCCCAGTGCTGCTCGTTATGCGAGAACGAAAATTGGTGTGGAACCGGATCGTTCTTATGGACGATGCGGCCATCGAGTACGATAAGATCGCGGTCGCCGGTTTGTCCGGTGAATGCGCTGGGAAGCAACGCGGCCCAATGCTTTCCGCTTGTTGAAAATTCAAGTTCCGGATAATCGCTGACCACTTTACAGAGAAGCGAGGTGTCTTCATAAAGGAAGGACATGGTAGAATCGAAGCCTTTAGAAGTAAAGGCGTGCATCAGGCCGATCCAGATAAGGTGATCGCCATTCGGGGTGATATGGGTTCCCGTTCCGGAGATGTCGTGATAGCGTTCGGGAAACGGGCGGCCATCGATCGTGATGTATTGCCAATGGGCAAACTCATCGACGACGTACCACTCGGAGCCATCGGGTGTGGCATCCATTTGGCGTAGCGTTCGAGCCTCATCGAGATGGTAGAGGGTATCTGCTTCAACGTGGGCTGGCCGGAACAGCTTTTCTGTAGGTTCATCCTTGCCGGGAAGTGGTGCGGTGGGGATATTGATCAATTGCTGCGAATGGCTACGCTGTGGCAGTACCAAAAGGCCAATTGCGAGCAGAAAGGTAGGTTTATAAATGTTCATTGGCGATATGTAACAGCCCATACGGATTCATGGCTCCAAGGTTGCCTGCCCCAAGCGCGGTAATGGCGGTTTGCGAGGTTTATGGCCCGAGCATCAGCCCCAACTGTCGTGCCAGTTCTTTGGAAAGCGAACGCCTGTTGAACGACTCGACGAACGGAAGATTCACATTTTTTGGCAGCAATGTTTTTTTCCAGCGGTGGTAGAGATCGAGAATGGCATCGGCGATGGCATCGACATCTTTCGGGGCAACGGTAACTGCGGCGCCGTAATCCTTCAGAATTTTTTCAGCATGGCCTCCGGGCATGACGAGACCGAGGATCGGTTTATGCGTACCGAGATATTCATAGAGTTTTCCGGGTGTGCTGAAGGGATCCGAGGCGATCATCCAAAGCACATCGCTGGCAAGCAGCAGCGCGACTTCCTCGCGGTGTGGCAAGTACCCCATCGCCGTAACGAGATGGTTCAATCCCATTTTTTCGATCGAGCGGGCATAGTCTTTATGGACGATCCCTGCAAAGACCATTTCGAGATCGTTTTCGAGCTGCGGTTCTGTTTCGATCGCGCGTTTCACAGCCTCAAGCATGGGAACCGGAGACCTGCCAGGGTAGCCGACATAAAAAGCTCCACCATAAGTCATGCGGAATTTTTCGGGTTTACGAAAACGATCGACATGGGAGGCAGCGGCGACAAGATCTTCCGGATCGTAGCCATGCGGCAGAATGGTCACATCTTCGTGGCTCAGGAAGGGATAGTCTCGAAGCAAGACCTCCTTCATCGTTCGGCTGATGACCGTGATCGCGCTGGAACCGCGAAGGCATTCATCCTCCAGTTTTCTGGCGTAGGCTTTATGAAAGGGCGTTGCATAAAAATTGAGCGCGGGGTTCCCAACCCAGGCATCGCGATAATCCATCAGGAATGGGACGTTATGCCGTTTGGAAAGTTCACGCGCGATCAGGAAATCAGTGTAGGGCGGAGCGGTGGCATAGATGGCGTCGATCCGTTCTTCTGCAAAGATGCGATCCGCCATTTCGAGCGCGGGCGTTTTCCATTTGATGCGGCTATCGGGCTGATAGATGGTTTGAAGCAATTTGGAACGAATACGCTGGTAGCGGGCGCTGGGAAGTTTAAGTGCCGCTCCTTCTTTCTTCGCAAGTATGGAGGCAGGGGCTCCGCTTTCTTCCGTTCGTACGATGCGAACATAGTCGGTATCGACAAGCGGATCCAGTTCCTGCATCAGGGATTCATCGGTTGCGTAGTATGGCATTTCGCCCGCAGTCAGCACGATAGGCCGCCAGCCAAATTCCGGCAGATATTTGACGAACTTCATCGTCCGTTGCACACCGGAAAGCCCCATTGGTGGGAAATAGTAGGCGACGACGAGGACGTTGAGGCCGGGAGGCGCACCGGGTTCGAGGAGGTCGATGTTCACGACTGAGATATATGAGATTTTTAGGGGATTTTTGGGATCCGATTCTTTGGCTGAGATAGATAAGATTTTTTAGGGATTTTTCAGATTTCATCGGTTATCGTTGTCACTCAAAAGTTCTGCAACGCAGAAATCCCTTAAAATCGCACACATCTCAGTCATGTTCTGGGAAGTAGCTTCTTATTTGTAATTCTGTGATATTGTAAGCTCGGAGAACCGAAGTTCAGGAGTAATCCTATCGGAAGATTGAATGCCTCAAGATAATTCATTGCTTGCGAAAAATGGGGGGCTTCGAGGATGCCTACGGCCTTAATTTCAACGGGAATTCGTTCTTCGACAAAAAAGTCCACCCGCCTAGTTCCTACGATAGTATTATCATAATATATGGGAATCTCATGTTCACTCAAAAACTTTAGGTCAGACAATTCAAGTTCTTTTGTCATCGCGCGATGATAAATTATTTCCGGAAAACCATTGCCGAGCGTGGAATGCACCTTCATTGCACATCCGATCACTTTTCGTGTTATTTCACCATCTGGAAAATCCATATTCAAACAAGATTTAAGCCATCCATATACATTTTAGCGGTCAATCGGTTCCGCGAGTGAACTTCAAGGCTGTACTTCGAGGTTATCAAATGGGGATTAACGGTCATGTAGGTTCATCATACAAATCCCCTAAAAATCTCATCAATCTCAGTCTTGCCACAAGAGCTTTATTCTGAATTCCTCGCTCGTCTTGCTGCGCTTCGGCGGCGGCGGGAGTCCCTTGCGCTTGGTGCGGGAATAGCAAGCGGATTAACAATGGTTGTGGTTGTTACCCTTGCAGCAATCGTATTGGAAATGTTCGGTCATTTTCCGATCGTGGGGCGGACGTGGCTTTTTTGGTCTGCGTTCATACTTTCGGTTGTTGGTTTCTTCGGATTTTTACTGCCGCCGCTTTTCGTTCGATTCGGAATTCGCCCACGCTCGACCGATGATGAACTTGCATCCAAAATTGGGCAGCATTATCCGACGGTCAGCGACCGATTAGTGAATGTCTTGCAGCTAATGCGACCGTTACAGCCCGTAGCCGTGGGCTTAAGCCCACGGAGTGATCGGGATGACCGTGGGCTTAAGCCCACGGCTACGATCGGCTCTCCCAATTTTGCATTGGCGGCATTTTCGAACACCTATACTGCTGCTCGAGATTTCGATTTTAACGCCATTATCGATGAGCGACCATTGCGGCGATCGATCATGGTGTTTTTTTTGAGTCTTGTTATTGGTGCAGCATTTTTTATTGGCGCGCGCGGTGAAATGCTTGCGGCAAGCGGTCGGCTGGAACATTTTCGTACCTTTTACCAAAAACCTGCGCCCTTTACATTCGTAATAATTCCCGGCGACGTGCGGGTGATGCGCGGAGATTCTGTTATCGTTTGGATCGCTACACGCGGTGAGCAGTTAAAGCAGATCAAACTGCGAACCCGCGAAGAAGGGCAGAAGGATTTCGACGCGATCGTGCTGAATGCCGTTCCATTCGATTCGATTCATTCGAAACAATTCGGAACAAAAGCAGGATTTACTTGCGCGATCCATGCTGAGCATCCCATCGAATATTTCGTAGAAGCGCGCGAGATCGAGTCCGATCAT
>Ga0207149_1115_pt2 | contig 13163 bp, 13 predicted proteins | sample Alteio_BWMinHeat_31_FD_153563 | JGI IMG/M metagenome (GOLD analysis project Ga0207149, IMG submission 153563) | Enriched cells from forest soil in Barre Woods Harvard Forest LTER site, Petersham, Massachusetts, United States -... | ecosystem: Environmental > Terrestrial > Soil > Temperate forest >... | reverse complement strand
CAGAATATGCTTGCGGATATCCGGCCCGATGTCATTGTTCACCTGGCGAGCGCGCCGCGCCATGCGGATTTGGACACCCAGATGACCGTCACGGTGGGTTCCACCCATGCGCTTTTGGAAGGTGTTTGCCAAGCAAGAATCAAGCCCAGGCTGTTTATCCCCGGATCCGCTGCCGAATATGGCTCCCATCCGGCCCCCATCACCGAAACTGCCCCATGCCTGCCGGTCACGGTGTACGGCATGGCCAAATTCATTCAAACCCAACTGGCCCGCCAATATGCCCAAGAGCACCACCTGCCTGTTGTGATTGGCCGGGTGTTTAATGTCTATGGGCAAACGCCCATCCACTATCCCATTGCGGACTGGGCCGGGCAAATTGCCCGTATGGAAGCCGGAGGCAGTCTGTCTCATACGATTAGCACCCGTAACATGCAGGCTATTCGGGATTTTGTCCACCGGGAGGATGTGATTGACGCCATTTTGGCACTGATTCGCCATGGTAAAGCGGGTGAAATATACAACATCGGTTCGGGAAAAAGCATTTCGCTGCAAGCTGCGTTTGATACTCTGGTGGATTGTTCGCTCCGGCGGTATTTGACGGCTCAGCCGGAAGGACCGCAGTTTGAAGACATCTGTGTTGCCGATATCCAAAAGATTACGCAGGATACCGGCTGGCTTCCAAAACACACGCTGGCCGAGGGGCTGAAAGACGAGCTTGCTTACTGGCGGCATATGGTTAAAACTGGTCAGGTGGAACCCAAGAGACAAATTGCAGGTGGTGTGGAATGAATTTACAGGGCAAACGTATTTTGGTGATTGGCGGAGCCGGGTTTATCGGCTCTCATATCGTGGATCAGCTTCTGAAAACCGACGTTGCAGAAGTGATTATTTATGATAATTTTTCACGTGGGCGCATGGATAATCTGGCCGAGGCACTACAAGATTCTCGGTGCCGGATTTTTGCTGACGGCGGCGATATTTTGCATACCGATACGTTGGATAAGGCCATGCACGGCATGGACGGCGTGTTTCACCTGGCGGCGGTGTGGTTGCTCCAGTGCCATGAATACCCCCGCACCGCGTTTGAAGTGAATGTCCAGGGTACGTTTAATGTGATTGAAGCGGCCATGCGAAATAACATTAAGCGGGTTATCTATTCTTCCAGTGCGTCTGTTTACGGTGATGCATTGCAAACGCCGATGGCCGAAGATCATCCCTATAACAACCAGACGTTTTACGGCGCCACCAAAATTGCAGGTGAACATTTTTTCAAATCGCTGGGGCACCGCTACGGGTTGAACTGGGTGGGACTTCGTTATATGAACGTCTATGGCCCACGCCAGGATTACCATGGCGCTTACACCGCCGTCATGCACAAGATCCTGGATCGCATCGCGCAAGGCGAATCGCCGGTTGTTTACGGGGATGGCTTGCAGTGCTATGACTTTATTGCCGTCGAGGACGTTGCGCGGGCCAACATTCTGGCTATGCAGGCTGATGTTACCGGCCAGTGCTATAACGTGGGCCGTGGCATCGGCACGTCCATCCGGGAATTAACCCAGTTATTGCTCGCGCTTTCCGGATGTGATTTGGAAATTCAATATGAACCCGAGGGGCTGACGTTTGTCACCCACCGAATTGGCTGTCCCAAGGCGGCACTGGCGGATTTGGGGTTTGAGTGGACCATTGATCTGCCGGAAGGCATGCTGCGTCTTATCGAGTGGCGCAATCGAGAGAAACAATCTGTGGATGTTCGACGACGAGAACGAGTGGGATAGGATATGTGCGGCATTACGGGCATTTTCAATCGGGATGGCAAACCGGTATCCCCAATACTCTTGCAGCAGATGACGGATATGCTGGTTCATCGCGGGCCGGATGGCGAAGGTGTTTACACCGACGGTTGCATGGGCTTGGGGCACCGGCGGCTGGCCATTATTGATTTGTCTCCGGCAGGGCACCAGCCTATGACGACGCCGGATGGTCGATATACCATCTGCTATAACGGAGAAGTTTATAATTTCCGCGAACTACGCTCGCAACTGGAAGCTATGGGGCATGTGTTTCGCTCCAGAACGGATTCTGAGGTAGTGTTACATGCCTATGCCCAGTGGGGTTTGGATTGCTTCGAGAAATTCAACGGCATGTTTGCGCTGGCCATTTGGGATAGCGCTCCAAAAGAACTGATTTTGGCACGGGATCGCTACGGCATCAAGCCCTTGTATTACACACAGCAGGGTCAAACAGTTTTATTTGGCTCGGAAATTAAAGCGATTCTCGCCCATCCAGCTTATGATACAGCACTGAATCTGGAAGCCCTGGTGGAGTATCTGACGTTTCAAAACTTTTTGTCCGACAAAACGCTTTTTCAAGACATCCAACTTTTACCGGCGGGAACGTTTCTTAAAATAAAGCTGAAAGAAGATAACTTGGCTCAGCCACACGCTTATTTTGATTTCAATTTCGAAGAATCCAATCACAAAATTTCACAAGCCGAATATTTGGAAGAGCTGGACCGGCTGTTTCGCCAAGCGGTAAATCGTCAGCTCATCAGTGATGTGCCGGTGGGCGCTTATCTCAGTGGAGGGATGGATTCCGGCTCCATTGCCGCCATTGCGTCCGGGCAACTGCCCCAAATGAAAACGTTTACCATCGGGTTTGACCTGCACTCGGCCTCCGGTATGGAGCTGGCGTTTGACGAGCGCGAGAAAGCCGAGTATATGTCATATTTGTTTCAAACCGAGCATTACGAGATGGTTTTAAAAGCCGGGGACATGGAACGCGTGCTTTCCAAAATGGCATGGCATCTGGAAGAGCCCCGTGTGGGACAAAGTTATCCCAATTTTTACGCGGCCAAGCTGGCCGGAAAATTCGGCAAAGTGGTCTTGTCCGGCGCCGGGGGAGATGAGCTGTTTGGCGGCTACCCATGGCGCTATTACCGTGCCGTGGTCAACGACAGTTTTGACGATTACGTGGACAAGTATTACCAATTCTGGCAACGCTTAATTCCACAAGAAACCATGCCATCAGTACTCCAGCCAATTTGGCCATTGGTGAGCCATGTGGACACGCGCGATATTTTTAAAAACGTTTTTACGCACCATGCCGCTAAGCTTCATGGACCAACCGATTCCATTAACCATTCCTTGTATTTTGAATGCAAAACATTTCTCCATGGTTTGCTCGTAATGGAAGACAAGCTCAGCATGGCGCACGGCTTGGAAACCCGAGTGCCATTTTTGGACAACGATTTGGTGGACTTTGCCATGCGCTTGCCGGTTTCCATGAAGCTCGCTAATCTGACCGAGGTCGTACGCATCAATGAAAACGCTTCAGGGTATAAACCAGCTCAGTTTTTTGAAAAAACCCGCGACGGCAAGTTGCTGCTTCGCCAGATGATGCGCCGCTATATTCCCGAGTCGGTCACCGAAGACGTGAAGCAGGGATTTTCAGCGCCGGATGCCAGTTGGTTCAAGGGGGAAAGCATGGCGTATGTGCGCGAGCTGCTGTTTAACAAAGATGCACGGATTTATCAGTTTTTGGATTCAAAAACCATTCAGTCGCTGGTTACAGATCACCTGGAGGGCCGCGAAAACCGGCGGCTTCTGATCTGGTCACTGTTATACCTGGAACATTGGTGCGATGTTTTTCTGACGCGTCAGCCTGCCCCTCAACTTGCAATCGGGCTTTCTTTAGGGCATCCTATGTATACGACGCGGGGTGGAGCAGTCCGGTAGCTCGTTGGGCTCATAACCCAAAGGTCGCAGGTTCAAATCCTGTCCCCGCAACCATTTTTATTCCATATGTCGAACCACAATTCCCCGGCGGGCCATCTCTTCCCGAACCACGCCGACGGGGACAACGCGCTCCGGCGGGAAGACGCCGGGTTGTTGGATGGCTCCAGTGCCCAGTAGCTGCGCCACTATGGAGACAGGAAAAGCTGTGGTGCGCATCATGGCGGTTAGTTGATCAGCATCGTTATAGTGCTCGATGCACTCAAAAGTCTCTGCTTGCGCTTCTCCGGCTTTGGTGCCGCTCACTGTCACCCGGATTACCACCGTGTCACGCGGGTTGTCCGTTGCTAAAAGTTTGTTCAGCACCGCTGCCGTGGTCTGCCGTGGCGAAACCATCAAACCATCACGGGTTTGGAGCGGATCAGTCTCAAAAAAGCCCAATTCTTCCAGCAGCCGGATTTTTTCAGCGTGCCCCTGGTAGCGTACCGTCTTGTAATCCAGGTTTTTCACCCGGCCTTCATACGTCCATGGCAGCGTGGACGAGCCACCCAGCGTGTAAAACGCCTCGCACCGGCCCAGCGGATCGGGGAATTCCAGCGTTTCCACCTCCGTCAGTGATTTAACCCGCTCCCGTTTGCCGTCCACGAGCACATCGCACATGCCGATGTACTCATTAATAAGCCCCTCCACCGAAAAGAACAACTGGTAATCCAAAGGCGGCTTGGGCTCCTGCGGCAAGCCACCCACGCGGATTTTGACGGATTCCACGGCATCAAAACCGGCGATTAACTCCGCCGCAAGTAGGTTTGCAAATCCAGGCGCAAGCCCCATATCCGGTATGGCCGTGACACCGGCCTGTTTGGCCTGGGCATCGTACTCCAACTGGCGCAATACCAAATCGGTATTGCCGCCCATGTCCACCCAGTGGCAGTGGGCGTCAATGGCCAGGGGCATCAGGGTTTTATTCAAAAAATACGGCACCGCGCTGATAACCACATCCGCGCCGGTCATGACAGTTCGCATGGACTCCGCAGACGTAACATCTACATGCTGACAATTCATCTTGGAAGAATCGATTTTGGTTTTGGCTTTGTCCAGCGCCGGCTGAGATTGATCGGTCATGACAACCGATATCACCCTATCAGAGCGGCACAAATCCAGCGCGCATGCCGTCCCTTGAAGCCCAGCGCCTAAAATGACCACTTTCACCGGACAACCCCTTCTCTATAAGACAATAAAACTTAAGCCAACCAGGATTGCGATGTTGCGTTAGTCTGCGCCAGTTTTTGCTGCAATTCCGTGCGCCACATGCCGAAAACGGCATTCTTCACAGAACTCGCCATCAGGGCAATCAGGTGATTCGGCGTCATTAAATGTGAACTGTTAGAGATGGGATCCGGCCAGGGGTCCAAATAGTTGCCTTTGGAAGTTCCCCGGCCACCAAAAGATGGACTTGCAGGTTGTGTATTCCGTTTGAATTCCACACCTTGCTGCAGGCGCAAAGCAGCCTGCTTTTGCAATGCATGAGAAAATGCTACATTCCACATGGGAAAAACGCTCCATGATTCCTACTGTCTTGGAAAAGACCTAAAAAAGACACACCTGTTGTGGCTTTTTGTTTTTAAGGTTTATTGATTGTATCAGTGGTCTTCAAAATTGTAAAGCTTTTATGTCAATCGAATATGGCAAGCAATTTACAAAACCAGCTGGGGCGCCGCAGAAGCAAAATACGACTGCCAACGTTCGTTGACATGTTGACGCGTAGCCTCATCCATCGTGATTTCATCTGGCCACTCGCGATCAAAGCCTTCTGTTTTCCACTTCACCGTGGCGTCGATGCCCATCTTGCTGCCGTAGGCCCAGCGCGGGCAGGCGTGGTCCAGGATATCCAGGGGCCCTTCGGTGAAGAGCGTGTCACGCTGGGGGTCTGTGTTGTTAAAAACCCGCCATGCCACATCCGAGAGGTTATGGACATCCACGTCCTTGTCCACAATCACCACGTACTTGCTGAACATCATTTGGCCAAAGCCCCACACGCTGTTCATGACTTTTCGGGCATGGCCGGGGTAGCGCTTGTCAATGCTTAAAATAACGCAGTTGTGGAAGACGCCCTCGGCAGGTAGGTTCATATCGATGATTTCCGGGATGAACAGGCGAAGTAGCGGCAGAAAAATGCGCTCGGTGGCCTTGCCCAGGTAGAAATCTTCCTGCGGCGGCTTGCCCACGATCGTGGTGCAGTAGATGGGGTCTTTGCGATGCGTCACCGCCGTGACATGAAACACCGGGAAATCATCGGCCAGGCTGTAATACCCGGTGTGATCCCCGAACGGGCCCTCGCGTGTCAGTTCATCCATTAGGACATAGCCTTCGATAATAATCTCGCTTTCCGCAGGCACCAATAGATCCACGGTTTTGCATTTCACCATCTCCACGGGTTGCTTGTGCAAAAAACCCGCGAAGATCATCTCATCAATACCGGGCGGTAAGGGCGCTGTGGCACTGTACATCACATGTGGCGGCGCACCGAGCGCGCAAGCCACTTCCACGCGATCTTTGCCAAGGCGCTTGGCGTTTTCATAGAGACGGTTGCCGTCATGGTGCTTGTGCCAGTGCATGCCGGTTGTTGTGTTGGAATATTTCTGGAGCCGGTACATCCCGGCGTTTTGGCTGCCGGTTTCCGCGTCCTTGGTAAACACCACGGGCATCGTGATAAACGGCCCGCCGTCATCCGGCCAGCAGGTGATAATGGGAAGTTTGTCCAGCATCGGCTGATTGGGGTCGGTGATCACCACTTCCTGGCAGGGCGCATCGTGCTTGAGGGTTTTGGGGAAAAACTGGTTCAACTCCGCCAGCTTGGGGAGCATCATCACCTTGTCCATCAGGGACTTGGCCTGGGGCGGCTTAATGAAGCCCTCGATGCGCTGCTGGACTTCTTCGAAATGCTCGATGCCCAGCGCAAGCTTCATGCGCTCGTAAGAGCCCAATATATTAATGGCCAGCGGCATAGCACTACCTTCCACATTGGAGAACAGCAGGCCCTTGTTGTCCGCGCCTTGGCGTTTGCTCACCCGGTCGGCAATCTCGGTGATTTCCAAAACCGGCGAAACCGGAACCCGGATCTCCACCAGCTCGTCATGGCGTTTCAAGAGATCGAGAAAATCCCGGAGGTTTTTGGGTGGCTTGGGCATGGAAAGCTCCTTTCCACTGGCGATGAAAAACACTGTTATTATGGGAAAAACAGGGAGTGAATACAAACAGCGTGATTCGATTGAACAATATCGTCACCGGATGGACGGTTTGCTTGGTGATAATCGGGAGCTGTATGCTGTTTAGCTCACAGTTGGCTGTGGCAGACCAGACTTCTATCCCCAAAAGCAGCGGGTTTAGCAGAGTTCTGCAAGGTCTGTTGGGATTTAACGCGCTGGCGGGGCATATTGGATCACGCCAACTGGAAAAAAAGCTCCATAAGAAACTGTCGGGAGATTTCCATGTACGGCTTCGACCATACAGCGCCATTGATCTGACGCATGGCGTGGCCAAACAACTCACCATTGACGGCACCAACCTGATTTATGACCATGCGCTTTACATCCAGTCGTTTCACCTGGAAACCGACAAAAAAACGCCCCTTTGGATGAGCACGCACCATAGCCGGTTAAAAGCGCCGGTTGAAGCGGAATTTTCTATGGTTCTGACTCAAGAAGGAATCAACCAAAGCCTGCAAACAGACGCTATGCAAAAGCGTTTGAATGATATCAAGATCGCTTCGGTGCAGCATGTGCGGGTTATTTCACCTCGGATAACACTGGATACCAATATCATGACCGTCACAACCAGCGTTGGTGTGGTGGATCAGCCGGTGGACAAAGCCATTTCTGTAAAAATTAAGACCGGCTTGACGCCACTACCGGGTTCCGGACAGCTGCAACTCACCGGCTTTGACATCACCACACCCGCTGCCGAAAACACCGAAGCCATGTCTCAGATGGCCAAAGACGCCCTCGAAAATTTCCTGAACCCCACCCACTGGTTGCCGCGCGGGTATAGACAATCGACGGTGCGGTTCCAATCAATCCAAATCACCCCGCAGAAGCTGGTTGTCACGGCACACCTGGTATTGGTCCCCGCATCACCCCTCGCCAAATAAACCCGTCTGGGATAGAATATCCCCGGTAGCGTCTTTCACATAGGATATATATGAAAAACAACAACCTCACCCCGTTTTTGATATTTGTGGTTCTGGTTTTAACCATTGGGGCTGTGCTTTGGCTGAGACCGCACCATCATCACCATGCTGGCACAGAGCAAGTTGCGAAAAATGCCTTGTCGGTTTATTTTTCCAAGGCCGAGGGCACTGATATGGTCACGGTTGCCGTGATTCGTCCCCTGCCTGCGCAACAAAACGACGAGTTTTTGCTGACAACCGCCATCTCAGATCTTTTAAAAGGTCCCACCCCTGCGGAGCAGACCGCTGGTTATTTCTCGGAAATCCCTGCCGGAACGCATTTGAACTCTGTGAAAGCATACCCGGAAAAGCTGGTTATTGATCTCTCCCAGGCATATACCAGTGGTGGCGGATCCAACAGTATGATTCAGCGCTACCGGCAATTGGCCAAAACCATCCTGGCCGTGCCCCAGAAAAAACCCGTCTATGTCACCATTGAAGGCAAGTCCCTGGACATTCTCGGCGGAGAAGGGTTGGTCATCCATGAACCTATTATTAACGACGCCACCGTCAATCCCTGAAGTCATCTCTGAGAATCTCACCGGGGTTGTGTTTCTGATTCATGGGACGCGTAATGTGGAAGCTCAAAGTTACATCTACGAGGCCATGACGCGTCTTTGTCCGCTGTTTGCCCAAACCCTGGAATTGCCATTGGCATCAGTGACTTACAGCTTCTTGGAAATTATGGAGCCCGCGCTGGAAGTGGTTTTAAAAGAGATGTGCGCCGCAGGCAAAACCGATTTGCGGGTGGTTCCGCTCCTGTTGTTTCCCGGCAGCCACTTGAATCACGACATTCCCCGGATTGCCCGTGAGATGATGGAACAGTTCCCCAATGTGCACATTAATGTGGGCGAGTGCATCGGCGTGAACGATCCCGAGTTTCTGTCGATTCTGCTAAAGCGGCTTTAACCTTAACAAACTCCTAATGTTTCACCTGTCACAAAGCCCTTATAGTTTGTTTTTATATAAACAGGTGTGTTACAATCTAATTCTAGTGTGTGGTTAGCAGTGTGTGTGAGGTGTCTAATTATGAGTTTAGGTGGATTTAGTCCTTTGTTTTCGAGTGGCATTCCTTTAAATCAGGGACTACTCAGTAACCCGGTATCGCCTAATATTGGCCGACAGCAAGCCGATGCTGAAATGAACGTAGCCAAACTGGGCCAGCCCGGACCTATTGCAAACGCCATGGGTTTTGGCCAGAAAATTGGCGACTGGTCGGATCTGAACCCGGATCCGATGAATGGACCCGATTTTTTGAATGCATTTAATGCGGTATTTGGCCCTGGCCAAAACCAAATTGGTGGCCCCTTGGATCCCACTACCATGGCCAGTATGGGCGGAATGGGTGGTGCCGGCGGCGGCAGTGGTCTTAGTGGTATTCTTCAGTTGTTGATGATGATGCAAAGCGGCTTGTCCGGTGGTGGCCAAAGGCGAGGAATAATAGGATAGCCACGGCGCTTGTTTCCCCTTACCAACTGTCGTACACTCTGCGTGAGTTTATGCAACAGCCATGGCAAGGATCCCCGATGACGGCACAACTTTCTCCGGATATCCCTCGGCCAAAACCGGGGCCGTTTATCCAGTTGATGGGCGAAGCTTTCCTGCTTTTGGGACGCTACTTTGTGGTGGTTTATCCCATATTTTTGTATTTCATCCTGCGCAGCCTGGTGACACACCAGGCACTGCCCAACTACCGGCACTGGGAATGGTGGGTGGTTACCATCGGCTTTATCGCCATCTGGTTTTTGTTTGAGGGGGGCTGGCATGCCATGACGTTTCAGGCGGTGGAGCTCCATGAAAAACAGCGCACAGAGCCGCCCCCACCCGACGTGCCGCTGGAAATCGTTTTTCCGTTTGCGTTACTCAGAGCGTTTATTCCGGGGATTGGCGAATATGGCGCGCGGTTTTTGACTGGCGGATTTCTCAACATTCTGTTATTTGCCTTGCCCGGCGCCCTGGTGCTGTGGCTGGGATACCGGATGATTGGGATTCCCAAGGTGGTGCTGCCGTTTTTAACGGCCCCGGAACTCAATTCGCAACAGATGCAGCAGGCTTTTATGGCCGCAAGCCCCCATGAACAAATCCAATTGGCTATGTGGGACGGCATATTTTGGGCCCTGCTATTGATTATCTTTTTGGTCACCCTACTCACCATGTATTGGCGGCCCTATGTACTCATAAAACAAATCCGTCCACCCATGGCATTTTGGAAAAGCGCCCTGTTTGTGTTTACGCACCCTTTGCTTACGCTACAAATCATGGCATTGTCGGTTTTTCTGGGACTTGCTGCAGGAATGCTGGCATCTTTATCTGCATGGACGGCATTTATCGGGTTCTTTCTGCTTCTGTTGACGCTGTTGTTCATGCAGTTTTTGTTGTATCTCATCCTGTACCGCACCGATGGCCCGCAACATCCCCCCGCAGAAACGCCCTGAGATGCTGGCTGTTGTTGGGCCGACAGCAACCGGCAAAACCATTATTGGGGTGCGTTTAGCCAAAGCATTACACAGCGAAGTAATCTCGGTGGATTCCCAACTGGTATACCAGGGGTTGAATATCGGCGTGGCCAAACCCACACCGGACGAAATGCTGGGTGTCCCACATCACATGATAGATGTGGTCCCACCCACGGCATCGTTTTCGGCGGGCGACTACGCCGAGATAGCCCGGCCCATTTTAGAACAGCTATTATCCGAAAATAAATCTCCTATACTGGTCGGTGGCACCGGATTTTACCTCAGAGCCCTGCTGCAACCCGCACATCTACCAAAGGTTGTGACCGATCCGGCAATCCGGGCACAGCTCAAAAACCGCTTGTCTGTCGAGGGATCAGAAGCTCTCTATGCAGAGTTGAACCAACGAGATCCCCAGCGCGCCGCCAAGCTGCATCCCCATGACAGTGTCCGCGTCATCCGCGCGCTCGAAATGATCCACCATACCGGCCAACCCATCCCCGAAACACCTACCGGATTTGCCTCTCCCATCCAAGTAATCGGCTTAGCTTATGCGGATCGTCAAAAACATATCACCACAATCCGCAGACGACTGGATCGGATGATGGCTGACGGGTTTCTGGCGGAAGTGGAACATCTCTATAATACTTACGGCCTTTGCTTGGGCATGCAAAAAGCCCATGGCTACCCGGAACTGGTGGATGTGATCACCGGAAAACGCTCGTTGGAAGATGCCATGGCCCAGATTGAAATTAATATTCGCCAGTATTCAAGGCGGCAGATGACGTGGTTTCGCAAAATACCGGGGATTCAGTGGTTTTACGTGGATGAAACGGACTCGCAAGAGATTGCTCGGCAGGTATTATGTCCGGCTGCGTTATAATGGGTGACATACACAGACGAGAGAGGCCCCCTGGATGACCCAGCAGCGCACGGCAACGGTAAAAGTCGGCTTGCTGACCATGATTTCCCTGGCCGTTTTGATTACGACGGTGATTTGGCTGCGCGGACGCTCACTGGGCGGCGGTCAGCCCTATGAAGTGTTCTTTAGAGATGTTGACAGCCTACGGGAAGGCTCTTCCGTGCAGTTTATGGGGGTTCGCGTGGGGTTTGTGGACGCGGTGGATCCGATTGTGCTCCATGGCAGCCAATACCGTGTGCGGGTACGCTTCAGCATTTCAGAGCCTGATGTCAAGATTCCCCGAGGCTCCAGCATTAGTTTGGAACAATCGGGCATCATCGGTGAAAAATTTGTGGAAATCACCCCGCCCCGTCCCAAAGCCTACGACCTGGTTATACCCACCGCAGAACCCCTGGTGCAAAGCGGTCTGCCCATCATGGTGGCCTTTCGGGAAGGGCTGGTAGACGCCGGTCGTGTCGTCAATGTCAGTGAATCGACTGTCAGCAAGGTATTCAGCACCACGCCCGATCATCTGTATCACCTGCGGTATCTACTTAATTTGCCGGGTTATATGCCACCAGCCAAGGTAGAGTTTCAGTTTGTTAAAAATCAGGCGGGTCAGCCCTATTTAGTGCTGGAGGATTCGGAGTCCGTATGGATGCATCGCCCGTCGGCAACCACCTTTTTTACCCTGCAAGAGCCTATGCGCCTGAAAGAGTTTCTGGAGGAGCAATTGGCTTCCGCAGAAGCCTTGAAAACCACCAACGACAAGATCAACCAGTTGCTGTCCGATGAAACCATCGCGAGCATCCAGGGCACCGTGAAAAACTCCGAAAAACTCACTGCCCAAGCAACCACCACATTGAAGTCCGCCAACGAACTGTTTGCCTCCACCGCAGGCGACTTGAAAGTGCTGGTGGGTTCCACGCAAAAACTCACGGACAGCGTGGTTGCCGTCAGCAGCAACATCAACGATATTGCCGGAAATCCGCAACTGAAGGCCGATGTCATCTCCACGGTCAAGTCCGTGCGGGAGTCCACGGCGGCCTTATCCACGCTGCTGAATGACCCCAACCTGAAGCAGACACTCGCGGAAACCAAGGTAACCACGGAAAACGCCGCCCAGTTGATGCAGTACCTGAAGCAGTCCACCGTGGACAACCACCTAGATGCCCGCGTGGACCAGTCCCTGAACTTGCTGAACAGTTCCTTGACCCGGCTCTCGAATATTATGGGCAATGTGGAAGCCGCCAGTAACGACAAAGAAAGCATTAAAGCGATTTTAGAGGACACCAAGGCCACATCGGCCAACCTTAAGCAATTTTCCGAACGCCTGAACAAACGCTTTCTGCTGTTCCGACTGTTATTTTAACCGCCGAATCCAAAGACGCATGTCCTCAGCATGTATCTCCTGGCGAACCACTTCATGTCCTTCAGCTTGAATACTCTTGGGAATATTCATCACGGACTCCGACGCCAGATCCACCCATACTTCCAGCAGGCTGCCCAGGGGAATTTTTTCCAGGGCGAGCCGGGTTTTCACAAAATTTAGGGGACACTTGGTTGTCCGTACATCCAGTATTTCAACAGGCGATTCAATCATCATCGTGTGCAAAAGCATGTCTGGTCATCAATGCGGGGGCAGGGCTTGTGGTTGAACTTGTCCCAGGGGGTTTTAAAGCAGTCTCTGGACATCACATACTCTAATATCCAATGATAAAAACCCTCGGGTGACAAGTTTTCTCGCCCGGCCATGCATTCCAGGCAATACGCTTCCTCCACCTGGTCCAACGCCAGGTTCATCACGCTGATGCGCTCACAAAACGGCAAAAATGCAAATAAAACCGGTC
>Ga0207149_1058_pt3 | contig 13200 bp, 9 predicted proteins | sample Alteio_BWMinHeat_31_FD_153563 | JGI IMG/M metagenome (GOLD analysis project Ga0207149, IMG submission 153563) | Enriched cells from forest soil in Barre Woods Harvard Forest LTER site, Petersham, Massachusetts, United States -... | ecosystem: Environmental > Terrestrial > Soil > Temperate forest >... | reverse complement strand
ACCTAATCACAGAGTTGCTGCTCAGGGAGAAGGCGGGTCGCGGGTTCCTGGATGTCAGTGCATTCTACGCGCGCCGCATTCTTCGGATATGGCCCCTATACTTCTTCTTTATCGGGGTCGCGTGGCTACTTCAGTTCTTCATCCAGGGACAGCTATTCACATGGCATTACGTGCTGGCCTTTCTCCTCCTGAGTGGAAACTGGATTTGTGCGTTACATGGACTCCCTCCTTCGGTGGCCCTCCCGCTATGGAGCGTCTCGATCGAAGAGCAGTTCTATTTGCTTTGGCCCCAGGTGGTTCGCCGAGCCTCGGTCGGTCGCATGAAGGCAGTCGCCGTCGGGATGCTGGTGATTGCCTCAGGAAGCCGATTCTTCCTCCTTATGGGGCATACTACCGGCTCAATGCTTGGGTACAATACTTTTACGCGGTTCGATGGCATTGCAATGGGCATTCTTATTTCCCTGGTTCTCCGGGGTAAAATTCAATCCTTTTCCGCATGGGCGCGTGTTTTCCTTATTCTTTGTGGATATCTCGGTTTCCTGATCGCAGCTGACCTTCTAACCGGGCCAAGTCCAGACGCCCCTCCAAGTATGGTGGGAGGGATGCTGGGTTTTCCCCTTGTGGGGGCCGCCAGCATCTTGATTCTTCTTTCCTTTCTCGGTCTCCCCCTGCAAGAATGGCGGCTGGTGCGCTGGTTACGGCTCGTGTACCTGGGGAAAATTTCTTACGGACTTTACGTATACCACTTCCTAGCTTTGCTCCTTGCACGAATTGTGATCAACCCGGTTAGCGTGGCGCTCTACGGACCGTATATCCTATTGGGGCTCACCCTGACGATTGCCATGGCAGCCATCTCATACACTTTCCTGGAGCGACCCTTCTTAAGTCTTAAGAAGCGTTTCACCTACGTTGTTTCCCGTCCGGACTAACCAGGGAAATCAGAGTTCCAAGGGTCTGATTGAAATTAAAATCCTTTTCATGAATACGGTGCCTGCCAAACCGAATCCTGTACGGGCGACAGAGAGGGACCTTGAAAAACCCGGGCAAGATGTTCCTGCCCCCACAAAGCGTCCTTATCGACTTGCCATCGTCTTCCCGCGTGCCCAGCCTTATTTTTGCAAGTTTTTCCAGAGGCTTGCAGCCCATCCCGAAATTGATCTGACGGTCTACTTTTACTCCGACTTGGGCATGGGTGGAACGTTGGACCCTGGTTATTCGCTTCCGCTTGCGTGGGACGTGGACATGTGGAGTGGATACAAACATCGCTTTCCACGCAACTATTCGCCGTGGTCCGACCTGTCACGCTTTGCCGGTACTTTTCATCCGAGCCTGCTTTGGGAATTGAATAAACACCGATACGATGTTGTCCTGATGCAAGGTTGGTGGGGCGTAACAACGTGGTTGGTGTTGGGTGGGCTTTTGGCGCGCAGAGCCCCGGTCATGATGTATTCGGACAAGAGCGAATTTGACTCGTCAAAGGGCTTGCGTCGAAACTTCCGGAATAGGCTCTTGCGCGCCCTTTTCAAACGGATTGGTGCCTTTCTGACCATAGGTCGGAGCAATGCCAATTTCTACCGAGGCCTGGGTGTTCCCGAGAACAAATTATTCGTGACCCCGCTAGCCGTGGACAATGATTTCTACCGTGCTGAGCGGCAGCGCCTGCTGCCTGAGCGGGCTATGCTGCGAGCGCAAGGCGGGATACCCATTGATGGAGTGGTGATTCTGGTGGTTAGCCGCCTGCTTGCGACGAAAGGGATCAAGGATCTCATCTCGGCTTTTGCAATCCTTCCGGAAGAAGGTGCCCATCTTTTGATTGTGGGTGATGGCCCGCAACGCACTGAGCTCGAGGATTTTGTAAGTTTCAAGAATGTACCGCGCGTCCACTTTGCCGGCTTTCAGAATTACACCCAAGTTCCATCACACTATGCAATATCCGACGTCTTTGTCCTACCCTCCTATCATGATATGTGGGGCGCCGTGATCAACGAGGCAATGAATTTTTCTTTGCCCATCGTGGCATCGCGGGAAACTGGCGCCGTGGCAGACTTGGTGGAACACGGATTGAATGGATTGCTCTTCGATTATGGTGATATCGAAAAGCTTGCGGCGCATCTGGGCTATCTGGTCGCCCATCCCGAGGAGCGCCACAGAATGGGTGAACAATCAGCTGAGCGGATTGCAAGCTGGAATTTCGACCGCGGTATTGAAGGATTCCTGGCCGCGCTGCAATTTGTCAAAAGCCAACCTCGCCCACTGGGGTAAGTGCGCCGGCGCCTTAGCCGGTGACGCCGGACAATTGGCCCATCGAGCCTGACAATGTGCCCGACTCTTTGAAGGCTTGCGGTTTTTCGAAAATTGACATCATGCGTTGGAAAGGTATTCCCGAGTTTTACGCGTTTGCCACCAAGCCGTAATCTCCTTGCACCGCGGGTGGCGAGCTTCGCTTGAGAATTATCGATTTTCAGAAGTTGTTGGGTCCGAAGGACCTCAATCTCGTTACTTTAGAGTGAAAGGCCTTCATGAAATACGCACTCCGCGAAGTGGGGGTGCCCGGTTGGTGGAACCGCGAAATGAGAGATTAAGGAGCAATGAGTACTGGACCGCCGTTGGTCAGTGTTGGCCTGGCAATTTACAATGAGGAGAAGTTCCTCCGGGAGGCGCTGGACTCCCTTTTGGCCCAGGATTATCCCAATATGGAGCTGATCATCTCTGACAATGCTTCCACTGACGCGACCCAAGCGATCAGTTTGGAATTCGCAGCGAGCCACCCCCGGGTCAGCTATCACCGGAATGAGAAGAACATTGGCGCCACTGAGAACTTCAACTCTGCATTCCGGCTTTCCAAAGGGGAATACTTTATGTGGGCAGGGGGCCATGACCTCTGGGCGCCTACGTACATTTCGAGTTGCGTCGAGGTACTGGAAGGCGACAAGACAGTTGTCGTCTGCAATTCACAGGCACAAATCATGAGCGCGGACAGAAGTGTCCTTGCTACCTTCCGCCAGATCGATACGCGCGGAAAGACCTTGTTGGTTCGATCCAACTTGTTGCTTTGGCACGTGTCAGCCTGGGTCGCCTATTCCGTATTCCGGTCCAGCGCCCTGCGACAAACAGGGTTGCTGCACCGTGTGTATGCACCCGATAATTTTCTCGGCTTCGAGCTTTCTCTCATTGGACCGTTTGCGGTTGTCTACGAGCCGTTATTCTTCATGCGCGACAACCGCGACGAGAGAGCGCGTCCTCGGAACCGAGCCCAATATTTCGCGGAACTCCGGGAACGTCTGTATCCCAAGGGGACACCATCCTGTTCACGGTTTTGGCGCCTGCAATACATGTTCGAGCAATTGCGCGCAGTCCATCGTTCGCGACTCTCTCTGGGCCAGCGGGTCGCACTGATGGGAAGCGTTATTCCGGCATACTTCGTATGGTTCTATCAATACGTACCTGAAATCATGCGCAGTCGCATTCGTGGCTATCTGAACCGGCGGTCCAGCGCGCCGCTTAAACAGTGTTGAGCTCTGAATAAACAGTTAAATGCTGCAACCGGTATCAGGGAAACGCGGGGGCCTGGGATACAAAGGGTCCAAGTAAAGAGAAAAGCAATTAGGGTGTAGGGTGAGGATGGGGACTAACTAATTATGAGCGATCAAGCAATCGCCAGCAGGTCCGGCCCGCCTGCCCCTTTGCCCATTGCGTCTCGGCCGCGCTATCGTGTGGCCGCAATTTTTCAGCGCCCTATTCCCCATCTTTGCAAGTTCTTCCAATGCCTCGCCGCGCGGGCGGAGATCGATCTTAAAGTCTATTTCTTTTCCGACGTGGGCATTGGCTCAACGCGAGACCAGGTTTTCCTGGGTGATATGAAGTGGGATACCGACCTTTTGTCAGGTTACCAGCACCGCTTTTTCCGGAATTACTCTTCCTGGCCAGGCATGCAACGCATTACCGGGCTATTGCGGCCCAGCCTTCTGCGGGAACTGAACCGCGAGTACGATGCCGTATGGGTGCATGGATGGGGACCTACCACTTATTTGCCTCTGGTGACCTCCTTCGCCCGCCGGATTCCCGTGCTGCTGTATTCGGATAAGAACGTCAACGAAAAAGAGGGATGGTGGCGTCATAATTTTCACAATCTTTTACTACCAAAATTGTTTCCGCGGGTTGCAGCATTCCTGGTCATCGGTCAGCGCAACGCCGTTTTCTACCGCAGCCTGGGTGTCCCTGAAGAAAAGATGTTCCTCACTCCGTTGGCCGTGGACAATGCTTTCTTCCGCCAAGAAGCATGTCGGCTCCAGCCCAAGCGCGAGGCGCTCCGCCAAAAATACGGCATTCCGTTGAAAGCCACCGTGATCCTGTATGTAGGGCGACTATCTCCCGAGAAAGGTGTCTTGGACCTCCTCCCGGCGTTTGCAGAATTATCCGGTGATTCAGCCCATTTGATCCTTGTGGGCGATGGCCCCCAGCGTGCTGCCCTGGAGACTTATGTGGGCTCCCACAAATTGCAGCGCATCCATTTCGCCGGTTTTCAGAACTACAGCCAGGTTCCTTCTTTCTACGCTCTGTCGGATGTATTCGTCCTGCCTTCGCGCGCCGAAGCCTGGGGGGTGGTCATCAATCAAGCGATGAACTTTGGACTGCCCATCGTGGCTTCGCAGGTTGGCGGAGCGATCGCCGACCTGGTGGAGAACGGCAGGAATGGGCTGCTCTTTGAGCCCGGCGATGTGGCGCAACTGGCAGGGCATTTGAGCCGCTTAATCGAAGATCCTGAGTTGCGCCGGCAAATGGGGGAAGAATCGGCGCGTCGTATTGCTGTATGCGACTTTGAACGAGGCGTGGAAGGCGTGCTCGCCGCGCTCCGCACTGTGATCCCTACGAGGGAGATGAGCGGGATAGCAAGATAGAACACAGCCCATGAAAGACTTCCAGTTATCGGCTCTCATCGCCAGATGAGGTATGAAGGTCATGAGATCAAAAAGATCCACTACCGTATGAGAGATGGTTTTTGATGAACCTGTTAAAGCGCCTGACCTACAGACACGAAGTAATTACTCTGGCTCGCTGGCTAGGGCTGCGGCCTCTGCTGCGCAAGGGCTATTACTGGTGGGCCCGCCCGCACAATGGAATCCTTAGGCTTCAAATCGCCGGTATCCCCTTGCAATTTCAGGTACACACGCCGGAAGAGCTACGCGTGCTTGAGTCTGAGGGAGGGGCGGGCGGTGAAGGGCGAATCCTTGAGATGCTGGTTGCGTTCCTTAAACCGGGCGATGTGGTCTATGACGTTGGTAGCAACGTCGGACTTTACACCGTGCTGTTGGCGAAAACCGTCGGCGACCAGGGCAGCGTGATTGCTTTTGAGCCACAGCACGAATGCTTTGCTCACCTCGGGGAAAACCTGGCGCTCAATGGCGTTACGCATGTCCGCTCCTTTCACAAGGCCCTCGGAGAGCACAGTGGCCAAGCGCGGCTCTACTCCAGCAAAGTGATAGGCAATTCAAGCCTCGTGCAGCAGAACGAAGATGACGCGAACACCGAAATCGTGGAGATCGCATCGGGTGACGAATTGGTCGCGGCGGAGCACCTGCCGGCCCCCCGAGTGGTGAAGATCGATGTTGAGGGTTACGAATATGCGGTCATCCAGGGGCTACGAAAGACCCTGGGCCAGACCTCATGCGAACTTGTGTGTTGCGAGGTCCATCCCTCTCTGTTGCCGACGGGCGTCACCCCGGGTTTGGTCGTCTCTCTTCTCGATTCGCTAGGCTTCCGTCATATTGAAACCTTCCCCCGATGGGACGGTACCTCGCACTTGGCTGCGTACAAACAGGAGGTCCGTTCTGCCTGAAAGCCCTCGCCCCCGAATCCTAATTTCGGCCTACTCTTGCCTGGCGAATGCGGGGTACCCTTTTCCAGGCGGCGGCGACCTGATGGCCTGGAATCTTGTTAAGCGCCTGGGGCGAACGTGTGACCTTTGGGTCCTCACGATCGACAAGAATCGCGAGGCAATTGAGAAGGCCCTCGAACAAGGTGCGATGCCGGGTGTCCAGTTCCACTTTGTAGGGCTTCCGGCCTGGATGACTCCATTGTTGCATTTCGCGGGGGGACTCCATATCTACGCTTACCTCTGGCAGTGGAGTGCTTATTTTGCGGCCCGGCGGCTGCATCGTCGCGTTTGCTTTGACCTCGCCCACCACCTTACTTACGAAAATGACTGGATGGCCAGCATCATCGGGGCGCGGCTTCCAGTGCCTTATGTGCGCGGGCCGGGGGGCGGAGCGCATCGCATCCCAAAGGCATTTGTGGAGCAATTCTCCCGGCGGGCACGGCTCTCCGAGTTGATTCGCTCGTTCGGCCAATGGGTATTCCGGCATGATCCTTTCTTCTACTTAGGGCAGCGCCACGCCTTGGTCATACTGGCGTGCAATCATGAAGCGCTGAAAGCGATACCCAGGCGCTGGCGTGACAAAGGGCAACTTCTTTCGATCAACGGAATCTCAGCCGAAGAATTAGCTCAGCCCGACTCGGCTCCCTTGCCCACTGCGCGTTTTCAAGTTCTTTCCGCAGGTCGCTTGGTTCCGCTAAAAGGATTTGACTTGGCTTTGCGCGCCTTCAAGATCTTTGCGAAGAATCACCCTGAGGCCGAGTTTACCATCGTAGGCAAAGGTCCCGAACTCCCACGCCTCCAGAACAAGATCCGCGAATTGGGCCTGGAAGGCAAAGCGTACATCGAAGAGTGGATGCCCCGCGAGCGACTAATGGGCGTCATGCGCGCCTGCGATGTGTTTATATTCCCCAGCCTGCGCGACGGAGGCGGCTTGGTGGTGGTGGAGGCCATGGCCGCTGGCAAGCCCGTCATCTGCTTTGACCTCGGCGGCCCGGGTCTGCATATTAACGAGACCTGTGGATTCAAAATTTCCGCGACTTCTCCGGAGCTTTCGGTTGGCGAAATGGCGTCAGCGCTCGCCCGGCTTGCGGATGACGCCGATTTGCGGTGCCGGATGGGCCATAACGCCTGGCAACGTGCTGCCGAAGTTTACGACTGGGATCGGGTCAGCGATCGTATTGTGAATGTCTACGCGCAGGCCATGGGAATCAAAGTTCTGGATCCCACTCGTGTGGCAACCAGGGAATCAATCTCTGGCTGAGGTAATACTAAAGTCTTGCGTATCCACCTGCCCTTTTTTGAAGGGTTATTGCTTCGAAGGCGTTTGGACCCCTCTTACAGGACTCCGGCGTTAAGGAATAGGATCTTTCGAACCACCGGAGCTTAACCATTTGTTTAGGCGGTCTGGAACTACATTCTGAAAATATCCAACTTTTCTGTTGAGTTCCGGCTATTCAGGGTTAGACTTGGAGATTCCCTCGGGATTTTGCCGATTCAATCGCAGCGCTGCCCTCTTTGGCTTTCTGCGAAGCTTGCATAAATGACATTTATGAACACCCTCCCCCAACCGCGCCCCGTGCTTCGGTACAATCAACCCGAACGGGGACTTGGCGCATTTCTTGTGCCTCGGTTTCTAAAGCCGAAACAAACGCCGGGGAAAACCGGGACACAAGGCTTGATGCTTACCTCGTTTCTCTGTATTCTGGTTTGGTCAGGATATAACAGCGAAATCGATTATATTATGAGCCCCAACTGGCCGGACGGATTTATGAACCTGATCCACGGCCTCCGTGCTTTTTTCCCCATGGTCGCCGCAGTGATGGCTGCGGCCCAACTCGCCCAGCGCCGCTCCCTGCCACGATGGCTGGGACTGGGTCCACTTTCTCTACTCTTTTTCTATGGCGTGATCGGATTGGCTTCTTCAATCTTCATTTCCCCAAAACCGATCGTCGCCAGTTACTGGGCCCTCCAATACATTTCTGTAATAATTGTGGTGATGGCAGTTGGTTCTGCAAGTGATCCTGAGGCTCACTTGGCGCGCTTCATTGCGACGAATTGGGCCTGCTGCGTGGCGCTCTTTTTGGGATTGATCGTCGGAATCCCCGTGCTGGGCGCGGGCGCAGTCAGTCAAACCGCGGGCAGTCCTTTGGGTGTTAGGGCCTACGGCGCACCAAGCATCCTGCTGGGTATGGCAGGGAGCCGCAACACCGGCTTCGGCAGATTCGCGGCGATTGTAGTCATCCTGGGGTTGGCACATCTCCTGCATAGCCGCAAGGACAGGAAAACAATGTTCATTTGGACGCCCCTGATGGTCATCGCAGGTGTGGCTCTGGTGCTTTCTCAGGCTCGCACGTCCTGGGTATCGGTCCTTATCGCCGCCGCGATGCTCCTGATGCGCGCAACCACCAAATTGAGAGTGCCATTCATTATGCTGGCCACAATGGCATTGCCGTTGGTGTTCCTCACCGGTTTCGCGAACTCCTTTGTGTTGTATTTAACCCGCATGCAGGGCATCGACCTAACCCTCACCGGCCGTACCGGTACTTGGATGCAGGCGTTGAACCTCCTTCCGCAGTCACCTTGGATCGGATTCGGATTCTGGGCAGATCGCTATTTCCTTACTGGGTGGAGACCGGGTGCGGCGAACGCGCAAAACACTTTCGTCGATGCTCTCGTCCAGTCGGGTGTCATCGGATTCATTCCGTTTGTACTCGCCTTACTATGGGTGTGGGTCGCGATCTTGCGTTTCTACTCTACCAGGCCCGGTAAAGAAGTTAGCAGTATCCCAGGCGAGGTCCTGGGCATCATCAGCTTTTTTACTATTTATTCCATCACGGAGATCACATATAGTTTCTACTCGGTGGGCTTGATGGCGATGGCGCCCCTCTTCGCTCACATCCAGCTCCGCGCATATCAATACGCCCAGAAACGCCAGAAATTGTGGTTTCCATCTGGATCAATTCGAAGTCCCGGACCTATGGCGCCCGCCAAGCCTGGAGCCCTCGGTGGCATGCGTTCCGAACACTCTTAGCTTTGGGTTTCTCGATTCATGCCGGTTGGCCTCCGGCTTGAGGTTAGCGGCGTGAGTGTCCCCGGCATAGGGTTAAAGATGGGGTCGTCATCCCGCTATGGCTGGCCTAAAGATGGGGCAAAAAGGGATGGAATGCTGGATTTGGGCAAATTTTTGGAAAAATGCCACCGTGTAAATTACCTATTTTCATGCATATATAATTTAGCTGTCCGCTATTCTAACTAATACCTGTATTATCATTCAAGAAGTGTAAGCATAGTACTACATATGTAGTATAGAGCAGTCGATAGTTGACAGTTGACAGTTAACAGTTACGTCCTCTCGATCTCTGCTGCAAACTGTAAACTGTCGACTGTAACCTGCTCGTGCCTTACTGTGAACTGTTATCTGTGGCCTGCGAACTTTTTCTGGAGAAAGGCAACTGAGGCGGGGTCTACTTGGCTTGTGAGCCCTCCACTAGGGCAATTTCTTCTTTGGTCAGGCCGTACAGAGCATAGACTTGGCGGTCGATCTCTGCTTCTAATGCGCTCGTGTCCGCATCGGGCTTGCCGTTTTTCGCGCCAACGGTTCTGTCAACGAGGAGGTTATACCGCAAGGCGCAATTTTGCCGTCACCGGCAGCTCTCTACTCCACTTCCTTCTTAAGAATATCATGAGTGCCCACACGTCGCAGAATGATGGCTTCACCCGCGCGATGAAGGGTCAAGCGATTGGACATGGTGACGCTGGCTTCCCAAATGTCGCTCAACCCTTGCATCTTCTTGACGCGAAGCGAGGGATAGGATGGATTTTGCCCCAGGCGCAGAATCGCTTTTTCGGTCCGTTCCTGGATTTCCTTGGGAAGGCCCTTGAAGTCTCGTGCAAACGAATCAGTGCGTGCGACCTTCAGAGGCGCTGAGGCAGTCGCCTTCCGCGCGGGCTCCTCAGCGCGTCCAGCGGACGTCCGGCGCTTCAACCTCTTAGATCCTTCAGGAGCTCTTCCACCGACTCAAACTCCTTCACTCTTCCTGCGTTGATATCTGCTTCCGCCTCTCGCTCTTTCCTCTGCCATTCGGCAGTCCAAAACCAAAGCTGGTCCTTGGGGACAAGACTGGCGGGAATCATCTCCAGGCGTCCGCCCGCCAGGCGCATCAGCATGTGATCGCCCTCCCGGAGATGCAGCGCCGTGGAAATCTTATGGGGAATTGTGACTTGATGTTTCGCACCCACGCGAATCGACTCTTCCAGCACAGACTTGGTCTTGACCATAAGGCTCCTTCCCAACCGATTTCCGATAATCCGATTTTCCTACTAAAGTGTTCCTCAGTCAAGCCTGAGCGCGGCATTCCCTTACAATTCGCTGCTACAGGAGCAAGGCATCTGAGGCGGGCCTACCTGGCTTGTGAGCCTTCCACGAGGGCAATTTCTTCTTTGGGTAGGCCGTACAGAGCATAGACGTGGCGGTCGATCTCGGATCCCAGCCTGCTACCAACTGTATTGGTATTGAGGAGTGAAAGCTGCCCGCCGATACGGGTGATCTTCAGTGGCTTGGATCCATTAAACCCGGCGATACTGGCGAAGAGAGTGATTTAATCGCCTGCGCTAACATATGCGCCAAACTACTGGTTTCCGAAACCGCATCGTCGGGAATGACCGCATACGACCATGGTTTCCCCTTCTGCTTTTCATTTGCGGTCTCGCACCATTTCACCGCCGCAAGTGCCTTCCCCTTCACGCCTTCATCATTCATTTCGTTGCGAGCCTTAATTTCAATTAAGTAGCGGTTGGTTTTCGTCTCAACGATGAAATCGATGTTGTAGGTATCGCCCTTGAAGAAGATTGGCGTTTGGCCCAGCGGTGGACGGACCCACTTCAAGACTTCCGGGTTATCGTCCTCAAGCGCCATCGCAAACCGTCGCTCAGGGTCGGAGTCAAAACCGGTCTTATTGATGACGGACTTTTTGATTCCTGTGAAAAGGAATCGGCGGATATCGCTTTTTCTATCCACCAGGGTTCGAAGGTCAACCTCACCGCCCTTCTCGCGGATGGATTTCGAGAAGGGCTTGAATACGACGAAGCCCGCACGCACGTCATATGTCACCTGCGTGTCGTCGTAAATGTGAGCGTGAACTTGCGCGCTTAGGTCCTTGACCATTGCGTATCCATACTGGTGCACCAGCTTGGGTAGCTCGTCCTCAGATTTACCCGTTGCTTCCAGATAGTCTGTCGCGAGTTGGAGGATTCGTTCTTTATTCTCCGTAGCGTCAAATTCCTCGATGTCATCCAGCAGCAATCCGGCGAGATGCTTGATTGGTTCCTGGATTTCTTCCAGAGTCAACGCCTCTCCGGTTTCCTGTTCGCCGGACTTCAGGTCGGCAGAGCGCATGCGTTGCTCGACCACTGAGAAGTCTGCGGATGGTTTAGGTTCGAAAGGTTTGAATCCGAGCTTCGGGTCGGTATAAGCACGAATGTCCGGCACGTCGATCTGCAGAGCCAGCGCATCAACTTCCTTCTCGACACGGTCTCTCAACTCGCGCGTAACTTTCTCAACGTCAACGGGCGTTGCCACATCTTCGGCAGTCGGAAATAATCCCGGTTGCGGGACGAGACCTGTACCCGCGACGGTTGGCTGGGCGGCGGCTCCCAGCCGCGAGGCCGCGAGTTCTTTTTCCTTGTTTAGAATATCTTCGATCAGTTTTTCTCGCCTTACGTTATCGAGCAATTCATTGCTGGAGGTAACCTCGCCGCTTTTAACCAGTCCTTCGATTACTGCCGTCGTCCCCTCTGAAAATAGGGTCATTACTCTGATTACTTTGAGGGGCTCGACATCCTCTTTCGAAAGATCCCGGATCGGATCGCGGAAAAGGTCGGCGCGCGCGGTCTTCGCCGCCAAAATTTCCTCGTACTTGTCATGGGACACGATAGAAAGGCGCAGAATCTCCGGGTCGTCCCGATTCAACGCGGCAACCTGAGATTCAGTGAGCGGCAATGGCAGGCGCAAACCACGCCCTATTGTTTGTTCGGTAAGGATTTCGGATACCGAGGCCCGCAATGGAACAATGGTGTAAAGATTCGTAACGTCCCAGTCTTCCTTGAGCATCGTCACGTGGACGACTATTTCCACGCTGCTCGCCGCGCTTTCTACTTCCAGCAGGCGCTTGATGTTCTCGTCGCTCTCTTCCTTGCTGTTCGGTTTGGAGTGAATCTCGATCACCTTGCCCCGGTACGCGCCGCCCTCAAAATCAGCGCTCTCAAGATATTCCCGGACTTCCTTTGCGTGTGTCGTATCGCGCGTAGATACCAATACGAAGGGTTTGACGGGCGGGTAGCCGTTTGCGCTGGTGAATTCAATCAGCCTCGCTTTTTTCTCCTCGTGCAGGTAGATACCGTCCTTTAACTTCAGCTTGTCAATGATCGCCTGGTCGGAAGCGGTCAGATTTGTCCGAGTCACGACGCGCGGCGATTTCACAAATCTCCCGATAGCTTCGCCGAGACTGAAAGAATAAAGCACGTTGCCCTTAAATTTAGGCGTCGCGGTGAACTCGAGCCCCAGGATGGGTTTCAAGTTGTGAATGGCCTTCAGTGATGCCGGGGCGCGGTACCGATGGCTCTCATCCATAAGAACCACGAGATCGCCCATTTGCTGAAGAATGGCGGCAAAGCTGTCGCCTAGAATTTCATTAAAGCGATGGAACCGAAATTGAGTGCGCCCGGCCTCGTCCTTTTCCTGGGCGCTAAAAATTTTGCCGATGTTGAACACAAAGACGTTTGCCTTCTGTTCTGACTCGAATAGCCCTCGGCCAAGATTGAAGCGGAGATAATTATCACCATCCCATACGTCGGGCTGGGGGAAGTCGGCAAGACCGTTGAACAAATACTTGGGGTGGGATGGCTGAAGCTCGGCGCGCAATTTATCGTAGATGGTGCTTCCCGGCGCAAGAATGAAGAAGTTCCGGTACCCCCGAGTCCGCCAGAGGTCGTAAATGCATGCTCCCATCAGGCGCGTCTTACCGATGCCCGTGGCGAGTGCGAAGCAAAACGACGGGAACTCGGTATCAAACTCAATCTTCTCGACCCCCGAGTGTGAGGCAGCGGCTTGTGCGACGGCGTCCAATGTGGTCTTGCGAAAATCCAGTTCTTCCGTGATGGCATGTAACCGTCGGAGGGATTCGGATTGCGGCGCGCGCAGCGACATCCAGCGCCCGATTTGGTCAGGAAGGCTCATGTATTTTCCCGTAGGGGCAGGCCTGGTGCCTGCCCTATTTCGTTTTCCAATCGGGCGCCCACGAGGGGCGCCCGATTGGAAAACGAAATAG
>Ga0207149_1052_pt2 | contig 13276 bp, 8 predicted proteins | sample Alteio_BWMinHeat_31_FD_153563 | JGI IMG/M metagenome (GOLD analysis project Ga0207149, IMG submission 153563) | Enriched cells from forest soil in Barre Woods Harvard Forest LTER site, Petersham, Massachusetts, United States -... | ecosystem: Environmental > Terrestrial > Soil > Temperate forest >... | reverse complement strand
CGGGTGCGGCTCCTGCTGGATTCCACCGCAGAAGCAATTTACGGCATCGATTTGCTCGGCAACTGTACTTTCGCCAACGCCGCCTCTCTGCGTATGTTGGGTTACAAGAGCTCTCAGGCTGTTATGGGCAGGAATATGCACGACCTCATACACTACAGCCGGGCCGATGGGACTGCGTATCCTGTGACCGAGTGCAGGATTTTCCAGGCGTTCCAAATAGGAATGGAAAGCCACGTTGATAGCGAGGTTTTGTGGAGGGCCGACGGGACGAGTTTCCCGGCGGAGTATTGGTCTTATCCAGTACGGAGTGGGACGAAGATAACCGGCTCCGTCGTTACATTCCTGGACATTACGGAGCGCAAACAAGCAGAAAGGGAACTCGAACGGGAAAGACAATTGCTGGGCGCCCTTCTTGACAGCTCTCTTGACCATATCTATTTCAAAGATTGCGATAGCCGGTTCCTTCGAACCACCAAATCAAACGCAAGCTTTCTGGCCCTCAAAAACGCCTCCGACGCAGTGGGAAAAACAGATTTCGATTTCTTTACCGAGGAGCACGCACGCGCGGCCTTTGAAGACGAGCAGAGAATCATCAAGACCGGTCAGCCTTTGGTGGGGATCGAAGAAAAAGAAACTTGGCTGGATGGGCGTGAAACCTGGTCTTCAACCACCAAGATGCCCCTTCGAGACGATCGCGGCAACATCATCGGGACCATGGGCATTTCCAGGGACATCACAGATCGCAAACGAGCGGAGGTGGAGCTAAGAATGGCCAAAGTAGCAGCCGAGACCGCCAACCGCGCCAAAAGTGAATTTCTCGCCATCATGAGCCATGAAATTCGAACTCCCATGAACGGAATCATCGGGATGACTGAACTCACGCTCGACACTTCGCTCAGCAACGAGCAGCGCGAGTATTTGGGAATGGTGAAGTCGTCAGCCGATTCTTTGCTGTCGGTTATTAACGACATCCTGGATTTTTCAAAGATTGAGGCGGGGAAATTGGACCTTGAATTAATTGAAATGTGCCCGCAAAGCAACATGGCCAGCATCATGAAGACGCTCGGGCTGCGCGCCCATGAAAAGGGATTGGAACTCGCTTACCACTTCCACCCGGAAGTGCCCCGCGCGCTTTTAGGCGATCCCGGCCGTTTACGCCAGATCGTCATCAACCTGGTTGGCAATGCTCTTAAGTTTACCGAACGGGGTGAAGTGATTGTCCGTATCAAGCCCGAATCCAAGATCGGAAACACGGTCGTCCTGCAATACTCTGTCTCCGATACAGGGATCGGAATTCCAGCCGACAAGCAGAAATCCATCTTCGAAGCCTTCTCGCAATCGGATAGTTCAACCACGCGCAAATATGGGGGGACGGGTCTTGGCCTGGCGATCTCAGCCCGGCTGGTCAGGATGATGGGTGGACGCATCTGGGTTGAAAGTGAACCCGGAAAGGGGAGCACTTTCCACTTCACTGTGGCTTTTGAAATCCCGAAAGAATTGGAAGCCAGGCCCATTGCCCATGAACCTGTTAGCCTGCGCGGCCAGCGTGTTCTCGTGGTGGACGACAACTCCACCAATCGGCGCATTCTGGAGGAAATGCTTACCAGTTGGCACATGAAGCCCACCCTAGCCGAAGGCGGATTGCAGGCGCTGGCTTGCCTCGAAGCGGCCGAGGAGAGTGGAAGGACCTATCCCCTGGTCCTCCTCGATGCGCAGATGCCGACGATGGACGGATTCGCCCTGGCAGAACGCATCAAGCAGAACCCGAATCTTGCCGGCGCCACTATCATGATGCTCACCTCGATGGGCCAACGGGGCGACGGCGCGCGTTGCCGGGAGTTGGGGATTTCAGCGTATCTTACCAAGCCCATCCGGCAGTCGGATCTGTTGGACGCTATTATTACCGTACTCGGAAAAACGCCCGGAAACGCCGAGCCTATACCCCTGATCACGCGCCATTCTCTTCGCGAAAACCGGCCCCACTTCAACATCCTCCTGGCGGAGGACAATGCCGTCAACCAGAGGTTGGCTGTCCGGTTGCTTGAGAAACATGGGCACACGGTGGTTGTGACGGGCAATGGCCGGGAGGCGCTTGCCGCTTTTGAACATTCCTTCGGCGGAGAATTTGATCTGATTTTGATGGATGTCCAGATGCCTGAGATGGACGGTTTTGAGGTTACCGCAGCAATTCGTGAAAAGGAAAAAATTACCTCGGCCCATGTTCCGATCCTGGCCATGACAGCCAACGCCATGCAAGGCGACCGTGAAATATGTCTGCGTTCAGGGATGGACGGTTATGTTTCAAAGCCTGTCCAGGCAGAAGAACTTTTGATGGAAATCGAACGCCTGGTTCCCTCTACATTTGAAGAGCCGCACGGGACTGCCGCAGCGCCTGAAGCCGGGGCTTTAATTGACAGGGCAGCGGTTCTGGTCAGTCTGGGGGGCAACCACGAACTATTGAATGAAATGGCCGGACTGTTTCTCCAGGAGTGTCCGAAGCTTTTAATCGAGATCCGGGAAGCTGTCGCGCACAGTGACGGGAAGGCGTTGGAGCACCTTGCTCACAAACTGCGGGGTTCGGCGGGGAATTTCACTATGGGGCCCGTTTATGAAGCGGCCCTTCGATTGGAAATGATGGGGCGTGAAAACAACTTCACCCGCGCCAAGGATGCGTGCGTGTCACTGGAAAAGGAAATGGAAAATCTTAATTCAGCGCTGCTGGACTTGGGAAAGCAGTTCACCAGCCAGGCAAAATGATAGCGACGTTGGACCGCGCGTCCCTTTAAGACAAATTAATTTAGGTCATTTCTAAGAACCGCAAGAATCAAGCCAACCGCGGGCGGCAGCGACGGTTGGAACCCGCCCTCGCAAGGTTCAAAACCAGTTTGAAATTTCACGCTACGAATTCACGCTCATGTTTTGGGGGATTCGAGTCGATAGTTCGTACATGAGAGCTCAGCCGGGCGCAGGTAAGAGGACAGTCTCCGGGGAATTCGAAATCGCAGCTTGGGGCTGAGCCCAGGCAGGAATTTGAAGAGGTTGGAATTTATGAAACTAAAAACCCTGAAATGTTCGTGGAGACTGGTGCTTTGGCGCGTCCCCACTCGTGTGGCCCGCGATGCGGTAAATTCCTCGCGTCAAGACGCGGCGCCGGCCCACCCTGAGCCAAAATCCTTTCTGGCCCAGTGTTCCATTAACCTGTGTATGGCGCTTTGCGTATTAATGTTCATTCCATTCACCGTCAGGGCTCAGGATCAAAAGGTTCCTTCATCCGACTTGACGGAAGTCAGCCTGGAAGATTTGATGAACACAAAAGTAACGTCCGTCTCGCGCAAGAAACAAAAGATGTCCAAGGTTGCAGCCGCGATCTACGTGATCACTCAAGAGGACATTCGCCGCTCCGGCGCTACTAATATTCCCGATTTGTTGCGATTGGTTCCCGGATTGGACGTGGCGCAGGTGGATGCAAACTCCTGGGCCATCAGTTCCCGCGGTTTTAACGAGCAGATCGCTGACAAGTTGCTGGTTTTGATCGACGGCCGCAGCGTCTACGATCCCTCGTTTTCAGGCGTCTATTGGGATCAGCAAAATGTCCCACTGGAAGACATCGAGCGGATCGAGGTAATTCGCGGTCCCGGCGCCACCGTGTGGGGCGCCAATGCCGTGAATGGGGTGATCAATATTATCACCAAGAGTTCCAAAGACACTCAAGGCGGCCTGTTAACCGCCGAAGCGGGATCAAGCGAGGCGCATGGACTGGTCCAGTACGGGGGCAAGATAGGTTCCAAGGTGACATATCGGGTTTTCGGCGGATATGACAACTACAACAGTCTGGTCAATGAGAATAATCAACCAGGAGCGGACGGCTGGCACCTCACCCATGGCGGTTTCCGATCGGACTGGGACCTTTCGGCGCGCGACGCATTAACCGTGGAAGGCGACATTATCACGGGCGGAGAAGGTCAAACACTCGCCAGCTTTATCTCCCTCGCTCCCCCTCTGACCGGTGAAATCAACGATGCAATCCGCCCAGGTGCGGGCGACATTCTCGGCCGTTGGACTCACACTTTCTCGGCGCGTTCGGATATGGCTCTTCAGGCGTATTACGACGGGGTCAACCGGACCAGCTCGGGCGTAAGGCAGCTCTGGCATACCTTCGACGTGGACTTCCAGCATCACCTGACGGTCGGGTCCCGGCAGGATGTGGTTTGGGGGTTTGAATATCGGCATACGTCCGATGACATCTTGCCGGGCTACGCGATCTCGTTCAACCCATCCAACGGTTCGGAAAACCTTTCGAGCGTATTCATACAGGACGAGATAAAGCTGGCCGATTCCCTCAGTCTGACGCTCGGTTCGAAATTAGAGCACAACAGTTACACCGGTTTCGAGGCGGAACCCAGCTTGCGGCTCGCCTGGTCTCCCGCAGAGCACCAGACCCTATGGGCGGCAGTCTCCCGCGCGATTCGGCAGCCTTCGCGCACCGATGAAAACCTCCGCCTTAACGTGGCCGCATTTCCCGGGCCAGGAGGGTTAAACACGCTGGTCAGTGTCTTTGGCAACCCGAATTTCAAATCAGAGCAACTCCTGGCTTACGAGGTGGGATATCGAATCGAACCCATTAGCCGCGTTTCTCTGGATCTCGCGATTTTTTACAATGTATATCAAGACCTCCGAACCGTAGAACCGGTTGTTCCTACTTTTGAATCCACCCCGTTCCCCCCCCATATGCTTGTTCCGCAGATGTTCGGCAACGGGATGAATGGGCGGACCTACGGTGCGGAGGTCTCTGCGGATTGGACCGTGGTTAGTCGGTGGAAATTGACGGGCAGCTATTCACTGTTGAACATGCGCCTGAATCTTGATTCCACGAGCCACGATGTCTCCGTTGGAACGGCAGTAGTGGGCCAGAGCCCCAAGAGCCAATTCCAGGCACGGTCATACCTCACGTTGCCCGGAAGAGTTGACTTCGACACTTCGCTTTATTACGTGGATCGTCTTCCGGTCATCAACACTCCGGCCTACGCGCGGGTTGACGCGCGGTTGGCTTGGCACGCGACAGAGTCTATTGAGTTGAGCGTGGTGGGCCAGAACCTTTTCAACGAGCGCCATTTTGAATTTAATGACAGCCTCGATCAGACGGACCCCACTCAGGCCGAGCGCAGCGTCTATGGGAAGATTACCTGGCGATTCTAAAACCTTCCAGGCCGTGCGGTGACATTACCCGATGAAGATTCTTAGTCGAGGCCTCAAGATCGAAAGGGTTTTCAACCTTGTGCTCTTCCTTGCAGCATGGGCGTTAGCGGGCGCCGGAACTTACGGCTTCGCGCAGGGCCGGGAAGCGTCTGAATATCAGATTAAAGCTGCTTACTTGTATAACTTTGCCAAGTTTGTTGAGTGGCCGCCAGAAGTGTTGTCCAGGAAAGACGATCCAATTAGAATCTGCATCGTCGGGGAAAATCCGTTTGGAAATTACTTGAATGAATCCACAGAAGAAAAAACGATTAACGGTCGCAAACTGGTGATCTGGGAATTGAAGTCGGTACAAGACGCGAAAGGCTGCCAGATCGTTTTTATCGGCGTCTCAGAGAAATACCACGTTCGCGCCATGCTCGAAAGCATAAAGGGAGCCGCCGTCCTGACAGTGGGAGATACAGAGGGTTTCGCCCAAGCGGGAGGAATGATCAATTTTACTTTGGAGGAAAGCATGGTGCGCTTTGAAGTGAACGTCGATGCGGCGGAACGCGCTCGACTGAAAATCAGCTCGAAACTCATCAGATTGGCGAAGGTAGTCAAAAGCAAGGACCAAGTGCAAAATGGCATGAAATCCCGCCTTTAGAAAAGTTTTCCATTCGGAAGTAGTCGCTTGACGTAATGCGTTCACCACCTTGTTAGTACGCCATCCAGTTTTCAGTCTGAATTCCTAAGCCCAAGTTGATCGCGGGGTGGAACACATCATTCATCCCGGCAAATGGAACTACCCGCTCAGGTGTTTGCCTGCTTGTACCCCATATGCTCAAGCCGGACAATCCTTGTTCCGAGGGCATTTTTGCGCGAAGGGGATATGTGCTCCGGAGATCATCGAGTTTGCTGCAAGTGCAGTTTTTTAACACCGATTCCGCAGGCTGAGATATTCCGACGACGTTTACTGCCCGGAATGGGTGATAAAGGCCGATTGCATTGAAATTGAGGGTGAGCCGCTGAGTATGGTTACCGTTCGAGTACAAGCCGCCGTCCAGTCGGGCAAAGCGATCCTCCGCCTCCGCAATGCGATGGAGGAGCCAGTGGTTATCAATCGCGTCTGGCTGGCCCCTGTGGAAGCGGTGGAGAACGCCGCTGTCGCGCCCGTTGAGGTCAAGTTGAGGCCTGGAGAAATTCAAGTTGTTGACATAACGAAACAGGTCCTGAAGATTGTCCAGCCACTGTCCATGTTGGACGAGCAGAGAAAACGACTCCAAATCCGACTGTTCCTTGAACCTCGGATATCGGAAAAGCCGCTTGTCGCTGATTGCACATTGGCCGTGGCTCGCGGCGAGATTATCGAATTCCGCTGCTAAAGTTACGGGAAATATCATACTTCAACTCGTCCATTTTCTGATTGACATGCCGCATCAGGCAATATATGAATATTGCCATGGAACGGTGTTCCACCGTTTCCTTAATAACGCGGCGGCAAAAGTCGTTGTGGGAATGCAAGTGAATCTGGACTTTGCGATAACCCACCTGTCTCTTGGATGGAGGGGGTAATGGCGAACGTTCGCATGCTGGCGCTGGCTGATTCTGGCAAGGCAATCCTTCGTTTCCGCAATGGCTTGGAGGGATCCGTGACTATTACTCCGCTCCTCGCGGGAATGGAAGGTAAGAATGGCGAGTGGAGACCCCTTGTTACTCCAATCAAGCTGAGGGCGGGTGAGACTCACAACAGCGATGTTAGTGATCCAATTCAACAGCTTTTCCCGTCTATAAAAGGGACGGACCCGCACCAAATGCGAATGCGGATCCGTATGCTGCTGGATCCTGAGCAATTTGGCGCGCCCCGCGAGGTTGAGTGCGTAGCCACCTTCCACAGCGGAAAATGCACTGAATTTGTATGCCACTGATTCTGGAAATCCCCCGGCGATGCGCGCTGACCTTTACTATAGAAAAAAATGCGAACGTTCTTCCAACTGCCAAAGTATGGGGCGAGTTCGACCTCATGACGGGCCAAATCCTAATTAACTTCTCACACGAAAAACTCAAGTTTGACCAGGCGCATTTCACAATAACGCCAAGCCGGAATTCCACCCACGGATTGCATCCGGTTCATCCTGCGACCTTCGCCCTCCACTAAAACCCCTCACGCGGCGAAAATTGATTCAAGTTGATGGCTGAACCTGTCGAAACTACATATGTGCGTCTGCTGACGCATCCCTGAGCACTGAGGGTGTGGTTACGGTTGGATTTTCTCGACCCGATTGCAGGAAGGTAGCAGTCATGTTTTTAAAAAAGTCCGGGAAAGCCGTGGGTATAGCAAGACATTTGGACAAACATTTGTCACATCGGGCTTCGTTGCAGGTGGTTGAACGAGGACTTTTGCTGGTCCTGCTTTCCTTTCTCTTCGTCTTATTAAACTCAACGCGCGCGCTGGCTCAGGACAAGCAACCCACTCCAAGCCTGCTCGACACGAGCATCGAAGACTTGATGAAGATCGATATTGACTCGGTCTATGGCGCGTCCAAGTTCAAGCAGAAGGTCACGGAAGCGCCCGCCTCCGTCACCATCATTACATCCGAAGACATCCAAAAATACGGCTATCACACTCTTGCCGACATCTTAAGGAACGTTCGGGGCTTTTACGTCACATACGACCGAAATTATAGCTACGTCGGAGTGCGAGGCTATGGACCTCCAGGAGACTACAACAGCCGCATCGCGTTGATGATCGACGGCCACCGGCTGAACGATAACATTTATGATCAGGCGCTCCTGGGAACGGAGTTCCCCATTGACGTCGACCTGATTGACCGGGTTGAAGTCATTCGCGGGCCTAATTCTTCCCTTTATGCCGCCAACGCTTTCCTTGGGGTCATTAATATCATTACCAAACGGGGACAGGATTTGAAAAAAGTGAGCGTGGCCGGCGAGGTGGCCAGTTTCGGTACTTACCAGGGCCGCATCAGCTATGGCAATAAATTCGATAATGGTCTGGAGGTGCTACTTTCCGGCTCCTTCTATGACTCCCACGGGCAAGACCAGCTTTTCTTCAAGGAATTTAACAATCCCATCACCAACAATGGCATTGCGGTGAACGCGGACGATGATGAGTTTCACCAACTGTTTGCCAATGCCTCCTGGAGACACTTCACTTTGCACGGTGTGTTTGGGTCCCGGGATAAGGGGATTCCTACCGCCTCATTCGGAACCGTCTTCAACGACACGGGAACACGCACCGTCGACGCGCGCGGCTATCTCGACCTTAAGTACGATCGCGAAGTGGGCCACGGATGGCTCATAAGTAGTCGAACTTATTACGATCAATACAACTACGATGCCACCTACGTTTACGATTATTCCGCCTCCGGCGGACCTTCCCGAGTGTTAAACAAAGACTCTGGCCACGGCAAATGGTGGGGTGAAGAGGTGACCCTCTCGAAGCAGCTCTTCGAGAGGCAACGGCTCAGCGTCGGGTCCGAGTACCGGGACAACTTTCAGCAGGACCAGGGAAATTATGACGTTCAACCCTTCGTTCAATACTTGAATGACCGCAGGACCTCGAACATTTTTTCTCTCTACGCTCAGGACGAAATCCACCTTCGCAGCAACCTGGTGTTGAATCTGGGCCTGCGCTACGACCACTATTCGATCTTTGGCGGAACTACGAATCCGCGCGCCGCCCTGATCTTCAGTCCGCGCGAGAAAACCACTATCAAACTTCTTTACGGCCAGGCCTTCCGCGCTCCCAATTTTTTTGAGCTCTACTACGCCGCGCCTGGAAACGCCGCTAACCCTTCTCTCCGGCCCGAGACCGTCAAGACCATGGAGTTGGTGTGGGAGCAATACTTTGCCCACCATTTCCGAATGGAGGTTTCGGGGTTTTATTACCCCATCCGTGAACTCATCTCCGAGGAAGAGGGCGTCGCAAATGGAAATGATTTATTCGCTAACGCTGGAAGGCTTGATATTCGAGGTTTGGACTTTGCCTTGAGCAGAAAGCTGCCGTGGGGGTTGGAAGGCGTGGTCAGCTACAGCTTTCAGGACGCGGTTAACTTGAGCGCTCGAATGCCTGTAGCTAATTCTCCCAAGCACCTCGGCCAGGCAAGACTTAGTGTGCCCCTCATCAAACAAAAGCTGTTCGCGAGTATGGATCTTCAGTACGTCGGCAAGAGAGCAACCTTGGCGGGCAATTATATGGGAGCGTACTTGGTTCCCAACTTCACCCTATTCAGCCGCAATGTTATTAAGGGATGGGAAATCTCCGCCAGCCTTTATAACGTGTTGAACCAGAAATATGGCGACCCGGGTACCGACGCCCACATTCAGGACATTCTCTTTCAGGACGGCCGAAATTTTCGAATCAAAATCGGATACCGGTTCTAATTTCCAATGATGAAAATTCGCCTGCAGAAACGTGATGACGGAAGTTCGAGTTGGGGTAGTCATTTCGGAGCCAGTGTCCTTTCGCGCCACATCCGGCGAGCATTCTTTTTCGTACTCGCTTGCTTCCTCATCTTGAATTCCTCTCCCTCAGCGCGGTCGCAGCCCGAGGAAAGCGTGGAATACCCAGTGAAACTCGCTTTTCTGTACAACTTCACCAAGTTTGTCGAGTGGCCCGCCGCCGCATTTCGCGATTCGCGCGGCCCGCTGTTGATATGCATCGTAGGCGATGATCCATTCAGCGCCAGCCTTGAGAGTGAGTTACGAGCTCGAACAGCTGGAGAACATCCGGTGGAAGTCAGGACGCTGAGACCAACCGATGCCCTGAGCACTTGCCACATAGCATTTGTTCCGGTCACGGAGAGAATCCAATCCGTCAGGATTGTGAAGGGCCTTAAGGGAGCTAGTACCCTGACGGTTGGCGAAGCCGAAGGGTTCGCCACGCTGGGCGGGATGATTAACTTGACGGTGGAAGGGAACAAGCTTCATTTTGAAGTCAATCTGAACGCGGCAGAACGCGCCGGGCTGAAGATCAGCTCGAAACTCCTCAGCATGGCGAAGATCGTCAAGGAAGAAGGGCACGGATCGAAAAGTTGAGATGACAACATACCGATTTGGCTTTTTCCTTTAAATGGAATCAGAGGTCGACAAAAGTCCAACAACCCTCCGTGCGGAAACAATGAGAGGATCAAATGGTTTACTCCCGCCACTGAGATTCCGGGGCCGCCGGAAATCCACCCACAGATTATTTCAGGCTCAACCTGCAGTTTTCCGCATTCTGTTGGAATCCCCCCTCACAATGAAAATCAATTCAAGTTGATGCCTGAATCTGTCGAAACTACAAATGTGCGTCCGCTGACGCATCCCTGAGTGCTGAGGGTGTGGTTATGGTTGGATTTTCCCGACCCGTTCGCAGGAAGGTATCAGTCATGTTTTTGAAGAAGTCCGGAGAAGCCGTGGGCACCCTCAAAACTTTTGGTGCTGATTTGTCGCTCAGGACTCCGTTGCCTGTGGTTCAACGAGGACTTTTCGTGGTCCTGCTTTCTCTTCTTCTCGTCCTAAGCTCAAAACACGCGCTGGGTCAGGACAGGCAAGCCACTCCAAACCTGCTCGACACGAGTATCGAAGACTTGATGAAGATCGAGATAGATTCCGTCTACGGCGCGTCCAAGTTCAAGCAGAAGGTCACGGAAGCGCCCGCCTCCGTCACCATCATTACTTCCGAAGACATCCAAAAATACGGCTACCGGACTCTCGCCGACATCCTGAGAAACGTTCGGGGCTTTTACATCAGTTATGATCGAAATTATAGCTACGTGGGAGTGCGAGGCTATGGACTACCAGGAGACTACAGCAGTCACATCGCGTTGTTGGTCGATGGCCATCGATTAAACGACAACATTTTCGAAGCGGCACTGAGCGGAACGGAGTTCCCCATTGATGTCGATCTGATTGACCGCGTCGAAGTCATTCGCGGGCCTAATTCTTCACTTTATGCCGCCAACGCCTTTCTTGGTGTCATTAATATCATTACCAAACGGGGGCAGGATTTGAACGGGATGAATGTTGCCGCCGAGGTGGCCAGTTACGGTACCTACGAGGGCCGCATCAGCTACGGCCATAAGTTTGACAACGGTTTGGAACTACTTCTTTCCGGTTCCTTCTACGATTCCCATGGGCAGGACAATCTTTTTTTCAAGGAATTTAACAATCCCGCCACCAACAATGGCATCGCTGTGAACGCGGACGATGACGAGTTTCACGAATTATTTGCCAATGCTTCCTGGGGTCACTTCACTTTGCACGGAGTGCTTGGATCCCGGGATAAGGGGATTCCCACCGCCTCCTTCGGAACCGTCTTCAACGTTACCGGAACCCGCACCATCGACACGCGCGGCTATCTTGACCTTCAATACGACCGCAAGCTTGGCCGCGGGTGGAGCCTTACGAACCGGACGTATTACGATCAGTTTAATAACGATGGGACGTACGTCTATGATTACTCTGCCTTCGGCGGGCCTTCACGAGTGTTGAACAAAAACTTCGCCAATGGCAAATGGTGGGGCGATGAGGTGACGTTCTCCAAGCAAGTCTCTGAGACGCAACGATTGAGCGTCGGGTCCGAATTCCGGGACAATTTTCAGCAGGACCAGGGAAATTATGACCTCCAACCCTTTGTCCAATATTTTAGTGACCGCCGGACCTCAAATATATTTTCGGTTTACGCTCAAGATGAAATTCATTTAAGAAAGGATCTGGTATTGAATCTGGGCCTGCGCTACGACCACTATTCGACTTTTGGCGGAACCACGAACCCACGCGCCGCCTTAATCTACAGTCCTCGGGAAAGGACAACGCTCAAATTTCTTTACGGCCAGGCCTTTCGTGCTCCCAACTCGTTCGAGCTTTACTACGACGCACCCGGAAACGAAGCCAACCCATCGCTCAAGCCCGAGACCGTCAAGACTACGGAGCTGGTTTGGGAGCAATACTTTGCCCACCATTACCGGATGACGGTCTCTGGTTTTTACTACCCTATCAACGGCCTGATCAGCGAGCAACTTGACCGGGCAAGTGGTAATAATGTTTTCGCCAATGCTGGATCGCTGGACATTCGAGGTTTGGACATTGAGGTAGCGAGAAAATTTCCGGGCGGACTGGAAGGCAAGGTCAGCTACAGCTTTCAGGATGTAACTGACTTGAGCACTCGAAAAGCTGTGGTTAATTCTCCGAAACACCTGGGCCAGGCAACCCTGAGCGTTCCGCTTATCAAACAGAAGCTGTTCGCGAGTATGGATCTTCAATATCTCAGCAGGAGAGCAACCCTGGCAGGCAAGTATGAGGGAGCATACGCCGTCCCCAACTTTACTCTATTCAGCCGCAACGTTTTAAAGGGGTGGGAAATCTCCGCGAGTATCTATAACGTGTTTAACCAGAAATATGGCGACCCTGCCGGCAACGGCCTCGCACAGGATATTCTCCTTCAGGATGGCCGAAATTTTCGAGTCAAAATCGGATACCGGTTCTAATTCCCCATGATGAAAATTCGCCTGCAGAAACGTGATGACGGAAGATCGAATTGGGCTAGGCATTTCGGCGCCAGTATCGTTTCGCGCCCAATCCGGCGAGCAGCTTCGCTCATTATCGCTTGCTTTCTCATCTTGAATTCTTCTCCCTCAGCCCGGTCGCAGAATGAGGAAAGCGTGGAATACCCAGTGAAACTCGCTTTTCTATTCAACTTTACCAAGTTTGTCGAGTGGCCCGTTGGCTCATTCCGCGACGCAGGCGCCCCGATGACGATTTGCATTGTTGGGGATGATCCATTCAGCTCCAACCTGGAGAGTGAGCTGCGAACCCGAACCGTGGGAGGCCATCCGGTGGAAGTCAACAGAATGAAGCCAGCCGATACCCTGAGCACATGCCAGATGGTTTTTGTCCCGTTCACGGCAAAAAATCAATCCACCAGGATTATGAAGGGCCTTAAGGGAGCTAGTACTTTGACGGTTGGCGAAGCCGAAGGGTTCGCCACGCTAGGCGGGATGATTAACTTGACGGTGGAAGGGAACAAGCTTCATTTTGAAGTCAATCTGAACGCGGCAGAACGCGCCGGGCTGAAGATCAGCTCGAAACTCCTCAGCATGGC
>Ga0207149_1118_pt1 | contig 13401 bp, 19 predicted proteins | sample Alteio_BWMinHeat_31_FD_153563 | JGI IMG/M metagenome (GOLD analysis project Ga0207149, IMG submission 153563) | Enriched cells from forest soil in Barre Woods Harvard Forest LTER site, Petersham, Massachusetts, United States -... | ecosystem: Environmental > Terrestrial > Soil > Temperate forest >... | reverse complement strand
TTGTTTTCTCCTTTGTGGTGCAAGCGCTTTATCAAAAGCTCCCACGGTTGTGTTGTAACTTTTACTCGGCGAGGGCGACGCCCATGCTGCGGGCGGTGCCGATGATCATTTCCATGGCGGACTCGATGGTATGTGCATTCAAGTCAGCGAGCTTCACCTTGGCGATTTCCTCGACCTGCGAGCGGGTGATGGTGCCGGCCGGCTCCAGGCCAGTTTTGGAAGAGCCCTTGGGAATCCCGATGGCCTTGCAGATGAGGAAGGACACAGGGGATGTTTTCAACACAAACGAGAACGAGCGATCCTCGAACACGCTGATTTCCACGGGGATGATTTGCCCCGGCTTGTCCTGGGTTTGGGCGTTGTACTGTTTGCAGAACTCCATGATGTTCACGCCGTGCTGACCCAAAGCCGGGCCGACGGGGGGAGCCGGGTTTGCCTTGCCCGCCTCCAACTGGAGCTTGATTTTACCGATCATTTTCTTAGCCACTGGACTGAAACCTCCGATTAGTCTTGATTAAACATCTTTCTGTATGCGCTATGCTTTGACAACCTGGTTGAAAGCCAATTCCACCGGCGTTTCCCTGCCGAAGATAGAGACTGTCGCTTTCAATTTTTCTTTCTCGGCGTTCACCTCGGTCACGGTGCCTTCAAAGTCGGCAAACGGACCACTGATGATCTTGACGCTCTCGCCCACTTTGAGGTCGATTTGAATCTTGCTGGACGCCGCCATGGCCGGGGTAGCCCGCATCAGGATGCGGCGAATCTCGGATTCCTTGGCGGGGATGGGCTTCTTCTCAGCGCCCACAAACTTGGTGACGCCCGGCGTGTGGCGCACCACGTACCAGGAATCATCTTCCATGATCATCTCGACGAGCACGTAGCCGGGGAACAGGCGCTCCTCGCGCTCGATGCGCTTGCCTTCCTTCAGCTTGGTGACGGTTTTTTGGGGCACTTCCACCCGAAAAATCTTGTCCTGCATATTCATGGACTCAATCCGGCGCTCCAAATTCAGCTTCACCTTGTTTTCATGGCCGGAGTAGGTATGCACAATGTACCAGCGCTTTACTTTAGGCCGAATAGCCTGTGCCTGCGCCTTGGCGGCCCCGCTGGGAGCCGTCTTGTAGTCAATCTCTTCCATGGCGGCATCCAGCGCCACAGGGTCCATCTGTATGGTTTGTTCGTCTTGTTCAGCCAGGTTCACGATAGTCGGGTTTCCTTACTTGTATTGCATTACGTCCTAAATTTTTGTGATGAGTCCAATGCCAAATTGAAAGATTTTGTCCACCAGAAATACAAAGATAGCGAAAAAGGCCACCACCATCAAGACCACCCCAGTTTCCGCCACCACTTGGCTGCGAGAAGGCCAAGTCACCTTGAACCACTCCTGGCGAACGCCTTTGAGGTATTCCACCAGGTTGAATGACGCACTGGAGCCGGGCTGCTCCTTTGGGCCGGAAGCGCCCTGCCCTTTGATGACAGCTATTTTGGGTGTTGTGGTCATTGCAATCTTAGTCACAGTAACGGCCATTGTATCGGGAAAACAGGAAGAAAACCAGTATAAAAACGAAACCGCGCCCTGGAGGACTTGAACCCCCGACATTCGGTTTTGGAGACCGACGTTCTACCACTGAACTAAGGACGCATCGGTTTGTCCGTGGGGATACTACTTGGTTTCGCGGTGGAGGACATGGCCGTTGCAGCGCGAGCAGTGCTTGCGGAGCTCCAGGCGCCCGGTCGTGTTTTTTTTGTTTTTGACCGTGGTGTAGTTGCGCTCCTGGCACTCGGTACAGGCCATGGTGATGATCTTGTCTTTTTTCTTGGCACCCATGGGTGGGACACGCCTTTCTTTAGGGGTTATGTAAGGAGTTTGGCGGAATGCTATCGTAACGTCAACCCCGGCGGGGTGTCAACTGCCGGAGATTGCATAAACCCCTCTTTGTACTACCATGGTCTTGGTGTTTGAGGTGAAGTGGACTATTGAGGATGATAATGATGAAAAATCGCATGGTTGGAATTGCGTATAGTCTGGTATTGGTTGTTTTATTGAATCCCATCTTGTCTGCTCTGGCAGATGATCCACAAACACCATCTCAGGGGGATTCACCTAAAACAATGGAAATTACCTTGCCGGATGGAACCAAGGCAACCGGATTCATTAAAGATGGTCAATTTATAAGAGTTGATCAGGCTCCCATTGCAGGTAAAGTTGAGCAAACCGTCAGTGATGAAAAGTCATCCGATTTGGGCAGCAGTTATGAAACACAGAAGATTAACTTTAATCGGATTGAAGACCGCTATAGTGGTTATAAGGTGATCATTCAAAATTTGGGGCCTAACCCGATCAAAATCATTAATGCGGAAGTCACCAACGGACATTCTGGCCAACAAGTCTTTCAAGAATGCAAAATTAACACTACTGGCAGGGCATTGGGATATGGTGTGGGTCTTGGAATATTGACGCTTGGTGTCGGTGCGTTAGTAGGTTTTGGAAATGCAGCCCATAATTCGGGCCGAAATCATGCTGCTGAAACAGCGGCAAATCCTTATGATAATAGTTTCACACTGGGCCCTTTAACACCGGGAACAGATATATCGACCATGACATTTGTTCCAATCGGTGCCAAGCCACAAATCAGAGTAACTTATGAGGACGAGAAGACTCATAAACTCTTGACATACAACCATTAACGGTGGGATAGAAGGCTAATGCATGAAATTGACCAAATAGATAAAGAGAAAACTGAATATTTTGAAGCTTTGCATAATGCTTTAACGGAACAGTTTGGATTGAAAGCAGGTTCAGAAGAATACTATATGGGGGCTGCTGGATTTAAAACAAATCTAGATCCTGAGTCTGCTTTGGATGATGTTAATAAAGCAATCGATCTGAGCCCTAATAATGCATCTTACCATTTGATAAAGGGGAAACTGTTAATAAAATTGGGAAGATGCTTAGAGGCTGCTGAGGAATTCCATCAGGCAACTAAATTAGAAGCTCATTTTGCTTTAGCTTGGGCTTATTATGGCTTTGCCCTGACTCTTGATATGCGAAATGATCAGGAGCTGGAAATTTTAAATGTTGGTACTATTTTGATGAGCTATGCGACTGCATTGCAATATAATCCAAAATGCGCAGAAGCCTACCATTTCAGGGCTATAACGTATTATGGGTTATTAAATGACATACCCAGATTTATAAAAAATGCCAACAAGGCTATCAAAATCTATAAAATGTCAAAAGATTATGATTCTCTGGGATCTGAGGAAAATTCTGGAGTTTACGAATTAACTCAAATGAAGACAGGACTCAAATTGCAGTATAATATTCGCTATTTGTTTTCATGGCTTTTATCTTTCCTTTGTGACCCCATTGGTTAAGCGGCCCGCAGTTGCCCCCGGTGGAAAATCACTTCCACTTGCACGTCCAACTTGTTGAGAGCCCCCACCCGTATCCGTAGGTTCGATGATTCCCTTGATCGGGAATCCTCTCACCAACGGCTCCTCCCGCCCCCATAAAGAGGGCGGGGTGTACGCCCGCAGTATTTTAGTGTGTGCATACGTTGAGCTAAAAAAGTCCGCACCTCTCCCGCCCTCTTTATGGGGGCGGGAGAGGTTGTTAGGTTGGTCGCTTCTCGACAGAGAAGTGGCGAACCTTACAACCACGGGTGGGGGCCAGCACCCTGTTAAGAAATGCAACAGCTTTGCGCTCCAAAACTACCCAACAAGTTGTTTATTCTCTAAATCCTGTAGTAAACTACCACTGAGACTCGGAGGAATCCGCCGTGCCGGTTGTGGCCATTTACCCAGGCAGCTTTGACCCCATGACCATGGGGCATTTGGATGTGATTACACGGGCCGGTAAGATGTTCGACCGGATTGTGATGGGCGTGGTGGCCAATCCCTCCAAAAACCCGCTGTTTTCCGCCGAGGCGCGGGTGGCGTTGGCCCAGGAATCGTCACAGCATCTTAACAATATCATGGTGGAGTCTTTCGCGGGCCTGACGGTGGATTTCGCCAAAAAACATGACGCCAGCGTCGTCATCCGGGGGCTCAGGGCTATTAGTGACTTTGAATTCGAGTTCCAGATGTCGCAAATGAACAAAACCCTGTACCCGGAATTGGAGACTGTTTTCGTCATGGCCAAACTCGACTATACATTTTTGTCGTCGAGCATGGTAAAAGAAGTGGTGATGCTCGGTGGCGACGTATCCACCTTGGTCCCCCAGGCGGTTCAAAAAGCGTTACGTGGTGTTGGTCAAACATAGAAAGGGGAGTGCGCCATTAATACTTTGTATAAACTTTTGGATAAGCTGGAAAGCGTGATTATGGATGGGGTTCCCATCCCGCTGTTGCCGTATTCCCTGGTCAACCAGGAGCGTTTGATTCTGCTATTGGACAAAATCCAGACGGCGGTGCCGGAAGAGGTTCAGAACGCGGATCAAATCCTGAGCCACAAGGAAGAAATTATGCAGGAGGCCCAGCGCCGCGCCCAACAAATTCTGCAAGAAGCCAAAGAGCAGGCCCAAACGATGCTCCATGAGTCCGAGCTGCTGAAAGCGGTTCATCTGGAAGCCGAACGGGTTCGCCAGCAGGTGATGGCCGAGCTGCAGTCCGTGCGCCAGCAAACCCTGGATGAAACCAACGCGCTGCGGGAAAAAACCCTGGAAGAAGCCCGTCTCATCCGAGAAAGCGGCGACGAATACGCCGATCGGGTGCTGAACTCGCTGACCAAAAGTCTCGACGAGTTCCAAAACATTGCCAAGAACGCGCAAAAGCAGCTTAAAAAAGTCCGCGTGGATGCGCTGCAATCCCAGCATCCCAGCCAGGGGATTGCCTCCGGTAGCTTCCTGTCGTCTTTCAAAGGTAAGGAGCCACCCCGCCCCACCCGCCAGGAACCTGTCACCGATCCTCAGGAAGCGCACGTTTAAGCCCTGACACAGCCTGGTGTTTCTCGTACAATACGGGTATGATGTCTAAGCGCATTGAAATTCTCATCCCCGACCGCATTGGCGATGCTTTATTGAGCTTGCCCGCTTTGGTGTGTCTTAAACAGCTCCAGCAGACGTATCAACCAGCCAAAGACATCGTAACGCTTTATGTCCCTGCGGAACTTTATCCGATTCTGGCGCCATTGAATCTCTTTGAAACGCGGGTTTTGACGTTTCGTGGCAAGATACAGTCCTGGTTTCAACCTGCCGAGCAAGCGGTGTTTTTATATTCTTCTCATGACTACCTGGGGTTTCGAGCTTTGGAAACCTACGGCTGGCAGAACCCCTTTAAAAAGCTGGTGCGCTTCACCCATCACTTGGCCTATCTCAAGCTGGAACACTGTGAACGGGAGCTTCCCACGGCGCTGGTGACATTTTTAAAAGATCGCTTCGGCTTCTCGCTGGCGACAATCCGCTATTTCGGCATTTGCCTCACGCTCGGCTACAGTGTGGAGCAGATTCTGGAAGTCTTCGAGTGGACACCTGAAACACTGGCCCTCCCGAAACCAGCGCGCCTGCCGGTGGGTATCACAGGCCCCTACATGGTGTTTTCCGTGGAGGCCGCCTACGGCAGCAAGCGCGAAGCCCAACGCCGTTGGCCGGAAGGTGCTTTTCTGGCGCTGGCCGGCAAAGCCTCGCAGCTTCTGGGTATCCCCATTGTCTTTATTGGCCTGGATACCCGAATCCCCTTGCCGCAGAGCGCGCAGTTTTATGACCTGCGGGGAAAGCTCAGCTTAAAAGCGGTGTTTGACCTGCTTCACCATGCCACCGCATACGTCGGCAACGACTCCGGCCCGCTACACCTGGCGAATCTGGCCCAAGTGGCGTCTTTTACTGTGTATTTGTCAACAACGCCGCAAACTTATGGACCCACATTTCCCAACTTAAACCATGCGCTACAAAATCCGGACAGCTTAGAACCCGCCATGGCAGAGTTTGAAGCCTGGCTGCAAGCTTATTTACATCCTCATTCAAATCTACACGCTTGTCTCCCCGGCGAAGGCCGGGGTCCAGGAAAACTAGCCAACGATGCTTAAAAACTTATCCGTTTTTTCCGGAGATTCCCGTTCTTCCTGGACCCCGGCCTTCGCCGGGGAGACAGAAACGTTACTCTATATGTGCCGCTGCGTTACTTTTGCGTTGAAATAAAGCTTGTTTCAAATGCTGCGTGGCTTGGTTGAGAGACGCCATAATTTTCAGGGCATCCTCCAAGGGCTGGTCGTCATTCTGACACGTCGGCTGGTAGCCGGAACTGCTCAAATCGTTTAAATAACGGGTTGCCACCCAACTCTCCAACGATTGCGGTTGCTGAGACACTGGTATCCTCCTCCAATCGCTACCAAGTCACAGGTAGCGCTACTGATATAAAAACATTTTTTGACCCAAATGTGCGTATTTTGCCCCTTTTATTAAGAAATATGTTAGATTTGCCCCCAAAACCAACTTTCTCATTGATCAATCTGGAATTATTAGTAGAATAGTACATACTCTTTCTAAAGAGGATGGGAAGGAGGTTCCGCTCATCCGGCTTTTTAAGGAAATCGTGGTTAGCGTGTCCGCATGCCAAGATGAACAGGATAGTCCCCTGGAACGAGAATCCAATTGAGTATTTATCCGCAGTCATCTCCAGCCCGACACGGTTCACCCGCCCCTCCCTTGAAATGGCTGACAGCATAACCTCTTTCCCTTTATTTTTTTATCTGCAGAAAATGTTTCGTCTGGTGTGGATTGGGCGTATGCTTGTCTTGAAGCCGGGCGTTTTTTATATACTGTTCCCCTATATGAAGCAGGCTGGGCATACTCGCAAAGAGTAAACTGACTATAAAAATACGTGTAATTACCGTCATTCTTGTAAAGAAACGTTGCAATTTTGTCTAAAACCGCACAAATTTGGGAAAAAAGGGTTTAAAATCAATATAAGATTGATGGAATCGACATAAGGAGTTCCTACGTGCCGACGAGTCGTGTAGATAACCAGACAGACACCATCGTATTGACACTGGAAAACCCAAGCAAGAGCATTCCAGGGTTTGTCAAGGGGGATATGACACCCGGGGAGACAGGATCGTTTGGTGGCGTTCTGGCCTCATCTTTGTTGAAATACACCGCTGAAGGAAAAACCCTCTGCGAGACGGATTCACCGCAAAGCTTGATTGCGCTTTCCCAGTTACACCAAGAGCTTGCGGAGCAGGCTCAGCAGTTTTTGAACGAGGAAGTGCCGTTTATATATGAAGATCAGCCCATTTTGCCCTTGTTGATGAATTTTGCCCTGTTTCGCCTGAGACAGGTGAGCCGCCGGTTTTACTTTGCGTCGCTTCAAAGCCAGCCAACGGCTGTGTTGGAAGACTTAAAATCTGTCATCCAGGCCCGGCAAGGGGAATATGACGCTCTGGTGCAAAGCTTGTAATACTTACCCCTGATACGGATCTCCCAGAATCTGGCGGTAGACGAGGAGATATTCGGATGCCACACCGGTCATCGGCACCTCGGTAGGAAGAATCAGCAGCCGGGATTGCTGAAACTGGATCTTCTGCACCAATCCGGCAAACGCCCAGTCCACATTGCCGCTCACTTCATCCAGATATATCGCCGTATCGATGTCAGCCAGGATTTGGTTGGCCACACCGGGCATTTCGGCGTCGCGGGTTTTCAGGTACGCTTCCATGGTTACCGCTATCCGTCGCGAGTTGGGACCCCACTCTGGTGCAAACGCCTCATTGCCGTCACAAAAATAAATGACCGGTACGACCCTGGGCACCGATTCCATGGATTGCCCATAATGTACATGTTTGCCCGCATCGGTGCGATAGCCGTTTGCAACCAGCACCTTCAACAAACGGGCTTTCACCTTAGTCATAATTTGTTCGCGCAGAGACGTCGACATTAGACTTCCTCTAAATCAAAAACGCTGGATGAATGTAGGGATTCAGGAGAAAAGTGACGTAGTTCAACAGCTGTAACCCGGGTATGGTGAGGCGACCGGCGGCAGTTTCAATCAGCGTGGCACCCGGTTTGTCTTTTTGCTTCCACTCATAGGCAATCTGATACAGCGCCGCTTGCTTCATGTCTGCGGGTACCTGGATCGTGCCGCTGTCGTCCACGGTGTATCCTCCCGTGTAAGTGACCGTAACCGGCGCCGAACCATCCAAAAGAATCGTCGTCAGCCGGATGCCTGCTGGGCTCTGGATATAGTCCGATGTGAACTGCAGCGGAGAAGTCTGGTAAGTGACACTCGTAATTGACGCAACCGGCAGTGCATTGAGCGGCACCGTGATACCGGTTCCCCAGTAGTCCTCGGTATAGGTGCCGTAGGACAGGGTTCGCTTGAGGTATTGCTCAAAGACAGCAGTCATGGCATCCAAAATATTGGCCAGGGGAATGCCTTCGTTCTGGGTTTCAGTGTAATCGGTTTCCAGAAAGGCGGCTAAGTCACTAAAGCTGACCAGGCGGTTGGACATGGGGCAAAACCTCGTCTTAACGTGCCCACACGATAGCCCGGGTTACCGATAAATTTATTCGGTGGATATTTCCTGCTGACCGGAAAGCGCCGCATCCAGCGTGTGCCAGGCGAGCGTGGCACATTTGACGCGCACCGGATACTCTTTTACGCCTTCAAAAATACTGAGCTTGCCTAAATGGTTGCCGTCTTTTTTGGGATCCAACCCACCAGTCACCATCTGCTGAAACTCCTCCTTGATTTGCCGGGCATCCGCCTGCGACTTGCCTTTGACGTTCACGGTCATGAGCGAGGCACTGGCCTTGGCAATGGCGCAGCCACTACCCTGAAACCCTACGTCTTCAATCGTGCCATCCTCGGCCAGCTTGACATACACGGCAAACTGGTCGCCACACAGGGGGTTTTTGCCCAGGGCGTAGTGGTTGGCGTCTTCCAGCACGGCAAAGTTGCGGGGCTTTTTGTTATGCTCCAAAATCACCTGTTGATAGAGTTCGTTGTATTCAGCCATGGCAGTTCTTATTGTACATCACACAAGCTAAGAAGCTTGTTTTGCAGTGAAAGACAAATGCGCAATGGTTTTTTGCCTGGCTGCTTCCAATTGTCTCCTAATATATGTCTTGTTACGAGGAAATGGTATCGCTTCAATTAACCTCTTCAACGCTTCAGCGTCTTTTAGCTCTTTGAGATCCTCAGCAAAAACCGTTCTTTTATACTTCTCGTTCTTATCAGGAGAAGACTCTGCCATTTTTCCATTTTCGGATGGTTGAGTGTCTTTTGGTTTAGCAGTTTTGGTATCACTTCTTACATATTGCAAGAGCCCTGTTGTAGCATCAATTCGCAGTACCAACAGAGGTTGAACCAATGTCCCATGTTGGGTATAAATGCCAGGAACATCAGAATATATTTTCACATCACCGGATTCCAGATACAACCAAATTTGTTCAACCGACTTGGGTTTATTTTTGTAAAAACAGACTGTACCGGGTCGAACAGCCCCAAAAAGAACAGGTGATACCATTACAGTTTCCTTTAACTCATGTAATTGTGAATGTAATATTTATTGAACGACTGACCTTTTGCCGCTTTTTGAAACAGCGCCTGTTCCTGTTCGGCAGCTTTAATTCTCAGATCAATAAGGTGATTTTGTGCTCGATACAACGGATTTGTTCTGTCAGGCTGATTAGCTTCCCAGGACATGGTTCTCTTCACTTCTTGTAAAAGCTCATCCCGCTTGGCCAGGAGACGCACAATATAATTTGAGATAAATGGCCACTTGTGCCCCTTAGGAACACGACCCATCAAAAAGTAATCGCCCGAACAATAATGTTTCGCGTTTTCCATGATCGAATCTCTCAGATTAATTCCATGAGCATTATATCTTCCCCCTCTTAAACATCTATCCGCCTCAAGCTGATGGCGAAAATCTCCTGATTTTAAGTAAGCTTGTAATGCGGCCACGCCTTCTCGATGATTCTCTATAGGGCGTATCTTTGCGGGCATGGGGATTTCAATTAGCTCAAACTTTGGTTGTACTGCCTGGGCAGACTTTGCGCCCACAGTATCCATTGACGGTAAAAGAGCTGCAGCTGCTCCTGCGGAGGCTTTCAGAAAGCTTCTGCGGTTCATATGAGAAACACCAAAACCCACAGCATTACTTATTTGCATGACGTATCTCCTAGTTTAAACGCAACACCTAGTTACGCTTATAGCACAACATGCGCCAGAATCCAAGCCGGATATACATTTTAAATCCAAATAAAAACCCCTACCGAAACATCCGAACAACTTTCCCAAGTCCTTCCACCAGACGATCGATTTCAGCATGAGTGTTGTAAAACGAAAACGACGCACGGGTGGTGGCAGGGACACCGAAGCGTTGCATCACCGGCTGGGCGCAGTGGTGACCAGCACGCACGGCAATGCCCTCTTCATCCAGAAGCGTCCCCACGTCATGGGGGTGAATGTCGTCAAATACAAACGAGATGACGCTGGCTTTTTCCTTGGCAGTTCCGATGATACGCAGCCCCGCTATATGCGCAAGTTGCTCCGTTGCATACGTGAGCAGTTTCTGTTCGTATGCAGCAATGGATTCTAAACCTATTTTTTCCACATACTCTAATGCGGCACCCAAGCCGATGACTTCAGCAATGGGCGGGGTACCGGCTTCAAATTTCGCGGGGGATTTGGCAAACGTAGTTTTTTCAAACGTGACGATTTCAATCATGTCACCACCGGTTTGATACGGCTGCATGGCCGCCAAATGCTTTTGTTTGGCATACAGCACACCAATGCCGGTGGGTCCATAAATTTTGTGACCGGAAAATGCATAGAAATCACAATCCAGCGCTTGCATATCCACAGCCAGGTGCGGCACGCTTTGCGCCCCATCAATTAATACGGGAATATTTTTGGCATGCGCCATCTCAATCATTTTCTGAATCGGATTAATTGTCCCGAGTGCGTTGGAAACATGATTAACAGCTACCAGACGAGTTTTATTATTTAAGAGCTTTTCATATTCTGCCAAAATCAATTCGCCATCATCATTTACCGGAATAACCCGTAAAACACCGCTTTTCTCCTCTAGCACCTGTTGCCAGGGAACAATATTGGCATGGTGTTCGATGGCAGAGACAATAATTTCGTCACCCGGCTGGATCAACGGACGGATAAAACTGGCGGCTACTAAGTTAATTGCTTCGGTAGTTCCCTTGGTGAAAATAATTTCATCCGATGATGCGGCATTGAGAAATTTTGCAACGCGTTCGCGCACATGATCAAAAGCAATCGTAGACTGTACGCTGTGATGGTAAACACCACGATGAATCGTTGCGTATTCTTCGCTATAAAACCGGCTGAGGCGATCAATCACGCTTTGGGGTTTTTGCGTCGTGGCGGCATTGTCCAAATACACCAGCGGATGACCCTTCACGGTCTGAGCGAGCATCGGAAAATCTGCCCGGATTTTAGGGATATCCAACGTTGTGGTGTGTGATTGATCCATCACGCTCACCATTAGGAATCCTTCCTGTTGCTGAGACGCTTAATCACCAGATCTTTCATCTGTTGCCGCACGGAAAAAATGGGAACCGTCTCAATCACGGTTTCGGCAAATCCAAACGTCAGTATGGCGCGAGCCTGTGCATGGGAAAGCCCCCGGCTTCGAATGTAGAACAATTCTTCCTCGGAAAGCTGACCTACAGTGGCACCATGGGAACACTTCACATCATCGGCGTCAATTTTCAATTGTGGGCGGGTGATGACTTTGGCGTCATCAGATAACAGCAAATTTTTATTTAATTGAGACGCATTACTTTGCTGCGCCCCCCGGCGAATGACGATTGTTCCATCAAACTCACTCTTGCTATGGCCCTCCAAGATACCTTTATAGAACTGCTCGCTGGTGCAGTTTGGCACCGCGTGATCAATCACCGTGTGATCATAGGCTTGCTGTTCACCATTTAAAACAGAGAGCCCATTCAACTCAGCGTGCGCTTTTTCACCCTCCAGAGTGACTTGCAGATGATGGCGGGAAAATTCCCCGCCCAGCGAAAACGCATGCATGGCCAGCTTGGCTTCCTTCTGCAAGGTTATTTTGCTAGCTGCTAACAACCGCCCCACCTTGGATTCCGCTTGCAGATGCGTGACATTAAATGTGGCATTTTCGCCGATGATGAACTCACTCACCGCATTGTTGAGTGTTACCGCGGATTGATTTTTGTCATCCACAAAGCTGGTCACTAGGGTTAATTCGGCGTTTTTCTCCAGCACCACCAGTAAGCGGGAATACGCCATTTGTGGCGTAGCATTTTGCGATTTTGTATAAAACACCAGATGAATCGGCTCGGAAACGACCGCGTTCTCAGGAAGCCAGATGACGGCAGCATCCTGAAACAGCGCTGTGTTCAACGCCACAAATGCATCGGATTCACCGGCGATGTCCTTTGCCATCACAGATTTCAGTCGAGCGTTGTCTTCCACTGAAACTTGCGACAGAGACGAGATGATGACACCATGGGGCATACCACTTACTTGAGATAGTGCGGACTGATAGCGTCCGTTGACAAACACCAGTGTGCTGTTTTTCGTTTCTGAAAAAAGATACGGCTGGATATCTTGCTGAGATAAGATTTCCGCGGGCGAAGTCGGATCAAAATGCAGATCCAAAACCGGGGTTAAGTCCACATAGCGCCATGTTTCCTGGCGACGAGTCGGCAGCCCCAATGTTTCAAACCGGCTGAGTGCCTGATGACGCAGGCTTTGTAGCCAAGCGGGCTCCTTTACCAGCGTGAGCGGCCCCGGCAATGCCTGGCGGATGGATTGCTCATAGAGGGTTTGGGGTTTCGTCACCGGTTCGGTCATCATAATTACACGCCTGCTGTTTCATTCTCGACGAGCCAATCATAGCCTTTGTCTTCCAGCTCCAGCGCCAGTTCCTTGCCACCGGATTTGACAATGCGCCCGTCGGATAACACATGCACAAAGTCCGGCTGAATGTAGTTAAGCAATCTTTGGTAGTGCGTCACCAGAATAATGGCGTTGTCTTTATTGCGCAGCTTGTTGACGCCGTCAGCCACTTCGCGCAGAGCGTCAATGTCCAGGCCGGAGTCGGTTTCATCCAGAATGGCGAGCTTCGGTTCCAAAATGGCCATCTGCAAAATTTCGTTCTTTTTCTTTTCACCGCCAGAGAAACCTTCGTTGACAGAGCGCTGTATAAAACGTTCGTCCATCTCGATCAGTTTCATTTTTTCGCGCAGCAGATCGTCAAACTCCAGGGGATCGAGTTCTTCCAGGCCCAGGTGCTGGCGTTTGGCGTTGTAGGCCATGCGCAGAAAGTTGGCGTTGTTCACGCCAGGAATTTCCACGGGGTATTGGTAAGCCATAAACAGCCCCTCGCGCGCGCGCTTTTCCGGCTCCCAGTCCAGAATGCTCTGCCCCTGGTAAATCACATCACCA
>Ga0207149_1111_pt2 | contig 13444 bp, 24 predicted proteins | sample Alteio_BWMinHeat_31_FD_153563 | JGI IMG/M metagenome (GOLD analysis project Ga0207149, IMG submission 153563) | Enriched cells from forest soil in Barre Woods Harvard Forest LTER site, Petersham, Massachusetts, United States -... | ecosystem: Environmental > Terrestrial > Soil > Temperate forest >... | reverse complement strand
GGATCCCAGATCTGAAAGCTGAGCTTGCGCTCTTCTAGGATGTTTGCGCAGAGTATTGCCGGACTGCCTGTCGTAATGTTCGTCTCAGGCTTGAACGCTTTTCCTAGAATTACGAGCGGAAGCCCTGTTTCTACCATCAGATCAGCCAGCCATTCCGTTTGGTCTTCACGTGTTTCCATCAGATCTGAGAATATGTCATGGCTGAGTTTCAGTTTTCTGGCCAGCCAGCTCATCGCGATGGCATCTCTAGGGTGACATCCGCCCCCGTCACACATTCCAGGTGTCAAGTACTTCGTAGAAATTAGGCGGTCTTTTGCCAGTTTAATTGTCCCAATTACATCGTCGACATCACAGCCTGGGAGCTTGTGACTGATTTCCATTAATGCATTCGCATACGAAATCTTTAGTCCAATCATAGTGTTGTAGGCGACCTTTGTTAGTTCAGCGGATTCGATGGACATCTTTTGGATCGGTGGCACAGTTTTCCCATAAAAATCCCGATAGAAGTCCGCGACCTGCTCCACCGCATCTGGCCGATCGCCGCCCAGAAGAACGAATTCTGGGTTCATGAAATCGCGGACCACCGTCCCCATTGCGATGAAGAATGGGTTATAGACCAGACTACACCAGGACGGAATGATTGGAGCAATCTCTCGGCGCACCGTCCCTGGCAGCACGGTTGAAATAACAACAATGGTCGTTGGTGAATACGTATGCCGAACCAGGCTCTTGATCGCGTTTACAAGATGGCTGTAGTCGAAATCGGCCCGTTCATCTGGGATACGCGTGATCCCCTCGTAGGCCGGCTCATGCGGCGTTTGTACCGCCACGAATATCAGCTTGCAGTTCTCGGCCAGCTCGGGGATACCGACGTATTTGATGCTCGCGTCATTAAACTCCTGCTGAAAAGTGTTCGGGCCGGCCAGCCCAACTTCCCGCTGCTCGTACGTCCTCTTTTTCATGCAGTCGGGGTTTTTGTCATAGCCGTAGACCGTGTGCTTTTGCGCAAGGGCGACAGAAACAGGCAAACCGAGCTTCCCCAATCCGATTAGCCCAATATTCATGAGACGAAAATCCTCCGATCCCTCTTGGTCATATATTGCCGGATCACCGATCGATCCAGCTCCTGAAGACGCTTGAGCTCGGGTGTGGAGAGATCCGGCATTTCAGCCTGAATAGCCGCCCGACCTTCCTTGTTAACCTGGTCCTGAACGTCGTTTACGAAATGCGTCACTTCAATCTGTGACAGGCTAATGGCCGCGTCCAGCCCGGACATGACCCAATAAATCCAAGAGTCGCTAGACAGATGCCGGGAAAAATGCCCTAGGATCTGATACGTTCTCCGCCGCAAGATGGGAAACTCCCACGACGTATCCCGTTCACGGACCTGCGGTGCCAGTAAAGCAACCTCGTCAGAGCCGCCCCATTTCGGAATTTTCGTCGGATCTGCGGTCCTAATAACCTCATCCCAGTCCTGGGTCAGCATCCTGGCATCGTCATTAAAGATAAACAGCCAGTCGCCAGTGGCGGCGGCGCTTAAGGCGTTGACATACTCATGCAGGTCGAGATACCCGCGTCCGCGCGGGGAGATAATCACTCGGGCCGGCAGCATCTTAGCAAGCCCGAGTACGGTTCCTTGTGTCTCTGTATCGTCGGTATCGACCTTGAACAGAAACTCCAACTCTCTAGGATTCTTCGCCAGACTGTAGAGTGAATCGACGCACTCGGCCAGCCATTTGGGCCTGCCTCTAGTCGGGAGCAGCACAGATACGAGTGGTCCTTTTCCGCGACTAAACACCGTGATCCTCCTGCACATTGTGCGGTGGCTGCTCTGTGATTACCTGAATGTTCGTATTCAAGAACTTTCCGCCCTTCCGCCCGTACCAGCAAACTTCTCTCGCAAAAACGTCTAGTTTACCCACAAATACGCGCTCAGGCCGGATCCGATACGTTATCGCTTCAAACCTCGGGGTCACAGACTGTCCGGCATAAATAGCCGCCAAAATAGCCCGCCAATCGTAGTCCATGGACAGCTCAAAGTCCAGCACTTGATGCGGATCGACAATGATCGCCTTTTGGTAGGTCAGTAGATCTCGGAAAGCCGATTTTCCAAGCGCAGCGCGCTCTTCAGCCATCCACTCGTCGAGTTCCCCATAAAACTTGCCTTTTTCCGCGATCAGGCTTAGATAGGCGATCTCTTCGGGCGGCCAGATTACGTTTCCAAATCGCTCCTGAACAACTCCCCAATTCTTTCCGGCCCTCAAATCGAGGAAAGAGCGTTTCGCCTGTTCGTAAACGAATCCGACCAGAGACCACGGGGTCGCCTCGGCTTTCCTTAGAAGCCGCTCATAAAAGGATCGGTAAGACAGACCGATCACCCCTTTTAGGGCAACGGCCAGTGCCCGTGTAAGCCCTAGGCAGTGAAACGTCTGTACAGCCCATGCGAACAGCTGCGCCTTAAGCCAGTCCTCTTCCGACATCGTTTTGGTCGCAGTTATCAGCTCGTACTGCTCCGTATGCGGGTCGTCGGACGGTGTTCCGTGAAACATTGGGATCGGTCCGTGAACCGTCTTGATCTCGTGCAGGGTTTTGTACTCAGGATCGTTCATTTCGCTATTCGGAAGTACTTCGCAGGTGTAGATCTGGGCCGACTCGTGTTGCCCGCACTCGAGCAGCAGATTTAGTCCGTTCGCAAAGCTATCGTAAGTTTCTCCTGGCAGGCCTAGAATCAGCTCGCTATAGGTAGCGATACCGTCGGCTTGGTAGCGCGACATAAGCGCTTTGAAATCCTGAATTTTGATGTTTTTGCGCTTGATGATCTCCAGAACCCGGTCGTCCATGGACTGGAAGCTTAGCGTTATCCCCTTGTTCATGTCCGCTTGGTGCAACAGTTTCGCTATCTCGTAGACACGCTCGTTGGAGTTCTTCGCATAGGCGGCTCGGAACTTCTTCGGATATCCAGACTTCTTTTTAAGTGCGGCCATGTGCCGAACTAAGTCCGCGTCTCTGGCGAACATTCCGAAATTTGCGTCGGCGTTATAAATAAGCTCGATCTTGTGTTCGGCGGCCCAGTCCAGCTCCTTTAGAAGACGGGCGTCATCGAACTTCCGGACTTTCGTAAAGACACTAGACCCCCAGTCGCACATCGTGCACGCATACGGACATCCACGATGGCACTCCTGGGTCAGATGGAACTGCGCGGTGGGGTTCTGTGCCAGGAGCGGATCGAAGATTCCCGTAAGGTACGGACTGGGAATTTCTGTTAGATCGGTCTCACGATTCCCAGTTAAAACCTGGCGGTGGGGTTCCTGCCCCTTCAGCCTGCTGCTCAGGACATTCGTAAATTGCCGCTCGCCTTCGTAATGTATCACCGCATCAATAAATGGGTTCTTGTCAAAGAATTGCTCTACCTCTCTCACCGGCACGTTTGGACCTCCGGCCACCACCAGACAGCCCGGAAAGGCCGCTTTTACGCGCGTCGCGAGCGCCAGGCTGTAGACCGTGTTCCAGATATAACACGAGATTCCAAGGACGTCAGGGGGTTTTCCAGCCATCCGGGTTAAGACATCAGTAATCGGTTCGCGTCGAAAGATCAGCGGCTGAAACTCGTAGGCGTCTCGTAGGACCTGGTCTTTTTGCGCGTATGCCTGCAGCAATCCAACGGAATACGGCAAGAAAAAATTGTCGCCGTACGCGTGATTAACTTGCGCCAAGTAAACAGCCCGCTTTGTCATAGCGCAGCCTTCCTCGCTTCCACAAATAGCGATAGGTCCGCCAGCGTATCGTAGGTCTCAGTTTGTATGTGAGTAGAGGAGCTTTCACGAAAATTCGCTATCTTGACGCTGGGAAAGCCGACCTTCTTCAGAATAGCCGGTAGGGAGTCCTTGGTGTATTCGGATAGTCTCGTGTCTCCAAGAAGTCTATCCAACTTCTCTTCCTGAGTTACAGCGGTCGCAACGGCCATAGACACATCGTCAAAAGCTCCAAGTTCCTGCCTTTCGGCCATTTCTCTTAGCTTACCGGCGTCAGGCACAGACACTCGCAGTCTCCCGCCGGCCATCAAGGCACGCCTGCACTCACTAAGAAAACGTTCCGCAGCCACTGGCTCCAGCTCGTGAATCAAGTGCGAGGCTAAAATCACAGTGGTAGAGTCCTTGTGCACTGGGATGTAGTCACTTACATCACCTGGAACGAAGATGTAGCGATTCTGCTCGGCGTAGTCTGTCAGCGGGGATATATCTGCATTAGCCCAATTTGCTCTGAACATTTCATAACCGCAGCCACAGTTTATTTTTATCGGACCGGTATTCCACATCATCTGTACAGTACCGGAGCCGAACTCCGAGAACTCTCGAATGCCCTGCGGTGTATCACCGGCCTTTCTAATAGCAGTATTCCACCACGCTGCGGATTCTCTTATGCATTGGACTTTGGCGGCCTCTGGTGTGACCCCAGCAAACTCAATAGCGTGCAGACCCCTGCGAGAGACACGGTGGATTTCCGATAATACTGCGCGCAGACTCTTCTCCGGAATCAGCTCCAGTACTTGATGCGAAAAACAAACATCAAATTGACCGTTTTTGAATGGCCATGGCGTTTGCGTGATATCCCACTCCTGAACAGAGTTTGTCACTCTGGTCAAATAGGCGTGGCTTGACACATCGAGACCACGGCACGGAATTCCAGCGTTCTCTAAGTACCAAAGAACCTGTCCCCTAGCGCAGCCAATCTCTAATACACTTGTCGGTTTCAGTTCTCTAATTCGTTGGGCACTTAGTGCGTTCAGCCTAGTGTCTGTAAATCCGGAGTATCCTCCAAAGCCGCCGGATCCAGAGGTGAAATACTGGCTGTTAAAGGCGCATTTTCTATTTTCGGTAGACCACTGGTTAGGGTCGGTCACGGGCTTCCCTCGTCTACACGAAGTATACGTGCTTCTGCTTAGTTGTCAATAATAGAGTCTTGGACGAATGTCATCCCTGCCAGCCAGGATTCACGTGCTGTTGGTCAGTCAAGATAGTTTGGATCCGCTCTTGATCCAACTTCTCTTTCGGCCAGAACTCAATGCTCCAGCTTAGAAGTCGGTAAAGATTTCTTCCTCTTGCTCCTCGAAAATTTTTAGCACGGGCCTCGCTACTGAATTCCTTCGGACTGAAAAACTCATCTTTAACTTCGAGTTTCTCCCAGTTGTTTTTCGTAGTCCAAAACTCCAGAACCGAATAGTTGAATTTCGCCTTCGCAACAACCACCCAGCGTGTTTTATTTATCTCGGGCCTAATCATTTACTTTGACCGCAACTAGCTGCCCCTTGTTGTCCGGTAGAAGCTTCTCAATGGCCTCCTCGGCCTTCTCCTCATCAGTAAACCTGGTCGCGGCAATCTTCGGCACCCATGTTGACCGCTCTATCGAGTAATACAGATAGAATGGAAGATTGTCAGTCTGCAGTTTAATTATGGTTCGAATCACCCACATTTGATTCCCCTCTCAGATCTTTTACTTGCAACGCCATATTTGCTAAATCCGGCTGAATTAATATTTGTTCTATGACCCATTTCTCTGCCGCCTCTCTGGTCGCAAAGCACAGTAACGGGTGCTCTAACATTATCTCACTTGGCTGAACCCAGTAAGAGGCACGCCCTGTGAAGCTATCAGTAACAGGATCTGAGAGACGCCAAAGCTCGGCAGTACGTCCCTGAAACATTCCCTTTGGAGCCCTAGCAATTGTATATACGATCCAGTTCACTTCAACCCCTTCACTTGAATGATATCAATATCGCCATCAAGTGACGATCCCATTATTTCCATCCGCCTAGCCGCATCCAGCACGGCGTCTTCGTACTTGCGGAACTTGACGATTTTGATCTCAGATGGAAACCTCTTGGCTAAATCCATTTTTCGCCAAATCTCTAGGTGTGGAGGCCTAACCTCGCGCATGAGAAAATCTGGGTGATAGATATCTCGTCTACGCAGTCTAAGAACCCAGGCCATCAGGCGCCTCACCGGCTATTCCGAGATTATAACTCCAACCTGGAACTCTGAAAAGGCTTGTGAATCAATTATACGCGTATCCCAACTGTTTCTAGCAGCGAAGACTTCCATCTTCCCCATCATAGATTGGGCTTCAGCATAAGATTCAAACTTGTGACCTAAGTTAAAATCAGCGGTCCAGCCAAACTCTTGCGGATGTTCGGGCCCTGAATAAACAATGCCAGCGGCTTGGTGCGACCAGTGCTTCTTCCTACCGGCCGGTTCAGCCACTAAGTACCAGATCATTTATGGGCTCTTCGTGGTAATAACCAGCAGGTTAGATATACCTCGGACTCCGGGTTCTTAATTTGCACCATTACAGCGGCTTTTTGCGCTGACCGACGACTCTTCCAGTCATAGGCTTCGTCACTTCTATAGGTCCAGATAAAGTCCTGTTTCAGAAACAGGATAAATCCATGCTCATCCTCTGAAGCCACGGACCACGCATGCTTTCTCATTACGTAAGAATTTCAGTCTCTATCATTAGTACTTCCAATCAATCCATGAGATCTGGTCTTCCTGGATTACCCGTACGTACTCATTTGGTGGCAGCGGCAGCAGAAGCAGTATTTCTATCAGTGCTTGCTCAGCTGTTTCAATATCAGAATACCGTACGATATCGTCCTTTTTTGCTCCAAACGCTGAAAAACCAGGCTGCCACTTAGTTCCGTTCCAATAGAAGCTCTCTGATCCTATCGGGCCGTAATCCCCCTCTAGTTCTAACACGTACTTCATCGACTGATTTCCCATTGAATCAGTATGGCCCTGGCCTCTGTACCCGCATCAACAATACTTACATCCCAGTTCTTTGTATCGAAGGTGGGAATGGGGCCAAGCTGAGTAACTCGTAGTAGCTCATCTGCATCATCTTTTGAGGGGAACACTTGGGCCCGATCGAGGTCAGGCCCCCAGCCAATAGTCATACGAAATATCGGGCATGGGCCGTTACTTAAATCTGGGAAATAGCTATTACGAGGGTTCAGCGGAACAGCGACCATAACCCAACCAGTCAAGTCATCGCCTCGGCAACTACCTGTTCGTAAGTTTTCCAAATGCAGTGGTCCGCATCTGAGACGTAGATTTTCCACGCTCCGAGTTTAGCCACCCATAGCTGGGAGGTGCCGCTTTCGACCGACATAGCGACTGGACCCAGCACTTCGGTGCAAAAATAGTGCGCCACAGTCGGACTTGCCTTCATAACGTCAATGCGGACAACCAAGTCTCCGGCTTTCACTCGTCCGTCTCTGCTGCAAGCAGCATCTTTTCCAGAAGAACCTCCTTCGCGATCCCTCCGAGGATCTTTCCGGTCGCTGTGTTCCATCTGGCCCGTACCCGCTTAGCCTCATTGTAATCGAAGTGACCGTCTTTGTTACCAATCCGTGGTACGGCTAATTCTATTGCACCGAGCCTTGACCGCACCACCTGCTTAGTTTTCTTACCTTCTTGAAATACAAGAACGCCCCAGTTTTTCTTAAACATTAAACCTCGGAGAGTCTAGTGCGCCACCTACAACCTCTGACTCGGTAAAAATAAACACTTCACCAACTCCGTATGTTATCCACCAGTCAGCGCCGGTGCCTTCAGGCCTCAGACTACAGTTGCTGCCTATGTACACTTTTCGCCCTAGAACTGCTTGCAGCGCGTCGAGATATCTATCAAAGAGCATGGCCTCTTTGATGTCAGCGGTCCACTCCGATCCAAAATCCTTGGCCCAGAATTGGACCTTCGTTGGGTTTGGGCGCTCCCCGTGCTGTGCGCCAATATAGAATTTCATACATCAGCTATTGGTTTTCTCACGAAGCACTTTGCTGAGAATTGAGGTCACAAAAATGTTCGGACAGGCGCGTTGAAAGACCTCTTCGGTATCTCCGCCGTAGTGCCGGCGAAGAGCAAGCACTACTCCAGGTGATCTGGAGGTCCCGCCCTCACAGTTCACCACTATAAGCTGGTCGACTGAGACAGCAGCCACATAGTCTGCGATTCTTCGTGCCATCGTCTCATCGAACAGCTTATCGTATTTGGGAGACTTATCACTAGCGTCATCGAACTTAAGGAATATGGCCGGACCGCCGCACTCTGGCTCGGTGGTTTCAGATTTGACGCTGCTAATACAAATGTGTACGTGCGGAACCGGGAAAAAGCCTCGGCATTTCTTGATTGCGATAGCTGGGCACCACTTGAACTCTCTCATATACCACCGTAGTATATAACCGAACGAGAGTTATTGCATCTAGCCGTGCTTTTGTCAGGATAGCGGTTCTTCCTCGTTCGCTATCTTTTTCAGATATGCTTGTACGTTTTCTAGCGGATCGCTTAATTCTAGGATTTCAACATCAGAATCCTCAAGAGCGAATTCAACCGCCTTGGCCTGAGCATCCTCTTTGGTAGTAAACCTTTCAGTAGGTAGCGGCGGAAATCCGGACCAGCCATACCCCTCGCACCAAAACTCAAGCGGGCTAACACTGAAAAGGTTTTTATTTTCCGCTAGGCCACGTGTAATCACCCAGCTCATGCCGACACCTACGGCTGCACAATGTGCAGTACCTTAGCCTATACCGAGCACTTAACAATCTCAAATACGACCGAGTTGTCGTATTCAGGAAGAGCGGCAATCAGCAGAGATATGCCTCGACAACTGGCCTCGGCTTCGGTTTCGAATAAAGCCATCTCTGGTGCGAACGGTAGTACCCAGCTTCTTGTGCTATCAGACCAGCCATACTCCCACGGTGTTTCTTTCAACGTTCCGTGAATCTTAATGTACCACCGTTCCATTAATGCCTCGTTTCATCAGACTTTTACTACAACAAGTTTACCAGGCGTAGCGATCCAGGAAGGGATACCGGCTAATGCGATGCCAACAGCCGCCTCTTCTGCCGCCTTTTTAGTAAAAAACTTGCGTGCTTTAGAAGAGCCGAGACACCATGGTTCGGTGGCGTTTCGATCTCCAGTATAAACAAGCCAGAACCTTGGTTCAGGCCACGTAAGATCCTCGATCTTCAAGATCCAACTCATCGTTTCCTCCGAAGTCGGACCAGCTCTTCGGCTGAAACAACCCTCGCCTTCATTCCTCGCGGCGGCTTCTGTCTATTCCAGTAATCGCGAGCCCATCTAGCAGTAGTACGGTCCATCGCCGCCCAAGCGGAATCGAAGAAAGGCGAAGCAGTCGGTATCTTGTATCGCGAAATAACAAGAACCCGAAGCGTCTTTCCTTTTCCGACGATGACTCGCCAAGGCCTGGGTGTTTTATCGGCGATCTCGTCGTTCCAAACAACGTAGTCCAGCTGCCGGTTCCAGGCATTTGGCATTATTGCAATAGGCTCGACGGCCAATTCATAGCAACAGCGTGGGCGACAAGCACGGATACACGGACCGCAGACGGCGAAACCACGACGTCGGAAAAATCCGTCACTGTAAGTACGATCTTATATGACGGCCCCTGCGGATATCCAAGACTGGCCAAATTAGAAAGACCGGGCATAACTGTATTGCTTGTGGGTTTCAAAGTTAGAAGAATCGTCCTTGGCTGAGCGGATTCATCGGCCAGCTTTTCCGCTATCGCAAATACGGTTCCATTAACGTCTTGAAGTGCGGCTGCAAGCTTCAGACTGCAGCCTTTCGGCACCATGACAAAAATCTGTGCACAAAGAATCTCATCTGAGGACAGGGCCGGCGTAAAGGTCACGCTCATTGCCTTCGGACTGAGATCCAGCGTCTCGCGCGTAATCAGAGTCGCCGGCGGGATGATTACTGTATTACCGCTCTTGTGATCCTCTTCACACGACACCGCGCCACCGACCAGGCTTCCAAGGAATACCATCCGCAACATGTGGTTTTTCATGGTTTCTCCTCTCATACTCTGAGAGGATTCTGGCAGATTTCTGGGTTTTGTCAAGGGGCCCGATGCACGCTCGCCGTTTTTCCTAGAACCCGCTGCGCAGCCGCAACCTGCTCAGCTTCAGCCGCGCTTTGGTACTTTGTCGCATTCTTCGCCTCGCCTACCCAGCAATCGCTACGCCAGTATGCCCACAGATCCATTGAGTTGCCGTGCCCGCGAATCACAAATCCCTTATGCCTATTCTTTCTCATAGCAGCGTCCTTCTTTTACTTCAGCGATCAACGAACACAAGGCTCCGTAACTGGGTGTTTACAGCCCTTTTCCCTCCGTTCCGAACGCTCTCGGCGGTAATTTTCTACAGCGTCAACAAGGGAGAGTTCAATCAGGTCCTTAATCCATCTCTCAATGGTTTTCCTATCCGCCTTCCTAGAGACCGCGCCGAGTTGCCGCGCCAATGCCTTCCGATCTTCGTCATCAAACACAAAGCTTGTCTGTAGCCGCATTCTTCTTCCCTTAATGAGTTTCCGCAGCTGGTCCAGGCTGCTTTTTCATTCGAACTTGAGGATAATTGCGTGTGGCCGCTTAAATGTCAATCGAGGCGTGTTTAACTTAGATCGAGCCTGGCCTAGAACATGAAGAAGGCCGTGCGTTGTATGCTTGGTGCTCCTGCCCCGGCCGGCAAGACTCCGTCTTCTAGCAGCATGCGGGCCCCAGGTTTCGGCTGACCAGTTATAAAGTTCCAATCACCTGCGGACCAAATAATGACAGCGCCGTTCTGGCCAGACCCCTGAGGCACTGGGTTAGTGGCCGAACCAGCGCCTGCGCCTCCACCACCGCCGCCGCATTCCGTGGCGGTGTGCCCTGGACCATCGGGATATGAGCCGCCGTCAGCACCTGCCCCGCCAACAGGCGGCATTGCTCCACCAGCTGGGTGTCCTCCGTTATTTCCTGGGGCATTTCTTCCAGCACTACTTCCGCCGCCACCACCAGGGAGCATCTGGCCCTCTGGTGCGGGACACGGAAACCCGTCTCCGCCATTGAACAAGACATCGCCAATACCGCCGGTTCCTCCTGGTGCACTGGCATGGAATGAAGCGGCAGTTCCGCCATTGGCAATCATAGTGCTCGGTGCCTGAAACCATGAGCCGTGGTTGGCTCCGCCGGCTGAGAAGGACCCTACGTTATATGGATACACCGTACTCATAACAACAGCGATTGTTTTTCGGGCATATTCGCCACCACCACCACCGCCGCCCCACCGAGGAAATGTGTTGTCTCCGATAAAACCGTCCCCACCTGCTCCCCAGCATTCTACGAGTATGTTCCCAGTAAACGGTGCGGTCCAGTTTGACATATTATCGTGCTATTGCCGTCAGATTCGATCCGGCAGTACCAGATCCTACCTGTGTGATTTGAATCCCTATGAATTGATCCGATCGTATAAAGATCGGCGTGGTAGCCTTTGACCCGGAAAAAGTGCCGTCAACAATGTGCAGCGTATCAATCGTGCCAGTAACAGTGGCTGTCGAGATCGTTCCGATTACGTATGTCAGAATTATATCGGACCCAACAGGAGCTGTCTTTACAAAAGCCCTTAGCGTATCGATCTCACCGCCCAAACCTGGGAGCCACGCTATAGAATCATCAGCCCCTGTTGCCAAGGCTCCAGACACGGCAAAGCTATAGGTCGGTGTCACGACCTGTGAGGACGTACCGATAATCGTAGAACCGGCAAAACCGAAATTACTTGAGTAGACGTTCTTATCGGCCGAACCGGACTCTATGACAAAGACTCCTGGTCCAACGTAGGACGATCCGGAAACTACGCAATTCTGGCCCTGTATCGCAACCCCTACGGTTCCTGATCCCACGGAGATTTGCGAACCATTCCAAGAATGGTTGTTGTCGATAAAGGTCGCAGACCCAGCCGTTAGCTTGCACGCCGTAAAGGCAACTCCGTAGCTTCCGCCGACCCCAGTCGCGTTACATGTGATATTTCCCGCCATAACGCAGCCTTCAACTGTCCCTTTAGCAAATTGAAGGCGGCAGCCGGTTGCACTAATAACGGAGTTCGAGGCGCTAATAAACAAAAACCCTAGGAACGCATCTGTAGTGAATGTCAGCTGAGAGTTCGACACGAAGGCTTGTTTCGCCAAAGCGGATCCGTTATTGATTCCGGTAGCGGCAGAGATTGACGAGGAGTCTGTGTAGGTCGTGACAGCAAAGCCGCCGGAATTATCGACCCACTTATCTAAACCGTTAAAATCGACGTTTTTGAACATGACCGTAACAGCGGCCTGAGTTAGAACCGCAGTCTGGCCAGAAACAGAGGTTCCAGTAACAGTTAGGTCTTCAAACTTTACGAGCGCCCCAGCGCCTCCGGTCAATGTAAAAGCCGGTATCGCGTTTGTCCCAAGGCTTATAGTAGTCACTCCACGGCCACAGCCTCGAATAACAACCGGCTTATTTGGTACCGTGGCGGTCGTAGAGAAAGAATATGTCCCCTCACGAACCAGGATAAGTCCGCCTGACGCCGGCAGAGCTGCGGCGGCAGCACCGATCGTCGTGTAATTACCGACACCTTGCGTACCAGAGACGATCAGCGTGGATGACCTGGTTATGGTGTCTTGCGCCTGAATAACTGTTGGCATTTATCCCTCCGGGGCTTGCCACTTATTTTAGCCTTTTCGGAGGGATTTTGCAAATCGGTTAGCCTATACAGAGTCGTTCGCTATGATTCTAGCAATGCATAGTTCATTGAACTTTTCCAGCGGCAATACGCGGAGTTCCCAATACGGGCTGAACGAGGACAAAGTACGCTCTATAAATGCCTTAACATCCCCTGCGGTTTTCCATGTGCGTGGAGGCCTATCTTTCTGCTCAGACAGTTTCGCCCAGTGAATCTGTTCGTTTAGTACGGAACTCCACACTTCGTAGTAATCCTCCAGCCTATTTCGTGCCACAAGAACCCAGTCGCAGGCCATCTACGTTCCGATCACCCCTCGTCCTCTGCAGGTCTGACAACGCGGAAAAACACGATCAAGCATCGCCTGACTTGGGTCATACAAAATTACATCTGATTTGCTGGTCTGTCCGGTTCCATTGCAGTCTTCACAGAACCGACCCAAACTCGGAGTCGGAAGTCCTAGCTCTTCACGAGCCTGACATAGGTAGTGCGCCCCCGATGGATCAAAAACTCCAGCGTCTCCACGACACAGCCGGCACGACTTTCGGACGGCGTTCATGCGTCTCCCTCCGGTTCTCCAAACACGTTCGATACTCTCCACATTTTATAAACAGCGGGAAATTCATATCCTAGTTTTCGACGTAGTTCACCTCTGATCTGACGAATTTGCGCGGCGTGGTATCAGCGCATCTGCTGCGTGACAATACCCGCACTTGTATCGTAACGCCGCCAACCGCCCTCTCGGATCCCTTCAATGCGGGCAAACAGCACCCGCAGCCTTCTAATCTCCGGTTCTTCAAGACCGTTATATGGATCTTTAATCACTTAGCCGCCCTCCTGTCTATCCGATCTGGCGCTGGCGGTACGGACGCTATGGACTGGACGGAGCAGCTGGAACG
>Ga0207149_1117_pt1 | contig 13487 bp, 13 predicted proteins | sample Alteio_BWMinHeat_31_FD_153563 | JGI IMG/M metagenome (GOLD analysis project Ga0207149, IMG submission 153563) | Enriched cells from forest soil in Barre Woods Harvard Forest LTER site, Petersham, Massachusetts, United States -... | ecosystem: Environmental > Terrestrial > Soil > Temperate forest >... | reverse complement strand
GCAGCATGACGTACCTGAGCATCAGGACTGAGCATGTCCAAAGCGTGAAAAATATGCTGACTTATTGCAAGATTTGATAAAGATAACACATTATCAAGTGCTTGCGCTGTATTTGCAAAAGTACGATCATTATCTGATAATGCAATAATTGCATCAAAACAACGCTGTGCGTCATTAAGATATGTTTTTAAATTATGTTGTATTGCTTGTGTATCTACAGCAAACAATTTCGCAATATCGCGCGGGCTGCGAGCGTGATTAATCATCATGGTGTCCTGTGTTGCATGTTTTGAACAATAACTAAGACTAACTAAAGAAATAACAACTGTTATTACCAATAATAACGTGTCTCTACTTTTTTTCATTTTTTTCTCATTTTTTGAAAGAAATTGTTCCTATTCTATGGTAAAATGATAAAAAAAATAAAACCGCTTGTAAACACACCCTGAAAGGGATAACAATGCAACGCGCATACAGCATAGTAATTACTCTCGTACTATTTTCTCAAACTCTTTCTCTTATTGGCATGAATACGCACAATAATGATCAAACAATTATCGATGAAAGACAGACATATTATAATAACGAATGCAATAAAATTGATCAAAAATTAGCACGTTCATTCAATATCATTACAAGCATAATGCGCTCTATGCCTGATACAGAAAGAACTATCAATCATTTATACGAAAAAATTGACGCCTACTACATTGATATACTGAAACAAAAACACCAAGCTCTTGAAAACATTAAAAGTGCATTCAAAATAAAAAAAACGTCATGGAACGAAATTTTAAAATCTATTGAAACAGTTAAGCAGCGTAACAAATCGCATTACGAACAAAATAAACCAACAAACCCTACTTTTAACCTAAGCCTATGTTATACCACCGATATGATTCGCAATCTTTTAGTTGATAATGGCATCAACCCAAACACTATTAACCTTAACTATGTACAAAACAGTAAAATCGATCAACATAGTGAATGTCTAGCAGAAGCAAAATCACCCCGCATACTTTTTACTATCACTAAAGAAAACATTCACATTCCAAAAAAAAATAATTTTATGAATGGCAGCATAACTATATACCCCTCTTTTTCTGGGTATGAAAAAACCATAAGACAAGCTATGTGCCTCCATGAAATTAGCCATATTGTCCTACAACATACCAATGACAATGACATTTTATCTACCATTATTAGTGAACAAAAAAATATACCCACCAGTGACATTAAAAAATCCAAAGAATGGAAGCAATTAATTCGCATTGAAGAAGCGGAAGCAGAGATAGTTCCTGCAACGCAATGTCATATTTACGCTGATTTATTGGTTACATTAAGAAAAAATCAATTTTATCCTCAATGTCTTTTTGTTAACCATTACAAAAAATTAAAAACCATTTCACTTTATTGGAATCTTATTGCACTTTTAGAAAAAAAACAAAAAATAAATTGTGAAAAATAACAATATAGAACAGCTAAAAACAGACAAATGTTCTGCTTTTTAGTAAGATGTTTTATAAAAATTTAATTGTATTTATATAAGGATTTTCATGGAAAACAATATCCTTTTAATCATATTCTGCGGCCTACTGAATATGACAGTTGTAAGCCTTAAGGCTATGAAAGAAGAAAACACAGTAAATAATGCGCAACTCACAACAACAATGCTCGGAAGCAGCCCTGGCTGTGAATTTACTATTACCGAAGAAGATCCGGAAATTGCTCAAATACTCGCCTATGGCGTACTGAATCGTCTTATCGAAAAAGAAAAATGGCCGAAAGATTTAACTAAACAATCAGCTCAACAGCTAGCAAAAAACTTTAATGAAAAAATTAGCACAATATGCACTCTCCTCTATGAATCCACTTGGAACAAAAATAGAAGCACACAAATAACTCATTTTAAAGAATTCAATTCTTACAACGCTATAGATGGAATGATTGAGTACCTAGAAGCTGACAATGATTCAAAAAGCGTAAAAGTATTAGAAGAAAAAATAGAACTTTATAAAAAGACATACAATGAAAATCAGCAACAAATTCAAAAACTTGAACGTGCAGGGTTTGAAAACAACAAGAAAACAACTGAAGAAATGGAAAAACTAAAACTACAAAATAGCCCGTTCAGACAAAAAGAAATCGAACAAATTCAACAATCTTTAATGATATCTGATCTCACAACACCACTTTCAAGCGCATTTATTGATCAACAAAAACAACAGATAAAAACCCTACAGCAACAGCTCGCTAATAAAAACACTGAACTAGATGAATCTGCAAAAACTACACAATCCTTACAAAAAGAAGTTGCCCAACTAAAAGCAAACAATGCTAAGCTAATGATCTTAAAAAAAATCCTCTGGGATCAAATATCTGACCAAACCTTTTCTGATTTAAACGCAGAACAAGTAGAAGAAACAACGCAAAATTATTTAACAAAAATAAACAAAGCAAGAATTATTGCCAATACATTATACCCCTTTATTTTTGACGAATACCGGGGAAATTTCACCATAGATAACGAAACAATTAAAAAAAATACAAACAAATTTAGTGAAAATTTAAAAAATTTACATAATCAACTCACCACAGAAAACGAAGAACCACCACTAAATCAATTTATACCAAAAGTAGTGGAACTGCTTACCGAAATGAAAAAAAGTATAGAAACCACAAATTTAGAGAGCAAAAAAAACAGTCCTGCTGCTATGAAAAAAATAAATGAAGAAGTAAATATGCAAAAAGAATTCTTTAAAATGAAAGCCATAGCATACACGGCATCGGCAGGCTTTTTTATAACACTTATTGCATACCTCCTAGAGCGCTGTAATATTTCTCCTCTTAAAATAATAGGGCTGCAGGCGTAGTAACATTTTAAACTTTATTCACAAAAAATTCTTTGCATAAAAAAACAAAAGCTTTTTATAATTTTGCGCGCGTCCTTTTTTGCCAAGCCATTTTTTGAGCCTCCTGTAAAATCGCTCGTTCTTGACTTGCTGTATGCTCGCTGTATTTCACTATTTTCTCTGCATACTCATTTGCCTTAGGATAATCATAAAGATACGCACTCAATCGTAGTGTATCTCCATGCTGCAGCGCTTGATCAATAAAAACTTCTATCTGTTGATCCTTACTATTCTCTTGGCAACAGGAATCCAGCACTCTATTACTCGTAGCACCGTCCATACCATACATCATCGAAGAACTTACATTTATCATAACAACCATAACAATCTTACAAAAAATATTCATAAATTTATCTCCTTTTTAAAAACATATCTCACTATAGCTCATGAACTCAAAAAAACAAGATTCTTTTACCCCCACAAATGCCCCCTGGCAGCCACCAATAAGTGCCCATAAAATTAGCAATATTGCAAAATAGACATCGATTGCTATTTGTAGTATAATAGTACGTACAAAATATTATTTTAATTTTTATACAAAAAACTCATGAAAAAACGACAATATTCTTTTTATACTATTTGTTGTGCATAACAATAGCTGTTAAATGCTCTCAAGACCCAAAAATTCAAGCATTAATAAGCAATTGCCAAAAAACATTAAAAGAAACACAAGAAGAATATAAGTCGGCTGAGATAATAACCGAACAAAAAAAAGAGATAGCTCTTAAACAAAAACAAATAACTCACCTAAAAGAACGAAGAACTTCTTTGAAAGCAATCATGGCCAGTGACCAGAAAGAAAAAGAATATCTAAGACAAACCATCATAAGTCAAACACAACAGACAGATACTCTTCAAAAACAAATAGCTGATCTAGAAGCAACAAATGCCAACCAACAAAATAAAATAAACTCAAAAGAAGCAACCATCGTAGAAATATTACAAAAAAAACTTGAGCACCAAGTCAATTGTAATCAACAATCACTTGAGATATACAAACTAAAAGAAAAGCTAAAAGAAGAATGTGAAAAAGCAACCGATCAAGATAAGCAAATATCAGAAATACAAAAACAACAAAAGGAAATACAAGAACAATGTACAGAGGCAAATAATCTGTATACAAAAGCAACTACTCAGTACAATCAAATATTAACAAAAGAAAGATCAATAGGAAACGCTAAATTCTTTCTCGGCATGACAACATCAGGATTAATTGCAATAATCGTCGCATACCTTATGCACCATTATAATATATCCCTCTTTCCAGCAACCACATCCTAAAAACTACGTAGGACAAAACGTAGGACAAACTACAATTTACCTTCACGCTGCCCTACGAAGCCTTACCCCTGCTTCGTTGAAACTTCGCAGGGCTTGTTGGCGTAGTATGGGTTAGCCGCTGCCACTCACCACGCAATGCAATAGCACGCTCAAAATCAAGGTTCTCTGCAGCTTCTTGCATCTGTTTTTCCAATTCAAGCAATGCGTGCGCAACATCTTCAGATGACATAACCACCTCTTTTTGATCATTCTTACTTTTTTTAGCTTTTGACGCTTTTGCAATCAATTCTTGAATGTTAACAATGCTTTTTGAAACTTCACGTTTAACCGTTTGTGGCGTAATGCCATGTTCTGCATTATAACGCTGCTGCATCAATCTTCTACGCGCTGTTTCATTCATTGCCCCGCGCATAGAATTAGTAATCTTATCAGCATACAACACTACTTTTGCCTGTGTGTTACGCGCAGCACGACCTACAATCTGAATAATAGAACGTTTATCACGTAAAAAACTTTCAAGATCAGCATCCATAATTGCAACAAAAGCAACTTCAGGTAAATCAATACCTTCACGTAATAAATTAACACCAACTAAACAATCAAACGTCCCTAAACGCAATTTTTGCAATAATTCAGTACGTTGTGGCGTTTTTAAATCACTGTGTAAATAGCATACTTTAATCTGCTGATCTTCCAAATAACGCGCCAGTTCTTCTGCTAGCTTTTTGGTCATTACCATCACTAAAGAACGAAATCCATTTTCAGTCGTTTTTTTAATCGTATCAATTAAATGATCAATTTGCCCCTGACGACCATGAACGGTAATTTCCGGATCTACCAAGCCTGTTGGACGAATAATTTGCTCAACAATTTGATCTGAATGCGTAAGCTCATATTCTCCCGGTGTAGCCGAAACGAAAATAGCATCTTTAAAATAATGTTCAATTTCTTCAAACATAAGTGGTCTATTTTCACGTGCACTGGGCAAGCGAAAACCAAACTCAATCAACGATGTTTTGCGCGCGCGATCACCGGCATACATACCACGTAATTGCGAAATCGCCATGTGCGATTCATCAATTACGAGTAAAAAATCTTCCGGAAAAAAATCGAACAAACAATAAGGGTGGTTATTTTTTCGTCGCTTATCAAAATGTACCGTATAATTTTCAATGCCGCTACAATACCCTGTTTGCTCTATCATTTCAAGATCATGACTAACACGGCGTGCCAAACGATCACGATAAATGGGATTTTCTACTTGCGGCAACCATTCGTCAAGCTCTGCTTTAATACTTTTTAGTGCAACATCTTTAGTATCTTGCGTGGTGACAAAATGACGCGCAGGAAAAATAATGGTGTTATCAAGTTCTTTTATAACATTATGGTTTTGTTTACCAATCCAAAACAAACCTTCAATACCATTGCCAAAAAATTCAATACGAAGCATATCTTTTTGATACGGCAAATTAACTTCCACCGTGTTACCAATAACTTTAAATCGACCCGCAGAAACATCAACATCGTTGCGTACGTATTGAATAAAAATAAGTTTTTTGAGCAAATCAGCACGCGATATTTCTTGCCCCACCTGCAATGAAAGCGCTAAATCACGATAATCATCAGGATTTCCCAAAGAATAGATAGCAGACACTGATGCAATAACAATAGTATCACGTCGGTTTACCAACGATGCAGTTGCTTCAACCCGTAAACGTTCAATTTCTGTGTTTACTTTTGTCTCTTTAGGAATATAAATATCTTGCGCAGGTAAATACGACTCCGGCTGATAATAATCATAATAACTAACAAAATAGCATACTTTATTTTCAGGAAAAAATTGCGAAAATTCTTCATACAGCTGCGCAGCAAGCGTTTTATTGGGCGCTAAAACCAACACTGGCTTATCTTGCTTGGCAATCACGTTTGCAATCGTATACGTTTTTCCTGAGCCTGTTACACCCAACAACGTTGAAACTCCAGGGCGCCTCTGTACCAATTCTTCTATTGCTTGTGGTTGACTACCCGCAGGTTTAAACGGTGTGTGTAACTTAAATAATGACATACATTCTCTTTTTACTTTTTATCTTTTCAATTTTTTTATTGGTGATTCAAACTCGCCACTAAAACTTGATGCTTTTCTTTTAAGCGTCTTGCCCTTAAACTTTTTAGTATCACCTTTTTTAATTTTTAATCCATCTTTACTGTTAACAGGTTGCTTTAAATTCTCTTCTTTTTTCTGTTCAGCAGCAGCCTTCTTTTGCGCTATCGCAATTTTCTTTTTTTCTTCTTTTTTTTGCGCTACAACAGCCTGCTGCTCTAACGCTTTTTCTAAACTAGTACATTGCGCCTGCACGCGCTCATAGTCTTGTTTCGCTTGCTCAATAAGTTCTTTATTTTTTGGAAAATATGTTTCAAGATTTTTCTGTTTATCACCTTCATCAGTAAAATTTGCATTAGAAATTATATACAAGTCGTTAGTAATTAAATCTTTTTTATGATGAATAATACGACTACCTTCTTCAGGGGAAAATACATTGACCTTCACCCCTTTATCTTGTGCTTGTCGCAGCAAAGGAATGCCATTTTTTGTCAATGCTGTTTTATGTACTGTTAAGCGCGTATCAACACCACTTTCTGCTGCATTACACAATGCATTAGTTATCGTTGTATCATTAATATTCATCGTACTTGCCCATACAATACGATCATCACCATCGCGTTTGGCAACGTTATCAATACGTTGAGCGCGCGATTTATTCAAATCAACTTTAAATGACGTAAATATTGTACTTTTGGTAGGCGTTATTTTCACTATATCTTTATCATCAATAAAAGAATTCGATCGTACCAAGCGACACGCCTCTTTAGCCAACTCATGATCATCTTCAACAACTACTACTACTTCGGCATTACCATTTGGCCAAATTGCATCCGTTGCATTTGCAGAACCGGTGATTAACAATGACTTTTTAGGTTCTTGTTTTGAAGGGCTGCAATCAAAAGCAACAAGATTTTTACCATGTAAATTAGTATCACGTTTTATACTTGAAACGCTATACCGCTCCATTTTATTATGACAATGACCCCCAACAGCCAATTCCACTTTTGCATTACGATCAGTGACTGATTTATTCATTGCATCAATAACCATTGATTGATTATACACGAAACTTTCTACCATATAATTATGGTATGCTGCATCATTATATGCGTCTCTCATATGATACGGAATATTATCTTTATTACTAAAAAATGATATTGTTGGTGTTGTTACCTCATTCTCAACACCAACAAAAATATCTTGATTTATATCCTGATCTTGAATATCAGCTGTATCTTCTGAAAATGAAAGCTGCCTATTAAGCGTCTTGCCGCTTCTGAGTAATCGCGGTTTACGGGAAACTAATTCACCCGATTTTATCGGCGAATCGTTTTTGCGACGTGGGGAACTGCTTATCGTAAGCTGCTGCATTGAAAAAGCAGAAGAAAATACCATTAAAAGGCTCAACAGCCCATATAACCTTATTTGAACCATGAACAATAATCCTATTATGAAAAAAGATGCTACTTTAACTAATTTTTAACATAACAAAACCATTCTAATAGTCAAATGGGGTAGAGTTATTTCGGCTTGCAATTATAAAAAAACTACTTTATCATAGAAAAATGTGAAAACTAGGTCCAGTAACGTCAATCTGAATACAAAAATAACTTTAATTATATTACTACATCACCAGGAGCACATTTTTATGTCTTTTAAAAACTCACTACTTATTGCTGCATGCACTCTTTTTAATGCACCAGCGCTATTTTCTATGCAAATGTACAACCAACTTATAGAAGACCCCCGCGAATACGTAGAAGAGAAAAAAAATACGCAACCATCTTTTTCCCTCTCTTTTATCAATCTAGCAGATCTACCCATAAACCCACCCTCTCGCGTAACACCGCGATGTTGCCCATGTTCCCAAAAAACTCCTTTCCGAAGTGTGTTTATGCTTAATGAATTCATCAACACAAGGAAATTTCCTTCAGCATTAACCCTCATTCTAAATCCTGAAGAAGATGTACATTCGTATAGCCCTACAATCGCAGCATTTGAGGTGCTACGCCATGGAAATATAACCCCAGAAAATACACAAAAGTGGCAAAACTATCACCAGCAACCTCTATGCCCAGAGCAATTTCACCATTTCTTGTTATTTTTAAATGAACATCATGAGGTGCATACCGTAGAAAAAATTATCGCTAATAAGCGACACCCCCTATCTCCTTATTATCCAATACAATCCATTAAAAGATATCGTAACAAAGCTATCCAAGAAACTAAAACATTTGAGGAAATTTATAAAAAATTCCAATGCCTTATCAACTTAGGGGAATATAAAGCAGCACTGACAGTCATCAAAAATCATGATCTCAATGAAAAGTTCCGCAAGCACCCTATTGTATCATGTGTATACGACATCAACATAAATGGATCAATAGAAAATTGCCCTCATTTAAGCAATCAAAAAAATTGGAACTGTTTTAACACGGGGCCTATAAACAAAACTTCTTTTCTTAATTTTTTGCAATTTTTAAGCAACAAAAAAAAATGTACAGCAAGAACACTAAAACAAGCACGCCAGTATAACAGCATTTGCAGCACACTAGAGCAAATTTCGCAAACAACCGTTGATGATATCACGCTAAAATGATACTATTATCAAGCATATTTCTACAGACATACAAATAATTGAAACAAAAAAAAGGAGAGTATGTTGTTATCAAAATATTTCTTGATGCTCTGCACCAGCATCATGCCCCTTATATTATCAGGCATGAATCAAAATACCATTAAAAAAACACACAATAATACCAATCAGATCACCCCTCAATCATCACTCGACCAAACATCAACTTTCCTCATCGATTTTCTTTTAGCACCCTGTGCTCCACAAGATAACATTCCCCATCTGCTTGATTACCACCATTGCAAAATTACCAAAAAAAATAGCACTCCTGGTACTTTTCACATTGATTTATACGCTCGCAATCAATCATCACCGAGAAACACGCCCAAAGACTCAACCTCACTACCACTCAAAAGAAAATCAAACAACAATACCGTCCTCATTCCCTATAATCCTAACGCAATTCCTACCAAAAACACTCAACATTATCGCAATCTCTTCATAGATCACATCAATAATCGCAACTTTCCAAAAGCACGAGCAATACTTATTAACAATGTAAACAATGATATGTACATCCCCTTCGTTATGGCTCGTTACGTATTCAATGGAGAAGCTCGCCACCATTTTCCTCTACAAAATGCACAACAATGGTACAACTGCAGAACCCTCGACTTAGACAAGCGGTCATTTTTTAAATTTTTACTTGATCTCAGCACACACCAATTTAACAATTCAAAAACTTTATCACGTAGTGCTCTTTTTGTACATCAGTATAACCATTTAACAACTCTTCCAGAAATTCACACCAAAACGTACTCTCAAGCAGCACTGACAGCATCTGAAAAAAATAACGATAAAAACAAAAAATTAACATCATCATTGATTATTACGTAATGTTTCATAAAATTCTAATAACCGACTCACTATATATTCAGGTGTATAAGAAGCAGCTGTTTTAATTGCACCCGCAGTAAGTTGCGCGTACAAATCACCATGCGCTGAAATAACTTTAATCATCAACGCTGCATGTTCTGCGCTGTATACCAAAAATCCATTAACACCATTACGAATAATATCACGCTGTCCTGGACCATCAAGCGCAATTACTGGCAACCCTTGTGACATTGCTTCTATAACTACAATTCCCTGCGTGTCAGTTTGTGATGGAAAAATAAACATGTTAGCATTTGCATATAACTTTATTAATTCGCTTTGCTCAGGCTTAAAAATAAAGCGTACACGATCGCGCGGCAAATTAAGCTCATCAAACGCCAACTTTTTCATATTTTCATACTCTGAACCATATCCAACAAGCGTAAGGCGTACATACTCAGGTAATTTTTTAAATACATCAAACACAAAAGGGACATTTTTTTCATGTACAAAGCGCGTTACCACTAAAAGCTCAAAATGTTTTGTAACAAATGCCCACTTTCCTTGTTTTGTTTTGCCATCTAAAAATATAGTACGTAACGGACTTGATATCACTTCAATGGGTGTTAATACCGTGCGTTCATATAAGTAGTTTTTAACGTAATTACTCGGTGCAATAATACCATCAACCGCACGACAAAAACGCATAACTAACCATTCAATAATCGGTTGCGTTAACCACGATGGACCTGGTACATAATGAGCATATTGTTCATACAACGTATGATACGTAAAAACACACGGAACACCAATCAAACGCGCAGCACGCAACCCACTCACTCCTAATAAAAAAGGATGATGAACATGGATAATATCAGGTTTGTATTGTTGGGCAATAGCAATAATTTCTTGCGTTGGCTTATAAGGAATAGCCATGTGATTATGTTTATACAAAAATCGCCTGCGACACGTAACACGAACTACATAATCAGGATCATTATGCTGTTCACCCAAAAAATCAAGCGTAATAATTAAAACATCATGTCCCTGCGCACGCAACTGCTGAGTAAATGAATCAATCGAACTGATAAGTCCACCAGAATATGGTGTATAATTGTTAGTAACAAATAAAATACGCATCAATATATATACATTATGAGGGAAAATTCTTAATGGTCAGTGAGCCCCAATCTTGCGAAAATTGCGCTATTCCTTTATTGGTAAGTGAATGCGTACAAAGATCATGCAACAACGCAGGTGCGAGTGTGATGCAGTCTGCGCCTGCAAGCAAAGCTCCTTCAAAATGATCTTTATTACGAACTGATGCTGCAAGAATTTTAGTACTTAATGCATTCCTATCAATAACATATCGCAACTGCTCAACAAGCTGTAATCCGTCACCACCTTCATCATCAAGTCTGCCAATAAATGGCGAAATATATTCTACACCAAGTTGAGACATCATTACTCCCTGCGCAACTGAAAATACTAATGTAATGTTCAGTGCTACCCCTTCTTGAACAAGTTTTTTTATTACCCAATAATAATCGTAATGACACGGTATTTTCACTACAATATTATCAGCAAGCGCTTTAATTTTTTTAGCCTGTTCATACATAGCATGCGCATCTGTTTCAGTAACTTCGACGCTGATTGCACCTTGCGGCAACAATGCACTTATCGCGCGTACCTGTTGAGTAGGATCACCACCTTTTTTACTCAAAAGAGTAGGATTTGTAGTAACCCCATCAACAAGTCCTGTTGGCAATAATTGCTCAATTAATGATATGTTCGCAGTATCTAAAAAAATTTTCATAGCAAAGAGCCTACATCGACATACAAAAAGTATCAAGTTTTATTGCGCACTTTCATAGTATCAAAAATCGCGATAAGATTTTTCAATGAAACATGAGCGCGACACATTCCCCACCACACACTAATATCATGCCGCCTATATAATACCTTATTAGTAAGAGTATATTTGCACGATGTTGTTGTACGCGCGCATAATTCTTTAAATGAAACGGGCATTGCAATCGGTGCACCTTCACGCGCTCGTACTGCATAGGGTGCAACAGCGGTAGCACCAAAACTATTGCGAAGCCAATCAATAAAAATACGTTTTCCCCGTTTTTCTTTATTCAAATCGACAGTAACACAATCAGGATATAGCCTCGCAAAAATTGTCGCTATAGTATGCGCGCACATACGCACCTTATCAAAAGTATAAAAGCGCAGTAACGGCACGACAACATGCACGCCCCGCGATCCTGTTAACATAAAAAAAGAAGGTAGCTGAAACTCATCAAGCAATTTCTTAAACTGTTTTACTGCCCACTGAACATCAGTAAAATCAAGCGAATCATCAGGATCAAAATCAAAAATCATTCGATCAGGTTTTTCAATATTATCCACACGGCTCATCCATATATGCGGCGTACACGCCTGCTGTGCTAAATAAACAAGTGTCGCGCATTTATCAGCAACAACGTAATGCACAACGCCACCATCATGCCCTTTTATCGTCGCTCGTGTAATCCAATCAGGAAAATAATCTCCCGCCTCTTTTTGAAAAAATATCTCACCTGTTACACCATCAGGAAATCGCTGCAAAGCAACGGGTCTATCATGATAATAAGGTAACATTGTCGGCGCCATATATTCGTAATACTTAACCAAATCACCTTTGGTAACTCCTGCAGCGCCAAATAAAATTTTATCCTCATTACTCACGTCGATAGTATAATTCCCCACCACAACCTTCATTCTTTTCCATTTTTCTCTTTTTATGACTCTTTATTACTTTCTTTAAACAACAAAAAACCGTATTACACCAATTGTTTTTGCACTCTTCCTTTCACTGCTTGAACATCATGCCCCAACCCAACCAAAATTTGTCCTTGCTTTGTCAAAAAATCATACTCCGACAATACTCTTTTAACTTCTAACCGCATCGCATCACCTTGTTTACTATATTTACTGCCACAACAACTGCATCTCTTTTCAATCGCATGCATAGCAACTCTATCCATCACATTATCATCACCGCTTATCATTGCGTTATCATCACCACGTATCATCGCATTAATTTGATCATGCTTGGACATACCATAACAGCCATTCACACTTGCCATCACCACCATCAATAATACATTTTTCACTCGTTGACCCCCAATTTTGTTTCACTTGTTGTATTCATTTTTCAACGCTTCTTCCAGATTCTGCTGATCGATAAGCATACTTAATCGCTTTGTAATTACTTTATCACGATCCTGCTGCACTTTCATAAAATCATCTTCATGCATAGCTTTTGCTGCATTAAAAGCAAGCAACTCGCCATGTTCGCCACTTTCATCATTCTCACGTACTGCACCACTACACATGCATCCACCACCACAACTCACCGCTCGCACAAAGCGAATGGGTGAACTGCTTTGACTGCTATGCGAGCTTTTGCTCGTTCGTTGAGCATTCTTTTTTTCATTATTTTCTATATTCTTGCTTTCCGAATTTTTGCTTTCCGAATTTTTATGATGCATGCATTTTGTCACACCAACTATTATTAGTGTACTGCACAAAAGAATATGCACTATACCTTTATTTTTCATACAACAACCTCACTGTTATAATTGAAAATATAAAAACTATCGTGCATATGATATAGGAATGGGGGGAAAAAGATAGAAATACATTTTTTTCTTGATAGTATCTTTACTCTTGATTCTTTTTTTTATTGTGA
>Ga0207149_1116_pt1 | contig 13489 bp, 14 predicted proteins | sample Alteio_BWMinHeat_31_FD_153563 | JGI IMG/M metagenome (GOLD analysis project Ga0207149, IMG submission 153563) | Enriched cells from forest soil in Barre Woods Harvard Forest LTER site, Petersham, Massachusetts, United States -... | ecosystem: Environmental > Terrestrial > Soil > Temperate forest >... | reverse complement strand
AAACCAATGGGCGTTATCTCTATCGCGTATAAACTCAATGATATAGAACGCATTGCTGAATATAGCACCCTTAACAGAACAGGATATTCTATACTCATTGATCAAAATGGACGACTACTTTTTCATCCTATAACAAAATTGATGCTCAATGAATCAACATTATTAGAATATGCACGACAAACGGGCGATGAAGGATTAGCAAAAATAGCAAAAGAAAATTTAATACAAAAGCCCCTATTAAATTCATACCATTCATTAAGTACACAAGAACACATGTGGATTTATACCTATCCTATAACCATAAATAATTGGGTCCTTGGCGCTATTTTTCCAGAATCTGATATTTCTTTAGAACCAGATCTTATTAAAAAATACCATTTTTTTATTATTGTTTATTTTCTTTTATCATTATTAAGCATATGCGCACTGTTATGCATAAAAAAAATATTTACCCCTGTTCACCTCACCATTATCGTCACGGCATTACTATTTTTAAGCCTTGTTGCGCTATGGGTTACCATTCAAAAAACATACTCCATCACCAGTAAAAATTCAGCCGTTATCACTGATCAAGCAAGTTTAGATAAGTTTCTTGATGACTTAGAAGAAGAAAGAAAACGCAAACACGAAGAATCACCTATAGGAATTCCGTGTGGTCTGTTACTATACTCTCTTGATATATCACGTTCTGATAACATGGTCATATCAGGATACTTATGGAATAAATATAATAAACTCACTGATGAAGGAATATCGCATCTTGTGCAGCTTCCTCATGCCACCAGCCTTACCCTGGGAACGCCACTCACTTCAACTATTGATAATGAAGAAACAGTCACTTGGAGCATTCGCGGAACAATATTCCAAAAACAGGATTACCGAAAATTCCCTTTTGATAGACAAGAAATGCAAATTACTTTGGAGCATTATAATATCGAAAAAAATATCATTCTTACACCAGATCTTGAAGCATATCGCAAATTAAGCCATCAAGACACCCCTGGCCTTGATAAAAGCTTTACTATTTCAGGGTTTAACATTGAAGAAACATTTTTTGGCTACAAAAAAATCGATCCCGTTACCAATTTAGGATTTAAAGAATATGGAAAAACAACCGATTATTATCAACTCATTTACAGTATCATCACAACGCGCAATTTGATTAATCCATTTTTAATATTTTTCCTACCACTTCTTGGTATTCTTCTTTCAATATTCTGCGTTCTGCTCATATCTCAAACAAATTCAACACCATTCAGCGTTCTTAGTCCTTACAGTGCAACATTTTTCACGCTTATTATCTTACAACGCGTCCTACGCGACCAATACACGGCTAACGCACCACTCTATATGGAATACGCCTTTTTCTTTACCTATATTACAATTACTATACTTTCAATTCATGCTGTTTTAACCTATCTTTATCAAGATTGGAAATATTATCAAAAAACCATATTTCCTTTAATAAAACTTCTTTACTGGCCATTCCAATTTACGTTATGGATTGTCACTACGCTCATTGTTTTTTACTAAAACTTTTTTTATACTGTCTGTCAAAACAACACGAAATTCTTTACAAGGACGGTTATGAAATATTACGCACTCATATGCAACGCTCTTTTTTTTGCGCATAGCAATACAAACGCAATGAACTATCATTCTACTCTTGCTAATCCACAACAACAACGAATACCGCATTTACAACCAACGCTTTTACATCCATCTTCTTCTTTTGCTATTAATGGCGAAAAACCTACAAAAAAAAATCATCAACTAACACCAATAAACCAAAACCTCCTCTCTATAGCACTCAAGATCTCTCTCCGCGAAGCACTATCAACACTATTTCTCGTCAAATAGATGATCATGTTGCAACAACAGAAAATATACCAATTCATAATCTCAACGATGTATTATCAGCACTCAATAATTTCATGACATTATCAAGCGAGGAACAGTTGCATGAAAAATATTCAGCTCTCCTTATAGTTGTAAAACCACACCTGCAATATTGCAACAATACGAAATTATTCAAAGAACTTTATAAAGAAAATAACTACTTTCAACAAGCAATTAATCATTTCAGCGCTGTAGTATATGAAAAAGATTTTAAAACAGTAACCGGAAAATCATTAACAACATTAATAAACCTCCACTTAACAACCACCGTTCCACAGCTAAAGTGCCTGCCAGAAAGACTCAAATGTTATATCAAACACAAAGCATACAAAAGAATTCAAAAATCTCATTACTATACATACGCTAACAGCGAGGGCATTGATTGTTATAGTTTTTGCCCCAGCACTTCTATGATAGCAATAGGAGATAAACAATTTGGATTGTTACTGCGTAGCCTTTCAATTGTATGCAATAAAACGCTCATCAAACACACACCAAAATCGATCGCTTTCAATCATGATGGCTCTCGCATTGCAGCGCTAATAGGTAATTTAAAAAACAACATAAGCATGATTTATGAATGGGATACTCAATCGTACGAACAAACCAACGGCCTTGCAATAGAAAATAACTGCCACTATATTTCTTACTACAAGTACCCTCATCATATGCTACGAGTTATCGCCGATAACACTGACAAAAAACATAAAACATACATACAATATCACGTGTCACTTTTTGATGAATGTCAACCAGTAGTTAAAAAACTTCCTGGATCTGAATATACAAAAACAACACAATGGAACGACATGAATTGCAAGCAACATTACGATAAACACTATAATATTCATGTCGCTTACGACATCAATCAAACCGTCACCGAAGTAGTCTTTAAAAAACTTAATGCTCGTCATTTTTATCTTTGTGATCAAGCAATAAAAAACAGTACAAATATAAATGATCTTCTCGCTATTACAAACACATGCGCCTACAAAACACTCACCGATTATGAAAACAATATTATCGATAAAAAAATAGCAGAAAAAAATGCAGAGATAAACAAAAAATTCTAACAACCCTACTTCGCCCTACGACCGTGTCCTCTGTAGCCTTGGCGCAGGAGGAAATTTTAACGTAGTAGGGCTACGAAGGGCAAGGAAAATCATAAAGGATAAAATTATGAAGCATAAAAAAAATCTAATAATATTTTCACTCACCGTTGCAATCACCATTTCTTTACCAATCCATGCCATGAAATTGAGCAGTGACAGCGATAGCAGCAGTAGCAGCAGCAGCGATTATTACGATGGTCATTACGAAGGAACCCCTCTTCAACTTATATCAACCACCGATCAATCACTCTCCCTTTCTAATGAGCAACTCATAGCATCCATGAGCAATACTATTGCCGCTACTCAGAATAAAAATTTTTTCTCTGCTTTTACCGACTTTGCAAACTATTTTTCCGACGAAAATAATGTAGATAATGCTGCAATAAAAATATTTAATGCAATAACACCTTTTATTCATAAGAAAAAAATAAATGATCAACTTTTACCAGAATTGTATAAACAAAATAAATCATTTAAAGAGGCGATTGATCATTTTATACCCGATGTAAGACGTGAATTTATAACAACAACTAGTGAAACTTTAAAAGAAGTTGAAAATCTAGAAAAAATTACAACCATCACTGAACTCACCATACTACCCACTGCACTGCAACATTTTATCAAAAATAAAACATATCAAGAAACTGCATGCTCATTCAATATTACCCACCATATTATCAATAAGCTTTATTGCTTCGCGCTTCATGCACTTACTCACCAAGCCGCTGTATCGGACAAAAAGCACGGACTTATCATAGGAAATCTTAATTCTCTCCAAAAAATATATCTTTCTGAAGACAGCCCTATATCATTATGCTTTGCTCCCGATGGAAAATCCATTGCAGGCATCATAAGCAATAAAAAAGATCAAAAAGTCACCATCAAAGAATGGGATATCGCAACGCAAAAAGAAATAGGTGATGTTATCATTGACGATCAATGTAACTTTATCACCTATACACAAAATGCCCCTTATTTTTTATCGGTGCTAACACTTCCTACACCAAAAAAAATAATTTCTAACCAATATCTTATACAAAATAATGATGGAAATCTTCAAATTACTCACACCATAGAATTACCCGCAAATATTTTTATCCCCAATGCCCTTAAAAACCATCAACGAAACTCTTTTGGCAATCCTATTAAACAAGAATGTTATACTGTTGAATTTGTTAAAAACGATTATGGTAAAATAATACATGTAGTGATGAAATGTAGCGATTGCAAACCTTATTACCTTTGTCACACTGCAATGGAAAATACTACTTCAACCACAGAGCTTGATGAAATAAAAAAATCTCAATCGTACGCACAACTACCAGATGGACAACAGAGAAGTATAAATCGTAGAATTGAGCGTAAAAAGGAAGATTTAAACAAAAATATACCTAAAACAATAACATTTGCGCCCATGAATCCATCAATTCTATACTAAAATATACCAAATAAAAATAGGCATCTTCTATGAAAATTTTATCATTCACAACGCTTTATATATGTCTATTTTTGCTTACACTCCCCTTATCATCAATTGCCATGAAGCGTACAAATAATACTATTACGAGTAATCTTAATAATTTTCCAGAAACAGACGAAAATTTTCGCAATTTAGCACAAGCCGCTCGTATTCAGGTAAAAAATATAGTCGATGCAATTGATGAAAACATTAATACATGCCACTATGCGTTACAACTTTCACCAAATATACACATCCTAACATCAAACGATAAAAATGACCGCGTTTCCTACTTTATCATCAACGATAATTTTTCTGATAACAATACACAACATGAAGAAATTATTTCTGCACTGTGCAAAAAAAATGCATACGCGCGTACAGCATTTGAATATTTTACTCGTCAAATTAAAAACAATATCCGATCAGTAACAGCAAAAAATTTAAAAGACATAGAAAACTATAATTCTACAATACGAAACACTCGTTTCAATCTCCTTCCTTTATTTATTCGACAAATAATACACACCCAAGCATTTGAAAATATTGACTGTCAAACTCGCTTTGAACATAAAGATAACGACGGCATATTGTGCACTGCACTATCATTTAAAAAACCAATAGTCGCTATTTCAAGCAAAAATGGTGGTCTTATTATATTTAACACTCAAACAGAAAAAAGAGTTGCAACGCACGAACAAGAAATTCCTTCACTGCTGTGCTTTAACCCATCAGGCCTGTGTATTGCCACAATGACCTATAGCAGCGATAACAATCAATCAACCATCAAACAGTACAACACCACAACAGGAAACATACAGCACTCAATAGCACTCAATGGCTATTGTCACCATATTTCCTATCGTACAAAAACCAATAAAAGAATTATTTTTGCAATAACAGGTGAAAGTTGCTTACAACTTCCCGATAAAAAAAATATCATTGAATTCAACAGAGATAAAAAATACATCATTGAAAAAACAGAAACACTATCAAAACTAGAAGAACAAGCATATTACGATAGACCATGCGATCATTATGAAAGATATTGCAAATATAAAAAATCAGAACATTGCACTATTTTTCACCAAACAAATAATTCAAAAATTGTTACTCAAGTTACCGTATCTACAAAAACCCCACTCAATTTCTATCTTTGTCACAAGGCAATACAAAATACATATAACAGAGAACATTTACAAAAAATTAAAAATTCCCAAAGTTATATTAGCCTCAATCAGCACCAAAGAGATCGAATAGACCACACTTTCAATAATCAAAATAAATCACTCTACCTTATACATCTCAACCGCATGAATCAATCACTACAACACATAAAATACTAAACATAACGCACTAAAAAAAAGGACAAAGAGCATTGTACAATAATTATACAATCTCCTTGCCCTTCTCTCTTTTTTCAAAAAATATAACGACTATTTTAATTAATCAATATTTTTAATCTCTTCATAGTCAATTTGAATATCTTCAATCATACCTTTTTTCGTGTACAATTCTTGATCCATTGAAGATTTTTGTGGAGCAGCAATAATGCGCGTCAATGATACTTCGCTTATTTTCCCTGCTGGGCGAGGATACGGATATTGCAATTCATACGAACCATCTTTTTTAGCAGTAAAAACACGAATCAATCCGCGACCGCCGGAAACACGTTCACCACTTTTCATCACTTCAGACATCATTTTACCGTCTTTCATAAATGCACAACTCGCTGTTTCAGCCGTATCATTAACTATTACTAAATCAGCGTTCATTCTTTTGCCCATAAAAACTTTTTTCATACTAAAAAATCCGATAGCCAAAACAACAGCCATCGCTCCCATCAAAACCATTTTTTTCATGAGAATCCCCTATTTAAATCCTTCTTGATATGACTACCATCACCATACCATAATTTCAAATTGAAACTCAATGAAATATTTTTAAAACTCACACAACTTAGTCTTCAACAAGACGATGCAAAGCACGCAAAGCCTGCCCCGGATCTTTTTGATTAAAAATTCCGCTTGAAATTGCACAATCATCAACCCCCATTTGTGCCAATAATGAGATATTCTCCTTATTAACTCCCCCATCAACCGCTATCCGAAATGCCAAATCATGCTGCTGGCGATACAATACAAAATCTTCAATTTTTTTAATTACCTCTTTTAAAAAAGGCTGCCCAGAAGCGCCAGGATCAACCGACATAACAAGAACTTGATCTACAATGCCCAAAAACGGAATCGCTTCGCTTATAGGTGTTTTTGGATTCAAAGCTATACTCGCCCTGTGTTTTTTTTCTTTTATCAATTTTATAAGATTTAAAAAATCACCATTAGATTCTAAGTGAAAAGAAAAAAGGGTGCCCTGTGGTAACACTAACTCCTGATAAAAGTACTCAGGAAATTCAACCATCGCATGAATCCACAATAAAAATTTGGTTTTTTTTATGTAATTATTTAATTCATCAGCACCGGTAGTTTTATGAGACACAAAAACACCATCCATAATATCAATGTGCACTCGATCAACTAATCCATCCAGCTGATCAAGTTTTTTATACTCATTATAATTAGCCCCCATGAGAGCTGGATAAATATGTATCACAAAAATCTCCTTTTTTATATAATCACTACAAGCACACTCAAAAAGAGGATACTAGGATCACCATTATTTAACAATACTTGATAAAAATGAACTCACCAAATATAACAATAAAATATACGATTATCTGAGTGAACCATTATAAACTTTTATCTTAAAAAATGCTTTATAAAAAAAATGAAAAAATCTTGTAATATAAGCATTTATACATCATATTCTACACTTATTATTAATAAAATATGAGCGAATGCCATATATATAATTTCTTGAATTTTAGTTTTTTTTATCTATACTTAAAAATATGATTATTTATCTTTATATAAGCATAATTATAACCACATAACTCATTCACAAGGAGCATCTATGTTTGAAAAGTTTCGCCCACTTGGCGACCGAATTTTAGTCAAACGTCTTGAAAGTGAAGAAAAAACCGCTTTCGGCATTATTATCCCTGATGCAGCAAAAGAAAAGCCTCAAACAGGTAAAGTTATTGCTGTTGGATGCGGACGCACCTTTGAAGGCAAAACAACTCCTTTAACCGTCCAAGTTAATGACACCGTCTATTTTGGAAAGTATGCCGGCACTGATGCAGGACAAGATTACATCATTATTCGCGAAGATGATGTTTTAGGTATTGTTGAAGAATAACATCTATCAATTATAAGGTAAAAAATTATGTCATCAAAAAGAATAGTATTTGGCTCTGATGCACGCGAAAAAATCCGTAAAGGTGTTGATACATTAGCCGGTGCCGTTAAAGTTACCCTCGGGCCTTTAGGGCGCAATGTAGTGCTTGAACGCTCATTCGGTGCACCATCAATCACCAAAGACGGCGTAACCGTTGCAAAAGAAATTGTTCTCGAAGATAAACTAGAAAACATGGGTGCGCAAATGGTGCGCGAAGTTGCAAGCAGAACTGCTGATATTGCTGGTGACGGAACAACCACCGCAACAGTACTCGCGCAAGCAATTTTCAGAGAAGGTAACAAATTTGTTACCGCGGGCGCAAACCCAATGGAATTGAAACGCGGTATCGACAAAGCAGTTGAACGCGTTGTAGAATTTATTAAAAATAGCGCAAGTGCTGTTTCTGATAAAAAAGAAATTGAACAAATTGCTACTATCTCTGCAAACTCAGACGAAACAATCGGTAACTTAATTGCTCAAGCAATGGAACGCGTTGGACGCGATGGCGTTATCACCGTTGAAGAAGCAAAAGGCATGAAAGATGAACTAGACGTCGTTGAAGGCATGCAATTTGATCGCGGATACCTTTCTCCTTACTTTGTAACTAACCAAGAAAAAATGGAAGTCGCACTTGAAGCGCCATTTATCTTGCTTGTTGAAAAAAAAGTAAACAGCATGAAAAGCTTGCTTCCTATTTTAGAACAAGTTGCAAAAACAGGACGCTCACTTCTTATTGTCGCTGAAGATGTTGAAGGCGAAGCACTTGCAACGCTCGTCGTTAATAAATTACGCGGCGTGCTCAATATTGCTGCAGTAAAAGCACCTGGATTTGGTGACCGTCGCAAATCAATGCTTGAAGACATTGCTATTTTAACTGGCGGAAAACTAATCTCAGAAGATATTGGTCTTAAACTAGAAAATATTAGCCTCACCGATCTTGGAACAGCAAAACGCATTATTTTGACCAAAGAAAGCTGCACTATTATTGAAGGTCAAGGCGCACCAGAAGATATTAAAAATCGCGTGCTTCAAATTAGAATGCAAATCGAAAACAGCACCTCTGCTTATGACACTGAAAAAATGCAAGAGCGCTTGGCAAAACTTGCTGGTGGCGTCGCTGTAATTCGTGTTGGCGCAGCAACTGAAACTGAAATGAAAGAAAAAAAAGACCGCATTGAAGACGCGTTACACGCAACACGTGCGGCAGTTGAAGAAGGAATTGTTGCTGGTGGTGGCGTTGCATTAATTCGCGCACAAAAAGCGATTGACGAGCTCGTACTTGAAGGCGACCAACGCTTGGGGATGCAAATTATTCGCCGTGCACTTGAAGAACCGCTGCGTGTTATTTCAGCAAATGCTGGTTACGAAGCATCTGTTGTTACCAACAAAGTAAAAAATGAAACCGGCAATATCGGCTTTGATGCTAAAAAAGGTGAATACGTTGACATGGTTAAAACAGGAATTATTGATCCTGCAAAAGTAACCCGTTCTGCTATTCAAAATGCAGCATCAATTGCTGGATTATTGTTGACCACAGAAGCAACAATTTGTGATCTTCCTGAAGAGAAAAAAGAAACTCCTGCAATGCCTAATATGGGCGGCATGGGTGGCGGCATGGGTGGAATGTATTAATTTATCTGCTCACGCGCATAAGCATTAAAATCGGGCTGCAAGATTTTTTGCAGCCCGATTTTTCATTGATTGATTTTATTTGTTTTCACACACTGTTCCACACTGCCAGCTTGCACTTTTCGAATCGATCTAAGAACATCAACTTCTAATTGCGCTTTTCGTTCAATTTCAGCAATTTGTTCTTTAGTAAGTCTTTCTTCTAATATGTCATGAAAGTCTTTTGTTCTCATGCTACCTTAATAAACTCGCAACAACATCAAACGCATAATAATTTACCAATACTTTCGCAATATCGCGCCCATAACCATCTGGCAATATACAATTGACAGCGGGGCTTATAACTAATTCATCAACACCATTTAACGCAATCTGCGTCGCGGCTTGCTTAGCAAAATACTTAACATGATTTGATTCTTTTGAATTTAACTTTTTTGAAAATGAATGACCCATGCCAACCAGCACAGACCTTGTTATTGCCGCCCCTAAAACCAATCTACCATTCTCCACAGCAAATTGACGCAACTTATTATCTTTATCGTAAATCGTATCATTTTTGAAATAACTACTCTTTTCAGCAATATTTCCTAACGCATAATCAACAACAGGGTAAACAACATGATTACTAAAAAATATTTTTTCATTAAAAGCATAATCCATGTCTGGCATACGTGTGTAATGAAGCCATTCTTCATTCCTCTTTTCATTAATCGCATTTACAGGAATCACAAAATCACACAAATTGCTACCATACCATATAGAATGCTTTCTATATCTCGCAATAGCATCTGACGAGGCACTACCATATTTACCAGCAATAACTGAAAATAATAGCGATTGCACAGCAGGATTTTTTAACTCAACAGAAGGATTTCTAGCTTCCATACCCAAAAAATGCACACGTCCTGCCTTATGAGCAACAGGCATAACATCACTCCAATTATATTCCAATGCAAAAACATGCACGCCTGCTATCAACAAAGCATAAGCCACAAATATCTTTCTTAAAACCATGAATACGCCCCCAAAACCTTTATGCGCATATAAAAAAACATACAAAAACACTCTACAAATAAAAATAAATCATATCTTTATTATAGAAAAAGATTCCAAAAGAGATAAAAGGGGCAACTAAAATCGCATCCAAACGCTCAGTTACCCAAAAATCGCTTGCAACGACGCTACAAAAGCTTTTACAAAAAAAGCCCCGAAATTAATCGAAGCTTTTTCACAATAAACATTTCAACAAAAACTATACTTGCTTTTTGCAATAATTAATAGCGCCTGATAAACCGGCCATCAAAGCATATTGCCCTGCAAATTCAAGAACGCCACGAAAAGCCGTATCATTAAAAGCATCTTTTACTAAAGGTTTTACGATATGCTTTTCACCAGCTTCAGATAATATTTGAAACGCTACATCTCCACCAAATTTAACTGCATTATTCTTATTCATTCCACTCCAGCCTTCTTTATAACTAATATGAGCAGTACGAACAAGAGAAGCAGCAAGAATAAGCCGAGCATCTTCGGTCATATCTGTCTTTCTTTTAACATCCCAACAGGCATCGATCGCAGCATCTGCTACAGGATAAAGAATATTATTAATGAGTATATCTGCAGCGTCACCATCTCTTGGTTCGGCATACCACACGGCATGCCTTACGTAGTTCCATTGAACTTTTGGATTAACCACGTAAGCACCAATTTCTGCTTGCAAGGGAGTATTCGTAGCCAAACTTGAACTACCTTTAGCAGTAGCAAATATCACTTGGCTATCACTAGCACCCATTCCTTTTTGTAAAAAAAAGTTTGCCGTCCCATGAAAAGTCTTCCAAACATCATCACCATTCAGATCACGTTTCCCATTCAAAAGATTCACATCCGGCAACACTTCATTTCCCGCGAAAAGGCCACACGACAGCCCCAACACAATAACCGCCAATAAAGTACGCATTTTCATAAAAAAATCCTTCAAAAAATAATATACCTATCAATCCCTAGATAATTCCCACTTTACCACTTCTTAAAATAATGTCAATTAGAAACCCAAAGCTAAATGCCTAATTAAGCGAGAACGCTAAAAAAATGCAAAAAAAAGAGAGCTCAAAGAGCTCCCTTTCATAAATCTTACTTACTTAAAAAATAAGCAATTACTCTAAATCTGAAGCAATCACTTCATCTTCATTTTCTTCTGTTTCAAAAACATTGAAGTATTCATCACCTTCTTCAACATCATCTTCAGTATACGCTTGACAAAGAGCTGCAATTACTGTTGTACGTTCCCTTCCTATTATTTTGCCCATAGCTTCAAAACTTTTTCCAATGGACTTCATCAATAAAATCGGGTACATGTCAATGTGTTTTTTAAAAACATAATACTCTCTTTTTTGGTTTTGAATGATCCAACTCAGGAGAGTATTTTTTTTGCAAAACGTCAACTAGATCTTATTTTTCATACGAATGTCAAAGTTCAAATAATATATCCATTATCTTTCCGCACTTTGCACGCTCTTGCGACAGAGCGTTCTTTTTATCGCGCATCGCTTTAATATTTCTTGCTAATCCAAAACCACTCACTGCAGCAATTAAAGCTGATGCTGAAACAAATCCTCGCGTGCTATTTTTATAAAGATCTCCCGAAAAAAATCCTGCTTGACTATATACACTCTTATCATATGCTTCCTGCCTTTCTTTAAAATATTCTTCACTAAAATACCAACGCCAATCCCCTTTCTTCCTCACAGGATCCCATTCATTAAAATCCCACTTATTTTCTATCCCCATCAATTCATTCTTATGCGCATAAAAACTACCCAAAACCCCTGCAACTAACCCTGCCATTTGCGCAAGGCCTGATCGAGAGAAAAAAACATCTTTATAAGACAGCGAATTAAGCTCTTGCCCTATTTCTTGCTCTCTTTGCACTACAACATCAAGGCACTGCTGAGCGCCACTAGGAAGTACGTAATCAAATGCATTAGTCTGCTCATTGTATGCCGCATAAACTTTCTGCAATAATTGTGGGTTATCAACACAAAAAATAGAAGATGACTCTATAATTAAAAACAATAACCCTGCAACCTGTATAGCTTTTTTTAACATGATTGCGCCTCATTTCTTTAAAATTTATATTCTTATACTCAGAATATCATTTTTAATTTCAACAAGTCAAACAAAGGGCAATGAGCCAGGATATTAAGCATAAAAACATTTACTGAAATTCTTATAATAATAAAAGAGCCAAAGAAAACCTCATTCAGACGCTCAGTTACCAAAAAATCGCTTGAAACACCATTCCACAGCAACTAAATTACAACACTGAATTTGCAACGCTCACCAAACCATTAATCACCACACAACTGACACCAAGCTGTAAAATAGCTTGCGCAACATAATGATCACCGCAAGCATCTTTCAATACTGGCTTAATAATATACTTATCTAGCGTATCATGTCCCACTTGAACACCAGCAGCTTTTACAAAAACTTTAACATCTTTACCATCAATGGATCCTTTTTCGACCAAATGAGAACCTGATGCAACGACAGCCGCACCAAGAACTATTTTTCCATTCTCAATAATGAATTTCTTATCATCCGAAGAAAAAGAACTCAATACATTTTTAAAATTATGTTTTTTGAAGATAGTTTTTTCAAGCACTTCATCAACAATCGGCTGCACAATATGACTAGCAACCATTTGCCCTCTATAATTAATAACCCTTTCCCCATTCACATCTTTCACAAAAATATTGTTGCCATAAAAAGATGCATGCTTGTTGTACCTTGCAACCTTATCAGATGGCTCTAAACAGGACTTTTCTCGAACTTGAAAAAGTTTAGAATTTAATTGACTAAAATCGCTACCTGAGGTCTAATTTTTTTAAAATATTCACACTCAAAAAAAGGAGTCCTCATGATAGCGACAGTTCAAAGTGTAATAAAAAAAATTTCAAAAGTCACGCTAAAAGAAGCATCAAAAAAATTAACACTTTATGTGTCGATGTTGATAATAAGCAAGGAACGAAAAAATTACGCTTCGATGGCTAGAGAAAACAATATTGCTTATAAGAAAGTTTATGTATCAAATAAA
>Ga0207149_1114_pt1 | contig 13529 bp, 12 predicted proteins | sample Alteio_BWMinHeat_31_FD_153563 | JGI IMG/M metagenome (GOLD analysis project Ga0207149, IMG submission 153563) | Enriched cells from forest soil in Barre Woods Harvard Forest LTER site, Petersham, Massachusetts, United States -... | ecosystem: Environmental > Terrestrial > Soil > Temperate forest >... | reverse complement strand
CACGACCAGCCGCTCCTGGGCCCCCCGCCTGACGCGGCTCTGGTGGAGCTTCGAGATGCCGATCTGAGCGCCGGCACCAGAACCTATCGCGTCAGCGCCAAACTGCTGCTTTCTTCAACGAAAGTGCCGGAATCCGAACTGGAACACGAACTGCACGAAGCCGTCCGCCAGAACGTCAGTACCTTGCAGAAGAGCCGTTTCGAGATCGTCAGAATCGAACCCATCCGAGGGGACGACGGCTCCATCGCGTATTACGACGTCTCCATCAAGCCTTGAGCGCCACAGGTAGAAATGTGAGCACCCGGCTACGAAATTCGTAACTGCGCGTCGCCGCAGTTCATCTTATACTCTGTGTTCGCGTGCGCGACGAAAGACCGGCACAATTCTAAGATGACAAAGATTCGGCCACTTTTTTGGCTCCTGCTCTTGATTCTAGTCTGCCGCATGACCTTTCCTGCCGGGCTCGCCGCCAGCCCCTTGAATCTGGACGAAGTTCTCAAGCAAATCGATCGCGAGCAGGGCCGATTTCAAAGCCTTACCGCCAGCATTGAGCGCACCAAGGTGACTGTGGTCGTGAACGATCGCTCCACAGAGTCAGGCCAGATCGAAATCCGCCGAGACGGCAGGATGCGCATTGACCTGACGTCGCCGGATCAAAAAACGATCTTGCGAGACGGCGATCATTTCTACGTCTACGCACCCAAAATTCGCCGCGTCGAAGAGTACGATCTTGGCAAACACCGCGATCTGGTGGATCAGCTGCTCCTGTTGGGTTTTGGTACTTCCGGCGAGAGTCTCAAGCGGAGCTATCTGATCACTCTGCAAGGAGAAGAAACCTTGACCGGCCAGAAAGTGGTGCGTCTGGAACTAACGCCGCGCTCGGATGATGTGCGCAAGCAAATCTCGAAAATCGATCTGTGGATGAATGAAGGGAACTGGCTCCCCGCCCAGCAGGAGTTTTATGAGACCGGCTCCGGGGATTACTCCATCATTCAATACCTGAACGTAGCGCGAAACGTTTCCATCCCCGATGCCCGCTTCCGCCCCGCATGGCCCAAAGGCGTCACTCGAGTCAAGCCGCAGGATTAGAGGAACCCGAGCCGCGCTTCAATTCCCTGTGCGCGTTTTCGTTTCGGCGTCGAGCAGCGCCTGTTTGCGCTTGAGCCCCCAGCGGTATCCACCGAGGCCGCCATCCTCTCGCACGATGCGATGGCAAGGAATCACAATCGCGGCCGGATTCGTGGCGCAAGCACGTGCTACCGCACGCTGGCCTTTCGGCAACCCAAGGGAGCGAGCCAGATCGCTGTAGCTTCGCGTGGTGCCGCGGGGGATTTGTTGGAGCGCTTCCCAAACCCGTCGCTGAAACGCAGTAGCCTTGACATCGAGAGGCAAGTCCAATTCCGGCTGCTCACCGGAGAGATGCCCCACGAGTTGCCGAACCCACTGCGAAACCTGAGCGGGATTTTTCGATATCGTTGCCGCGGGATATTCGCGTCGAAGCGTTGCTTCCAAGCGCTCCTCGGAATCGCCGAGATAAATCGCAGAGATGCCTTTGGCGGTTCCCGCCACGAGCACGCGGCCGAGGGGGGTGGGGGCGATGGTATAGCCAATTTCCATGCCTTGCCCGCCGCGGCCATAGGTAGCGGGCGTCATTCCCAAATGCCCGTTGGAGCGTTCATATAGCCGGCTTGATGAACCATATCCTGCTTCGTATAACGCACTGGTCACATCGCTACCCTCACGCAATCGATTTTTGAAGCGGCGCAGACGAATGGATTGAGCATAAGCGCCCGGGCTGATACCGACGAGGCGGCGAAAGACTCTTTGTAGCCGAAAAGGGCTTACGCCCAGTTGTCTTGCCACACTCTCTATCCGGATCGGATCATCAGAAGCGCGCTCGATCATTCCACAAGCCTGGCTGATCAAGCGCGACTCGGCTTCTCGCGGCGTACCTCGGGGATCGCAGCGACGACACGGGCGAAATCCCTCGCGCTCGGCTGCCTCGGGCGCCGCAAAAAAAACCACGCGCTCACGTCGCGGCCGACGTGATGGGCACGAGGGACGGCAATAAATGCCCGTCGAATGGACGGCGTAGACGAAAGCGCCATCGTATCGGGCATCCCGCCCAACGACCGCCTGCCAGAGCCGGCGCTCTGACACGCTTGGCGCTTGCGGGCGCTTTTTGGGCTGATTTTCAATCCACGTCTGAGCACTGTGTTTCATGAACTCAAAATACATCCTCCAATCAAGAGCTGCTATCCGATTCTTGCGCTCAAATTCACGGAGATTTGTCTCCTCCTGATTTATTGACGGATTGTTTACATATTAGACGCCCTTTCGGTGCAATTCGTTGACCCGAAGGACTCTAGCGGGCATAGTCACGGCAGCAGCGCCGGAAACGCATCCCTAAAGGGGGAACTATGCGTATTTCTCGGCCTGCCCTTACCGCGGGCCCTGCCAGATCGGCACTTCAAGATCCGCAAGCTCCATCTGTTCCTGCGTCTACCGCTGACGCCGAATGGCCGAACCGTAAGCAGCCTCGGGGGTTCAACCGAGTGCCCACGCATGCCGTGGGTCGCGCGCGCGAACGGCGGGCCTACGCGCGGGCCCGGCTTTCGCTGCCGCTCCGCTTAGAGCGCGTAGCCGGACAACGTCACGCGCACGCATACTCTTTGCAAACGGCCAATATCAGCTCCAGCGGTATTTTCTTTCTCTCGCCGCTTCGCATTGAGGCGGGCACCCCCATCGAAGTAGACGTTCAACTGATTGGTCAACCTCTCGCACGAGCCACGGTGCACATGAGCGCCATTGCTCACGTGGTGCGCGCCGAAACGGCAGAGAAGGTCGGATGGTTCGGCGTGGCAGCTGCGTTCGATGATATCAGCTACCGGCGGGACGAGAATTTCCTTCAAGAATTTTCGCCCTGATCTCCATGCCCGCCGGTGCGGGCGTCTTGAACTGAGGCGCCTGCCGCCCTCCTGCCGACGCGTCTGCTACGATGATTTCGTGCTGACGCGCAAACCGCTTCGGGCGGTGCTGTTTGACTGGGATGGCACTCTGCTCGATTCTTTTCAGGCCGACGCGAATGCTTACGTCCAGATGTTTCGAGCCCTCGGTATTTCCTGGAACTCCAAAAGGCTGACGCAGCATTACTCGCCAGATTGGCACAATGTTTATCGGGCCGCTCAACTGCCGCCCGAAAGCTGGGCGGAGGCGGACCGGCTTTGGCATCGCTTCTATCGCTCGGAACGCCCCCAGTTGCAGGCCGGCGCTCGCCGCGTGGTGCAGACACTGGCGCAGCGCTTTCCGCTCGGGTTAGTCAGCAGCGGAAGCAGCTTGCGAGTGCGCTCTCAAGTCCGCGCATTTGGCCTCGAATCCTTTTTTGCGGTGAGTATCTTCGGCGACGAGGTGCCCCGTCGCAAGCCCCATCCCTTGCAGCTTCAGCTTGCCATTCGACGGCTTGGTTTCGAGCCCGGCTCTTGCGTCTATATTGGGGATGCACCCGAGGACGTCCAGATGGCTCGGCGCGCCGGCGTAGCGGTTGTCGGCGTTCTCGAGCATTCTCCCGTGCCCGAGCGGCTGCGCGAATCGCGTCCAAACGCCCTAATTAAAACAATCAGCTCGCTTCCTGAACTCTTTGGTGGCAGCTAATGTTCGGGGGGCGCTGTCGGCGGGGCTAGCGTGGTTTGCTTATCAGGCGGAGGCGGCACCGGTGCGTACTGGTCCCATAGAATGATCAAGCGGACAGGAACACTTAAACCCTTGTCGTCAAACGAAGCGTCAGAACGCGAATACGCCGGCAGCCAATACTTGTTGGCGACCGGCTGCCGATAAGTCTCAAAGATGGTAAAGGGCAGTTGTGAAGCCTTAGCGTCGCCGGTTTCAGTCACCCATTTGCCGTATGTCTTCACGATCGCCAAGTCATGGTCGTCAACCCAAACGAGTCCGTCGAAGTATGCGTGAGCGCGTTCGAGCTGCCGAGGCTTGACTTGAAATACATAGGTATTCAACTCGTCCACCAGCTGCTTGCCCTCGTAGGTGATCCCATATTTGGGCAGATTCGAGCTGACCAAAGGAAATGCGGGAATCTTGGAGAGCGCCTCGATATCGTCGCGTTCCAGGTTCAGAAACCTGAGAGTGGACTGAGGCTCTCCGCCGGCCTTCCGGCGAGCATCGTCTGAAACTGGCAGCGAAGACGAGCTGATCTCCGCTTGGCCCGAAGCTTTACCATCGGCGCCGATTTCCTCCAGGCGCACCGTTTTGCGATAGCCGTAAGTTGTGAAGAGGCGGGCGAGCTGGTCTTCCTGTGCTGAAAATCGCCGGATGATTTCGTCGGGCGCGATGGGCGGCTGTTCCGAGGGCGCGGTGGGCCGAGTGGGAATACGAACAATCTCGGGAAGTTTAGGAGGTGTTTGCGGACCGGTGGGTTGCTGCGCGTCGAGCGGGGCTGCCAAGAAGGTGGCGGCAGGTCCCGCGATTAGCAGAAACCCCAGGGAGAGAGTGATGCGCTTTGGAATCACGGTTCTTAAGATGCACCGATCAGCCGGTGGCGTTTCCTCCAATCATTCAGCAGATCGCTCTTATTATAGCCACCATCGTCTTATAGCCGCCATCACCGCACGATGCCCTTTCCGCAGGCTTTGTGAATTTTGTTGCGCCTGCTCTGGTAAAATCCCGCACCGGCGGCGAAAGCGGTGGCAGAGGGCAATGCGGGCGGAAAAGCAGGCTAAGCGATTTTTCGTTTCAGGACGGGTGCAGGGCGTGGGTTATCGCTATTTTGTCATTGACGCGGCTGAGCAAATGGGAATCACGGGGTATGCTAAAAACCTGGGCGATGGCCGCGTGGAGGTTTACGCCGTCGGCACCATCGCTCAGCTGCGCGATTTCGCTCGCGAATTGCGACGTGGCCCGGCTTTTGCCTCCGTGGCCGATGTTGCCGAAGTTGACGCCGAAATTTTGGTGGATTTTAGCTCGACGTTCTCTGTGAATTACGATCGCTAAAAATCGCGGGGCCGAGGCCGATAAATGGATGATCTCAAGAAGCTGATCCGTGAAATCCCAGATTACCCGAAGCCGGGGATTCTTTTTTATGATCTGACTACTCTGCTCAAAGATAAACGCGGCTTTCAAAAGCTGGTGGATAAGCTTTGCGATCATTATGCGGATCGCAAAGTCGACGTGGTCGTGGGTATCGAGGCGCGCGGCTTCATATTCGCTCCTGCTCTGGCGTATCGCCTAGGGGCAGGATTCGTTCCCGTCAGAAAACCCAAGAAATTGCCCGGCAAGACCGCGACGGTTTCCTACCAACTCGAGTACGGAACAGATTCGCTCGAAATCCACGAAGATGCCATCCGGGCGGGCCAAAGCGTTCTGATCAGCGACGATCTGCTGGCGACGGGCGGCACGGCGGCAGCGACGGTGAAACTCGTAAAGGCGCTGGGAGGCACGGTGGACGGCGCGGCTTTCGCTGTTGAGCTTACATTCCTGAAGGGACGCGCGAAATTGCCTGGCCTGGACGTCTTTTCCTTGATCCAGTACGACGCCTAAACCGACCGATCAAGCGTGCGGCGCGCTCTTGGCTGCGCGCTGGCGCACAACCTCGAACAAAACCACTCCGGCCGCTACGGAGACATTCAACGAGCGCACCGGCCCCGTAGTGGGAATGGAAACGACAAAATCGCAGCGGTCCCTGACGAGTTGGTGAAGTCCCTTGCCTTCGCCCCCCAGCACTAACGCGACACGTAGGCTAAGGTCAATATCGGTGTGCCGCTTCTCGGCGCGCTCATCTAATCCAACCAGCCAATAGCCCGCCTGCTTGATCTCCTCCATGGCACGCACGAGGTTCGTGACCCTCGCGACGCGCAGATGCGCGGCCGCCCCGGCCGATGCGCGAACCGCCGCTTCGGTCAGCCCCACGGCCCGACGTTCCGGAATCACCACGCCGCCCGCGCCTGCCGCCAGCGAAGTCCGAATGATCGCTCCCAGATTCTGCGGATCTTCCACGCCATCCAGCAGCACAAGCAAACCGGATGCCGCCGAAGAGTGGTCCTCGGCCAGAAGTTCCTCGAGCGAGACACTCGTTTGCGCAGCAATCAAGGCGATGACACCCTGATGATCGCGCGTTCCGGCGGCGCGATCGATCTGCGGACGTTCTTCGAATCGCAGGGGCACACCATTGCGCCTGGCCAGACGAACGATTTCTTCGAGCCGGTCGCCGTGCCGCCCTCGCGCGATAAGGACAGATTGAACTGGCCGCCGAGCGGCGAGCGCTTCTCTGACAGCGTGGATGCCCGTCAATTTTTCCATTGGGGAGGAAACGAGCCGAAAAGTTGTTCAGCAATGGTGAGGCTAACCAAGGCAGCAACCGAAGTCTAGATGTCGACCGTCGCGATTGCCTGGGCGGCGATTGCTTCGCCTCGGCCCACGGCGCCTACGCCCTCGTTTGTTTTCGCCTTGAGGTTAATGCGTGAAGGCTCGATCCCCAGCGCCTGGGCCAAGGCTTCGCGCATGGCCGAAAAATGCGGGCCCAGCTTTGGCCGCTCGGTGATCACGATGGCGTCGAGATGCATGATGCGCAAGTGCCGTTCCGCGAGCAGGCCCCGAACATGCTCGAGAAAACAAAGGCTATGCGCATTTTTCCACTTCGGATCGGTGTCTGGAAAATGCGTGCCAATGTCACCAAGACCCGCCGCGCCCAGAAGGGCGTCACAGATGGCGTGTGCCAGCGCGTCTCCATCGGAATGGCCCACCGGACCCTTTTCGAAAGGCACCTCAATGCCGCCGAGCACAAGCTTTCGGCCCGCGGCGAGTCTGTGCAAGTCATAACCGATGCCGGCCCGGCTCACCGCCCGACCTCGGCCGCCATGCGTTCACGGCTCAAATAAAACTCGGCAATTTCCAGATCGCCAGGCCGGGTGATCTTCAGGTTGCGTTCCGAGCCGAGCACGACGTGAACGTTGTGCCCGAGGCGCTCGACCAAAGCTGCTTCGTCCGAAGCTGTAAATCCGTCGGCGGCGGCTCGCGCAAACGCTTCGCGAAGCAGCGCGGCTTCGAAAACTTGCGGCGTTTGCGCCAGAACAATGCGTTCCCGAGGGATGGTCGCCGTGATCAGCGCCACGTCTTCGGGCAAGCTGGCGCGCTTCACCTCTTTCACTGTGTCCATCGCCGGAATGCCCAGGATCGCGGCGCGGCACCGCTGCGCTTCGCCGATCACCCGCTCCACCTGATCGCGGGTGACCAAGGGCCTGACGGCATCGTGAACCAACACGAATTCGGTCTCCGGGGGAATTTCGGCGAGCGCTTTGGCCACCGATTCCTGCCGCGTATCGCCTCCCTGCAAGACACGAAAGGGTCTGGAAAGACGTTCTGCGGCAATCCGTTGGTTCAAGGGTCCGATTTCGTCGGCATGAGTGGCGATCAAAAACTTGCCGATTAACGGGCAGGCCGCTAGTCTTCGCAATGTGAACACGACCACCGGCGCGCCATCCAACAGGCGGAACTGTTTTGGCGCGTCGGCACCCATGCGGGTGCCCAGCCCTGCTGCCGGCAATATGGCGACAATCGAAGACATATGCGGATTCGCGCCCGAACCTGATTTAAAGCGCGGAGAAGGTCAAGAGTCTACACCTTTCAATATCCCTGGAGCCAATCGAGATCGCACCCGCCAATCGGTTCTGAGGTCCACTCAGGATTGACTGGGATCCGGTATGACCGTGCGGGGGAGCCGCTCCGCCGGTGATGGAGCTTCGATCGGTCTCGCAGCCGCTTCGACGGGCTGCGTCACATGATTTCTCGATGCGTCGCGGTCGTCATAGCGGCCAAAAATCATCTTCCCGGCCGTGGTTTGATGAACCGATGTGACGATGATATCCACGGTCTTATTGATCGCCCGCCTGCCGCCATCGATGACGACCATGGTTCCATCGTCGAGGTAAGCGACCCCCTGGTTGTATTCCTTGCCTTCGCGGAGGACGAAAACCCGCATGGCTTCGCCCGGCAGAACGACGGGTTTCAGCGCGTTCGCCAATTGGTTTACGTTCAGCACATCCAGACCCTGCAGCGTCGCGACTTTATTCAAGTTGTAGTCGTTGGTTACGATCTTTGCGTCGTACCGCTTGGCCAGTTCTATCAATTTCATATCCACTTCCGCGACCTGCGGGAAATCGTCTTCGGCCACTTCCACTTCCAGATGCGGCATCTTCTGCATTCTTTGTAATACTTCCAGACCGCGGCGGCCTCGCTGCCGTTTGAGGCTATCCGGGGAATCGGCCACCAACTGTAGTTCCCGAAGCACAAACTGCGGCACAACCAAAACACCCTCGAGGAAGTAGGCTTCGCAAATGTCCGCTATCCGGCCGTCGATGATTACACTTGTATCCAGAATTTTCGGCTGGCGCCGGTTTCCTTTTTCATTCCCAAAAAGCCCGCCAAGAGCCTGTAGATTCAGCATATCGCCCTTACGAGCGCCGAGCACCAAGCCGATATAAGTCATCACCAGCAGAACGCTGATATCCAAAAAAGAACGCGAGTCTTCCGGGATGGTTGTCCAGCTCATCACCAGACCCATCAGGTACGCGCCCACAATCCCAAGAATGGAGCCGAACGCAGCGCCGATGAGCCGCCGCAAACTCGCGCGTTGCAAACGGATTTCGAATAGGAAAACAGAGATGGAAAAAAGCAGGCCTACGATTGCGGCCGCGGGCCGGCTGAGTGCGAAGGGGTGAAAGTGGTATCCGGCGGCAACGCAAGCGACGGCGAATACCCCTCGGACCACCAACTGATCCCACCAACTACCAAAACGCACTTCTCTTCGAGAGCCGCTGAACTCAGCCGTGGGTTTCGAGCGGCCGAATTCGGAAGCCTGCACTTCGGGGGACTGCCCAACTCGGGCATAAGAGCGAGGCATAAGAGAACCTCATAAATTGGTTTTGACTAAGAGTTGAAAGTGAAGTCAGCATGATCTGTATAAACGTCTTCCGGGAAGACGGCGCAATATTAAAACAAAAGAATGAGACCCGGAACCAAGCTGGGAGCGGCTTTCCTTAAGCCGCAGCGGAAGCATTGTAACACGCGGGTCAAGCTTAGGCTGCTGTAGAGCAAGGGCTTACAAGCCGCTCGCGCCCCACCGTCAGGGAAGATAGAAGCGAGGCACCCGAGTCCCTAACGCGCAACACAGCTCGGAAGTTACGGTCCCCAGTTGTCCCGCCACTTCGGAAACGTACTGGGAGACATTTCCATCGGCGCCATAAAACGTGGCCACGTCGCCCACGCTTACATCGGGAATGTCCGTTACGTCGGCTGTAGTAAGGTCCATGGACACGGTGCCTACCAGCGGCGCAAACCGGCCGCGAATGATCACCCGGCCCTTGTTGGTAAGGGCGCGAGGCAAGCCATCGGCGTAGCCTGCCGAAATCACGGCGATCCGCGAAGGCCGCTGCGCCACCCAACGGCCGTTATAACCCACGGCCTGTCCTGGCGCCGTATCGCGCACGGAAATCAGTCGAGCGCGCAGAGCCAACGCTGGCTGCAACGGAAGTTTCGCATTGGTCTGCGCGGTGAGTTCGGGCGGCTCGTAGGATTGGTGGTAGCCGTAAAGCACCAGGCCCGGTCGAACCATGTTCGCCCAGGTCTGCGGGCGAGAGGCAACCGCCGCGCTATTGGCCATGTGCATCAGAGGAGCCGAAACGCCCAAGGCACGGAGGTGTTCCAGGATGCTCTCGAACTCCCTCTGCTGCTGCTCGACGCGATCATCGGTGAACACTTCCGAAGAAGCAAAATGCGTGAAGATCCCCTCGCACTCGATGTGCGGGCAAGATGCCAGCGTTCGGGCGAAGCACGGCACGTCGCCTGGAGAGAGTCCCAGGCGATTCATGCCCGTCTGAAACTTTACGTGGAACTTGATCCGGCGGCGCGCTCGTGCCGCGGCGCGTTCCAGAAGGCGCAGCTGCTCGCAGCGGGTGATGGCCGGCGTCAAGTCATGTTCGAGGAGGCGCTTTTCTTCACCGGGCCAGAAGCCAGTGAGCACGAGAATTGGTTTGCGTATCTTTCCCTCGCGCAGCTCGATCCCCTCGGCCGTGCAGGTCACGCCAAACCAATCCGCGCCGGCGCGGGCAAGAGCGCGCGCCACGGGCACGGCGCCATGCCCGTATGCATTTGCTTTGACAACCGCGAGGATTTTTCGCAGCGGCCGCGAACCAGACCGTATCCCGCCGGGGTTGACGTTCCGCCGAATGGCTTTGATGTTGTGCGTGAGCGCGCTCAGCCGAATCTCTGCCCACACCGGGCGGCCATTAAATCGGATGCCTCTTTGCATGGCGGAAATATCCAGCCTAAACCAAAAATGTCCGAGGGGCAAAATCGAGAGACATTCAAGCGCGCGGTTTAGTTAACAGCAGTAATTGTATTGGGCATCGGCTTCGGGCGGGAGCCCGTTTGTGGCGAGGTAATCCCCACCAGTACATCCCGCACTGTCCTTTAGAAAAGAGTAGCGCGCGATGCCGTTATTTTGAATATAATGCTCCCCTGGCTATGGGAAGCGTTCGCCTCATGCGATCACTGCGTCTGGCAGTATTTGCTGCTGCCTTTGCGGGAATCGTGCTTCTCGCAACGGGTGCTGCCTGGTGGCACGTCGACAGCCCCGGCTCCGTGGACGCATGCCCGATCTGCTGCCACGTCGCTCATATCAGTGCAGTTCCCGGAGCCCTTACTGCTGCGCTAGTCGCGCCTGCACACGTCGAATGGGTTTTGACTGCGGCAGGGCTGCTTTTCCCTGGCGCCCCTTCTGTCGTACCTCCGCCCTCCAGAGCACCGCCGGCCTTGACATAAATTTGGCGGCCCGGGCAACCGGTCTTCGCTCAGTTTTTATTCCCTCTCTACCGACCCGGTAACCACTACCGCGGAGCTGCTGCGCATACTCAGCGGTGCTTCGCGCTTTGGCTTCGAGGAGGCCACATGTTGTTATGCAAGCGGGGTTCAAGTCGTGGGGTGTTGGTGTCGGCTTTATGCGCACTAATGGGTGTGTTGTTTTTTGCGGTGCCGTCCATTTTAAGGGCCCAATCCAATTCGGGAATCATTCAAGGCACGGTCACTGACCCGTCAAAGGCCGCCGTGCCCGGAGCCAAAGTGCACCTGGAGAATCCAGTCAGTCACCACGTCAATGACGTTACAACTGACACGAACGGGCATTTTGAGATTCCGAACATTCCCTTCAATCCGTACCATCTGAGCGTAACGGCGCCCGGCTTCTCTACTTTCGCGCAGGACGTTGACGTACGCTCTACAGTTCCAATCACCATGGATATAGTTTTGACGATAGGCAGCGCCACAACTAACATCACCGTCACCGAAAATGCTGAAGACTTAATTGAACAGGATTCGACCTTTCACACCGACGTGGACCGAGGCCTCTTCGATAAGCTGCCTCTGGAAAGCCAGTCCTCATCCTTGAGTTCACTGGTGACGCTCTCCTCGCCGGGGGTCTTCGCCGATTCGAACGGCCTTTTTCATGGACTCGGCGATCATGCACAAAATTCATTCTCTCTGGATGGCCAGCCCATCACCGACCAGCAGAGCAAGGTCTTCTCCAATCAGATTCCCACCGACGCCGTGCAATCCCTGGAAGTCATTTCCGGCGCGCCGCCTGCGGAATTTGGCGATAAGACCAGCCTTGTAATCAAGGCCACAACGCGCTCCGGTTTGGGTGTGATGCAGCCGACAGGAAGCTTCACGACTTCCTACGGTTCTTTTGGCAGTGTGAATGCCGCTTTCGACATCGCTTTCGGGGGACCGAAATGGGGCAACTTCATTGCAGCCAATGGCTTGAACACGAGCCGCTTTCTGGATCCTCCGGAGTTCACTGCCTTTCACGATAAAGGCAATGAAGAAAACATCTTCGACCGGTTGGATTTCAAACTCTCCAATGCGGATACTCTACAGCTGAATTTCAATTTCACTCGTTCCTGGTTTCAGGAACCCAACTCCTACGATGCGCTCCAATCCGGCGTTCTCGATCCGTTTGGCAATCCCCTTCCGCCGACCGACCAGCGCGCGCAGATAAGAACCTTCAACGTGGCTCCTTCGTGGACTCACCTCATAGGCACGAACACCGTGGTCAACGTGGGAGCTTTCGTACGACGCGATCAGTTTCAATACTTTCCGAGTAATAATCCCTTTTCCGATCTGATTCCAGGAAGTCAGCTCGAAACGATCAGTCAGAATCGCCATCTCACCAATGTGGGCGTTCGCGGCGACGTTTCTTACGTTAAGGGAATCCACAATTTGAAAATAGGAGCCACTTACCAAAGCACGCTGCTGACTGAGGATTTCAGTTTCGGAATCGTCGATCCTACTCTCCTGCCGAGCTTGACGGATGCGGCTGGAAGTCCCTGTCTGGATGTGACCGGCGCGCCGATCGACTCTCCGTGCACGGATCTTGCTCCGTTCGATTTGACCGCAGGAGGGAGTCCTCTTCTCTTTCACGGTCACACGAACATCAAAGAATTGTCCGCTTATATACAAGATTCCATTACCAAGGGGAATTGGACCTTCAATCTCGGGTTTCGCGCCGATGTCTATCGCGGATTCGTCAACCATACCGAACCCGAGCCTCGCTTGGGCATCGCTTACAACATCAAGCCGACCAGTACCGTTCTGCGCCTTTCTTACGCGCGCACTCTGGAAACGCCGTTCAATGAAAATCTAATTCTTGCCAGCACGGGTTGCCTGAATGCACCCATCGCAGCTCTCAGTTCCGTGGAGTTTGGCACGCCGTGCGTGCCTGCACCACTAGGTCCGGGGTGGCGCAACGAGTTCCACGCCGGCCTTGAGCAGGCTTTCGGGAAGTACTTTGTGCTCGATGGCGAATATATGTGGAAGTACACCCACAATGCTTACGACTTCAGCGACTTCGGCAACACGCCGATTTTCTTCCCGATCGTATGGAACAACTCCAAAATCCCCGGATTTTCGGTTCGCGCCAGCATGCCCAACTTCCATCGACTCTCGGCATTCGTGGTCATGAGCAGCGTGGCCGCACGCTTTTTCAATCCACAGATCGCGGGCTTAGGCTCTGGCCTGGGGTCAACTGGCGTTTTTCGCATTGATCACGACGAAAGGTTCGAGCAAACCACTCACATCCAATATCAGCCATTCATTCGCGGCCCATGGGTCGGATTTAACTGGCGATACGACAGCGGACTCGTAGCAGGCGCGCTTCCCTTTGCGGCCGATGCGACGACGCCTGTGGACGCAAGCGGGCTTACTCCCGATCAACAGTTTCAAGCCGGTCTATTTTGCGGCAGCGTGCACGCAACTCCAACAACTCCTATAAGTCCGGATTCCATGTGCGCGCCTTCGCTATTCGGCTCAACCCTTCTGAAGATTCCGGCGCCGGGCACGGAAGATGACGACCACAATCCGCCGCGCGTCTTGCCCCGCCATCTGTTTGATCTGAGCGTCGGCGATGACGACGTGTTTCACTTCAAAGCGGAGCGATACAAGATCAGCCTCCGATTCACCGTCATCAATTTGAC
>Ga0207149_1113_pt1 | contig 13542 bp, 11 predicted proteins | sample Alteio_BWMinHeat_31_FD_153563 | JGI IMG/M metagenome (GOLD analysis project Ga0207149, IMG submission 153563) | Enriched cells from forest soil in Barre Woods Harvard Forest LTER site, Petersham, Massachusetts, United States -... | ecosystem: Environmental > Terrestrial > Soil > Temperate forest >... | reverse complement strand
AACTTTCCGCGTCAGGATTTCAAGATGATCCTTTCGATCAGATAGAACCACAGGGAATCGAGAGGTTTTAAGCATTGCCACAATATCACTGGTGATAAGGTCATTTCTTGATTCATCGGTGACAAGCAGATGCACCAAAACATGATACGGCGGATGATCACCAAGCTCTTGAGGAGTTCGAAAGTCTGTTTCCTTGATTGTTACAACTTTACTCAATATACCGCCGTCTACCGACTTAATTTCAAACCGAATGGGGCCACACTGCTGGTAAAGAATCTTTTCGAGCCCATCTTTTCTTTTTGGTGTGGCCGTCAACCCAACGATATAGCGAGCTGGGATTTGCTTCATGAGGGCTTCAAAGGAGCTAGCCGGAATATGATGACACTCGTCAATGATGATTTGTGAATAGGAATTTGCAATCTCAGCAATGTCTTCCATTTTTGTCAAGGTTTGGATCATGGCAATGTCTATTTTGCCTGTGAGTTTCTTTTTTGTTCCGCCGAGAACGCCAACCTCCTTTGGATTTAATCCAATAAATTTCCCTAACTGCTCCTTCCACTGTTCCAGAAGTTGTTGTCTGTGAACTAAGATGAGAGTTGATACTTTTCGTTCTGCAATAAGGGCGCATCCCACAACAGTTTTGCCAGCCCCGGGCGGGGCCATCAATACCCCTGTATCATGTGTTTTAATGGCCTTGAGAGCTTTTGTTTGTTCTGTTGTCAGTTCACCTCCAAAGTTGACTTTAACTTTCTTTTTTCTTAAGCGTTCATCCCGAATTATGATCTGAGCCCCTGCTTTTGATAAAAGATTTGTGACTTTATCCAGGCACCCACGGGGTAAAATCAGTTCATCGGGCCTGAGTTCCCCTGAGAAAATAAATCGAGGATTTGGATAAGTCGGCCTTCTCATTCGTTGAAGTTCATAAAACTGAGGGTTTACAAAACTGGCAAGGCGTTTTAGCTTCGTTATGAGCTTCCCTGGCAGCTCTTGTAGCGGAATGTGTAATTGAGAATCTAAAACTATCTCGACCGGTCCCTGAAGAAGTCCAGCGACATCATCGTCACGACTTCCAGCCTCTAGGACTTTCTGATCCGTAACCCATGAAACATCTTCGAATCCTTCCTGATTCTTCATTAGAGTTGAACCCGGCAAATACGAGCCAAGCACCGAACGAAGATCATAAATAGAAAGTCTTTTTATTTGACTAAGATAAACCCATTGGTCAGGGTGGGGTTTCAATGTTTCGTCAATAAAACAACTATTTCCGCTTTCACGAGGTTGCTTTTGTAAGGGGAGTGCGATGAGATTTCCAAATCCCCCTTTTGGGATATAATCTTGGCTCGGAAAAAAACGATCATATGATTCAAGACTCAGTTGATAACGAACCTCGCCACATTTGGAAAGAATCAAAGTCCCTAGCGCCCTTGCAAGTCCAGCCGGGACTGATTCCTGAAAAAAGAGCCAGGCATGGGCACCGTTTCCAGAACGGGAGCGTTCAACAGAAACGTCTATGCCAATGAGCTTGCTACCTTTCGATAAACGGCCACATCTTCTGCCCATCCTTCACCATCAAAATCACAGGCTAGAAAAATACAAGTGTCGTCTTCACGGATAGCATAGGTGCCAATAGTCATGGCTCCTCTCAGATGAGCATCAACAGCAGCCGCATCAAGCTTTGGAAATGCCTGACTGGGACAATTTGAACATTTTATTTTTGGTTTTTCACAAATACCACGAACCCATTCATTATTGCAAGCGGGAGCATATCCTTTGATACCCTTATTTTTATTTTCCCAGAGTTTAGGAAACACACTTTCCCTACACCGAAAGAGTTTCAAAAAAAGTTCAACTTTGTCTGTAGTTGTTAATGGTACTGATGTGGCTACAGGTGTTCCAATAGGAGGTTTTGGTGAATGAAGTTTTTGATCAACTTCAATTTTCCGAGTCGCCTCCAATTCAGAGATGAGATTCTTCTTCTCTTGCTCTAAGAGCAGAAGCCGCTTTTCGATTTCTTGAATTCGTTTTGATGTCATTGATTTTGAAATATTTCTGCATGAAATGCCCTCACCTCTTCAGAGGCTCGAATGGCTATGGGGTTCCAAGATTTAAGATAAAGACCATCTGAGGAACGAACTCGACTAAGCGCAACGTAGGCTTGTCCAGCCTCAAAGACTTTGGAGAGATCCATAGCCGCAACATCAAGGGTCATTCCTTGAGATTTATGTATTGTTGTAGCCCAAGCAAGATTCACAGGGAAATTTGTGGCGGAAGCCACTTCCTCACCCTCAGCATTCAAACAAGAAAATGATTCTGGTTCCAATGAAACAAAATGTCCATTGAGCAAGCGAATGGTGAGACCAGTAGAATCAATCGCCTTCATATAACCAAGACTACCATTTACAAACTCTAAATTTGGATCATTCTTCCTGATCATCACCAAAGCATTTATCTTAAGATGGAGGATCTCGGGGATCGGAGCCGTTTTCTTAATTTGCGCTAAAAATCTTTCAGAGCCTTCATATTCTGTCTTAAAGGCAAATGTTTTACCGGGAAGCTCAGAAAGTTCTTTGAGATTATATTTCTCGACTGACTGACGATGTGGGAAAAGAATCGTCCCACCAAACTTTTGACCTGCATCTCGGATTCTCAAGTTCAAAAACTTCGTTACAGTATCATTAACATGACCGTCTCGGATGAAGTTAAGCACCTCCAGGAATTCTGAATCCTTTGACCTCATCACAGTCTTTAAATAAGCTACCTGAAAGGCACTTTTTCTCCACGTCTCTGAAAGAAAGGCCCAATCTTTTTCAAAACCATGAGTATTAACGGGAGGGAGTTGTCCAAAATCCCCCACCGCTATGATTTTAATGCCTCCCCAGGGAATCTGTTTACCACGAATCTGACGACAAATAGTTTCAGCAGCTTGAAGAGCTTTGCCGGGAATCATACTAATTTCATCAATAACAAGTAGATTTGTGCGCCTCAGACGTTTTTTGAGGCGCTTGTCTTTTACAGCTCTTTGGATGGTTTTCTCTAAGCCGCCCTCCATGATGCCAAGACCAAAGAAACTATGGTAAGTGATGCCTTTGACAAGAACCGCTGCGGCCCCAGTGCTTGCGACAATGGGATTAGTTTTTCGATCTTTATTTTTTAAAAAATGTTGTAAGAGAAATGACTTCCCAGAGCCAGCGACCCCAGTTAGAAACACGTTTTCTGCGCCGTTCAATAACTTCAGAGCTTTTTCTTGGCAGTCAGTTAGAGCGACATTTGGGGTCTCTAAAATTTTCTTGGATTCCATCACGCCTCATAACAAGTACAGCTACAAAATGTACTTGATTTTTACCGATAAGCCAATGATATAGTTGGAAAATTTTGTTGTTTGCTACTCATGGCATCTATGGATTTCTTAGAGGGGGTTGACGAGTGGAGAATTTAGAAAAAATATCATCTCAAAAAAAGAATGCCGAGAAAAAACCAAAGGCCATTAGTCAGCTAAGAAAACCCGATGATATGACCTTGGAAGAGTGGCAAGTCGCTCTCAGAAAAACCTTCAGTCAAACGCAAAAATTTAGATTGAAGCCCCTTGGAACCCCTACGGCTAAAGATAATTACTTCCCGCATTTTTTGATCACGAACAAAACCAATAAGAGTTCTTACAACGTCGAAATTTTCGGTACCAAGCCCTTTGAAAATTATTGTTCATGCCCTGATTTTTCCATCAACACATTGGGAACCTGCAAACACATTGAATTCGCTTTACGAAGATTACTCCGCAATCCCAAACTTAAAGAACAGTTGAGTGATGGATGGAGCCCAAAATATTCACAGATTGTTCTTCGTTATGGCCCACAGAGGGCCATTCTTCTTAAGCCAGGACGAGAATGTCCTCAAGACCTATTGAAAATGTCTAAAAAATATTTTGACGCCTCGTTTGTCATGAAAAATGACGCCTTCTCACAATTCGACGAGTTCATTCATTCAGTGAAGAAAACGGGCCACGATTTGAAGTTAAGAGAAGACGCCATATCTTACGTCGCTCAAGTTCGTGACAAGGATTTTTTTAAAAAAGCAGGATTGACGATTTATTTCCAAAAGGGGCTGAATCGAAGGAATTAGATTCTTTGCTTAAGACTCAGATGTATCCCTATCAAAAAGAAGGAGCGCTCTTTGCGGCCAAAGCCGGGAGAAGCTTGATTGCTGATGAAATGGGATTAGGGAAAACGATTCAAGCTATTGCTGCGGTGGAGATTTTCGCTAAAGCCGTTGGCCTCAGTAAGATCCTAGTCGTAACACCTACTTCTTTAAAGCATCAGTGGAAATCTGAAATCCAAAAATTTTCTGACAGATCTGTGGAGGTTATTGAAGGGCTCACCCAAAGACGTGAGGCTCTTTACAAGAATGATTCATTTTATAAAGTCACCAATTACGATGTCATTAGGCGAGATGTCGATACCATCAATTCCTGGGCACCAGATCTTATCATTTTAGATGAAGCCCAACGCATCAAAAATTGGAAGACTCGTACGGCTCAAAGTGTAAAAAAACTGAAATCAGAATATTGCCTCGTATTGACTGGGACTCCGCTGGAAAACCGGCTTGAAGAACTTCATTCAATTGTAGAATTTGTGGATCGCTTTCATTTAGGACCGATGTTTCAGTTTCTCTCACAGCACCAGCATATTGACGAGGCTGGGAAAGTCATCGGTTATAAAAATCTCTCTAAGATCAATAACAGTTTAAGCAGCATGTTGGTCAGGCGCCAAAAACAAGAGGTCTTGAAGGAGCTTCCTTCGAGGATTGATAAAACATTTTTCTTACCGATGACTGAAGAACAAATGGCCTATCACAATGAGAACAGAGAAATCGTCGCAAAAATCGTAGCTAAGTGGCGACGTATGAGATTTTTGTCTGATAAAGATCAGAAGGCCCTCATGTGTGCCCTCCAGTATATGAGAATGTCGTGTAACAGCACTTATCTCTTGGACCAAAAGACAAATCACCAATTCAAGATCAAAGAACTTAAAGTCCTGCTCTCTGACATCTTTGAAAAGAAAGAGTCAAAAGTTGTGATATTCAGTCAATGGCTGGCAACTCATGACCTTATAGGGGAAGCGTTGAAAGCCACTAAATGGAAACATGTCTTTTTTCATGGCGGAGTGCCCAGCTCCAAGAGGAAAGATCTAATTGAAACTTTCAAAAATGACCCAACTTGTCGTGTGTTTTCGTCCACTGACGCCGGTGGTGTAGGACTTAATTTACAAAATGCCAACATCGTTATCAATATGGATCAACCATGGAACCCCGCCGTGCTCGAGCAAAGAATTGGAAGAGTTCATCGTCTTGGACAAGGGCAACCGGTACAGGTTTTTAACTTTGTATCTAAAGGAACAATTGAAGAGGGGATGTTGGGACTTCTTTCATTCAAAAAATCGCTTTTTCAAGGCGCCATCGATGGAACCACCGATGAAGTTTTCCTCAAAGGATCAAGGCTTAATCAATTCATGGATTCTGTGGACCAAGCGACTCAAAACATTCCTGCACCAATGGTTGGAAGTGAGATAGATAGTGAAAAAGCGTCCTCCCTTTCAAAAACTGGTCAGGTATCGACAAGCGTTGAGGGTCAGAGAGAAGATTCTACAGGAAATAAATCTGATAATCCTTGGATGCCGCTACTCAAACTTGGTCTTGATTTGCTAAATTCCCAAAAAACCACATCTGCGTCAAATGAACTTATGAGTGGAGCCTTTGGTCTTAAGACTGAAATAGATCCTCAGACGGGGAAAAAGTATTTCAAGATACCGGCGCCCAATCCGGAAAAAATCCAACAACTGGCGACTTGCCTGGCGGAGTTGTTTAGAGGATGAAAATGCTAGAAGTATTCAACATGAAAAACCCAATATTTCCCTGAAAGATTTATTTATTTCATTCATATCGTGATTCGGAGGTTCAAATTTCTTTGCAGTCTCTTCAAGCCTTATTATCTCAGAACTCAAAAAATCGTTCAAAGATTTTATAGGAGGCCCTAAACTCAGTTCAGATCCTGCACGCTTCTTGGCGACCAAAGCCTCAATTTCAGATTTAATCGGATGATTGTCGATAGTCACCATAACCTTGTCAATTTCCATTGGAGCTATATTGTTTCTGCTTTCAATCCAACGACACGCAAGGATTGGTCTGATTACGTAAAGATATTTTTTATGAAGTACCTCATCTTTATTGTTGAGATATTGGTTAAAATTCCCCTTTGCCATATGAAGGTAATGATGAATGCAAGATTTTGGAGAATAATACTGGGCCGCTAGTTTTTGAAGTCGCCGTGTAACGGGAGAATCTTGCCGATACACAATAGGGGAGTGAAGCCACTCGATCAGGGGTGGATTTGATTTCAACATGAGACCTAGAGCTTTTTTGAGATCCCAACCAGCAACATCGAGATCGTCATTGATCGGTAAATTAATGGCTCCATTATTTTCGATCTCAGCATACTGTTCAACAATGTTGAGATACCACTCTGGGCCATGCATGTAGATAAATCGAACATCGTAATCGCTGTCTTGAGACGCAAAGCCCCAAGCCCGACTCCCTGATTCAATGGCAAATATTATTTTGATATTGTATTTCAATTCCAGATCAGACAGACGTTTAAGAACATCTGACTTAATTAATTTAGGTATCTGATAAATGTCATCTCCTAGCACTTGCGTGGATCTTCCTATTAACTGCCTTTTTGGGGTATAGCATATGCACCCAAACAAATTGATTCATAGAGTCATTCTTCTTTAGTTGAAAAATCCTAAAGGAGAAAGTCTGAAAGGTCATCAATGGAAAGGAACTTCTTGCTTGCAAATTTTGGGAACTTTTTGTCTTCTCTTGACGGGGAATTTTTCATTAAAAATGATTATTTTATAAAGCCCCAGGAGATTCCATGAGTGATTCTCGGCCCAGCGGCGAAATCATCCTTTTCCAGAGTGAGGATGGCAACGCTAAAATCCAAGTCCGCGTTGACGGACAAACCGTTTGGCTTCCTCAGCGAGGTATAGCTGAACTTTACCAGGTTTCAGTAAAAACTGCGAATGAACACCTAGTTAATATCTATAACGAGGGGGAGTTATCATCAGAGGGAACTATCCGGAAATTCCGGATAGTTCAAGCCGAAGGAAAACGTGAGGTTGAGCGCCTGGTAGACCATTATAACTTAGAAGCTATTTTAGCTGTTGGCTACAGAGTAAGGTCTGCTCGCGGCACTCAATTTCGCCAGTGGGCGACAACCCAGCTCCGGGAGCTTCTAGTCAAAGGTTTTGTACTTGATGATGAACGACTCAGAGAAGGTCGTTCCCTTGGAGAGGATTATTTTGACGAACTGTTATCGCGGATTCGGGATATACGGGCCTCCGAGCGCCGGTTTTATCAAAAAATCACTGATATCTACTCAACCAGCATTGACTATGACTCCAGAGCTCAGATCACCCAGGATTTTTATGCAACCGTGCAGAATAAACTTCACTGGGCAATTCATGGACACACGGCTGCTGAAATCATTAAGAATCGTGCCGACGCTGGCAAGCCCAATATGGGTTTGACGAACTGGAAGACCTCGCCAAAGGGGGCAATCCGCAAAGCCGATGTAACCATTGCAAAAAATTACCTTATAAAAGAAGAGCTTTCTGCCCTTAACCGGATTGTATCAATGTACCTCGACTATGCGGAGCTTCAGGCTCAGAGCCGAAAATCCATGCACATGACTGATTGGATCAAAAAACTTGATGACTTTCTAAAGTTCAATGAGCAGAACATTCTCACCCATGCGGGCAAGGTTTCCCATAGTCTTGCGCAAGAACACGCCGAAGGTGAATTTGACAAGTACGATGCGGAAAGACGGGAGATCGAAGCCACACAACCGATAAGTGACTTTGATAAAGCCTTAGAAGAAATCAGGCAATTGGAGCAACAGGCCCCAGTCAGGAAGAAACTGCCAACAGCGAAAAAGAAAAAAATATCGAAGAAAAAATCGAAATGAAATTTATCAGCACGTTTGACTACAAACATTTATTTTCGTTCAACAAAAATATAAAGACAGATTTAGGCTGTAAGAAACCCACTAATAATCCAAAGCATCTTTAATTTTTCGGCAATACTCCACACATGGCTTTTTTAAACATGCGATGAGCCATTTTATAATTGATGGTTCGGCATCCTCTTCAAACGCTTGTCGTATTTTTGTCAGCTGTGCCATTATTTCTATCTGTATTGCCTGTACGTCTTCAGCAGACAAGTGCTCCACCGTCGGAAATAGCGCCAGCAAATGAAATTCAATTGTTTCAAGTATTCTTGCAATCTCGTATAGCTTATCTTTTCGATCTTCTATCAAAGCATTAAGACTCTCGAAAAGATCAAGTAATTCTAAAAGAGTGTCTTTGGAATCCTCCGGTAGATGTCGAAATAACAACTGATGGGCAGATTCCATCTCCCTAAGAAATTCAAAGCTGCTTTTCAAAGCCCCAAGGATTTTTGCTATGCGGCTTTCAGACAATTGCAAGCCAATTGATTCCGCCTTAACTTTGGCCCCAACATCGCCCAGCTCGATATCAGAATTCATAATCGCTTCGATGATGTTTTGATCTTCGGGCGACAATCCTCCAATTGCTTTTTCTAGTCTTTCATGAGCTTCGTTTTCCTCATATAATTGTTCTGGATTTTTTGTCGGTTCACCGAAATAAAGTTGCTTGCGCCACCGTCCATTATCATCTTTAACCCATTCGGCTTGGTGAGGTATGATTGAAAGATTGGAAGTCGTACGCGATCTGAGCCTTATTTCGTCGGGATTAAATTTGGCCTGGCGTAAAGCCTCATCCCATGAACCTAGACTAGAAACAGCAGCGTTGATAAGACTATGGCCACTAATAACATTCTCAAATTTGGCGCAGGTAATCACTTTAATCGCGGCTGAATTTTTAATAATGGAGGATCTGTTAAGATGAATTCCAGCCTCGTGTGTAAGCATTATGGTTTTAACAATTTCTTCTTTATTCCTGTCGAGGTGATTTGCTTTAAGCCTTATTACACATGGATGGAGCCCAGCTTTAAAGAGAGCGGCATCCCATGAACCAAATTTCTTGACGGCATTCTTATAAATACCAAATGTAGAAACGCTCCTCCCTATTTTATTTTTGAGTATTTCAGAGCTCTCCGATTTATTTTTTATCATTTCAGAAGAGTTAAGTGGGATGTCCAGTTTGTGGAGACACTTAATAGCTCGAGTAATTCCAGGCTTATGCCAGTAAAATTTTTTAGCTCGGATCAGTCTTGGATTAATATTTGCTTCTGTTAAAGCTCTATCCCATGATCCAAGATTCCAACGGGCGCTAGCGTTTAATGCACGACCATTTGCCTTTACCCCGACAGCCTCAAAAATAATTTTTTTCGTCTCTTCTGTATTATCTTTGCTAATTTTTGAGGACTGAAGGGGTATATTTGCTCTGTGTAGAGCTTGAATTGATTTAACAATTATTTCTTTTCTCCAAATCCTACGGCAAATTTTATTCGGATCAATACCGGCTGCTTCCAGCGTTTTCTCCCAAGATCCAAAAAATGCAGTTCCCCTATTAATGAGGCTTTTAGCACTTCGTATTTTAGGGTTTACCCTACCGAGAACTTTTAGTGTTAAATAACCTTTATCGCTACCCAGACTTCCGGCGTTCAAGGAAACACCAGCTTCCTCAAGAGCCTTGATAGCTTCGATCACGAGTTCTTTGGTCCAAAACCAAGATAGGTGGTTCAATTTATTTGGATCAAAGCCAGACGCCAATATTGCGCCATCCCACTTACCAAACCGCCTAATAGCGGAGCTATAAAGTTTCTTCCCAGTGCTGTGAACTCCTATAGAATAGAAAAGTATGCGAGATGTTAGCTGAGATCGGTCACTGTTAATCTTAGTGGCACTTATGGGGATCCCTGCATTAACAAGACCCTTGATGCCTTCAATAACCCGCTCTTTTGTCCAAAAAAATCTTGCATCTTGATGTAGTAAATCTGGCGCAATTCGATAAGCGTGCTTACGACTTATTTTTTCTACAGGCAGCCCGGTCTCTTTAAGAGCATTGTCCCAAGATCCCATAAGCTTAATAGCGGCAGTCGAAAGCGCCGTTCCTGAAATTGATCTATTACAAAGTTCTGACAAAATTTTCCTAGTTTCAGGACTTCTATCTTTAGAAACCTTAAGACCACTTACCTGAATATTTGCGTTATATAAAGCCTGAAGGCATTTGATCACCAGTGCCTTTGTCCAATAACTTCTTATTCTAATATATTTTTCTGAATTCAGGCCGGCTTCACTAAGCGCGTTTCTCCACGATCCAAAATAACTTGAAGCGCTTGTGGAGAGGGCCACTTTTGAGACCTTCCGGCCTGTGACTCGAAAAAGAATCTGTTCAATTTCATTTTCTTTATCACTAGAAATATTACCCCAATTAAGAGGTAAATCTGCTTTTGACACTTCTTGAATGCATTGGATAATAATTTCTTTTGACCAACGCTGGGTGGGATTCTTTAATTTTATGGGATCGAAACCTGCCGCCTTTAGAGCCGCCTTCCAAGAGCCAAATTGTTTTCTTGCTGAGTTAACAAGACTTGTCCCCACAACATCTTTTTTTGTTATCTGTGAAAGGATGTCTTTCACTGCGGGGATGTCAGCATTAACACTTGATGGGTTTAGCAGAATATTTCTTCTAGCTAGAGCTTTAAGGCACTCGATGGTTAGTTCCTTAGACCAATACTTGTTATCTTTTCGAACTTCGATGGGATCTACACCAGCTGTTTTTAAAGCCTCGTCCCATGAACCCCAATAGATATAGGCAGCACTAAGCAGTCCATAGCCGCTTGTTCGCTTCCCAATGACATTTGTAAGGATTTGTCTTGTCTTTGGATTTTTATCGCTCTTAATTCTTTGACTATTTAACGTAACATCAGCGGCATGAAGGGCACGTATGCTTTCAACAACTGTGTCCTTATTCCACCATGTTTTCTTCTCTCGGAGAACTTGTACTTCTGACATACTTCAAATTCACAAAAAATTTTAAATCAGGAGCGCTGTAATCACCGGCTACCACGCCGGTGTGCTCAATCGTTTTCAAAATTATATTTTAAAATCGTAAACGGCGCCTGAACCCATAATCGAGAATCTCTTGCAATTGCAAGCTCAGTCGAAGGCTGTGGACGTTAGAAGACAAAAAAGAACATAGGTGGACATCCCGGCAGCATCTCCAAATCTGAAATTTAAAAAATACTAATCCCATATCCAAGGATCAATGAATCGGAGATAGTCTCCTGAAGCTAGATCCTCCCAATTTTGTTTTTGTATTTGTTCTCGCTCCCATTGTCTTCGAGCTCTATTGCTGATCTTTTTTGCCCAACAGGGTGCATTTCTAATCCATTTTGATTTTCCATGATCTAATGCAAAGCCTTTGCGTTTACGCCAGTCAAAGTGGACGTGTTCCTGCGACTTCTTTTTGTGGTGCTTCTTTCGCTTATATTTCTGGCGATGGCGATAGGGTGTTTGAATGCGGCTATATGAAAACAGCCTTGGCGGGGGACCCTTAGTGATCCACCTACAAAATTCCTCAAAAGAGAATTTTAAAACCCGTAGGTCACGGCCCAATTTGTAAAGAAACTCTAAAAGCTCACCATTAATTGGTGGTAGAATCTGGGGCGGCTCACCCCAGCGCGTATATCGAGCAGGGCGAGGATCGCCTTCTTTAAAGCAATACTGTTGATAAGCCCAATTTAAATATTCCTTGTGGTCATTATCATTCCACAGAGAGACATAGTGGGCATTTGGATGTGCGCATTTTCCCATAAATGACCTCCTTTCAGGTCACTAATGGGCTGTGAGCGCTACCTCCTGCTGATTTTTGTTAAACTTCATAATTAACCTCTTTAGGCATATTATCAAAAGTTCAAGAAAAAATCTATAAAACCTCAGCGTATATTTGTTTTAGTAGAGTTCATCCTGAAGCACGGCCTGACCTCTTGGTCTGAAGTGACGAGTGATCTTAACTTTTGAATTTTAAGTAGGTCGATGGTTAGAGTGGAAGTGCGGCAGTCGTCTCATCATCAGAAAAGTTTGAAGAAGTATTAACTGAATCTGTTTCAAAACATTTAGCAGCTTTTTGAGATTCATAAACGAAGACTTCTAGATCAGGAATATCTGCCAAGTGCTTCATAATAAGTTCTTTAACATCGGGCCAACTTAGATTACCGTTTCCACACCCTAAAGGGGGCAGGGCAAGCGTATTAATACCCATCTCTCGAAAGTGAGTGGCCAAGTATTTTAGACCAGCCTCAATATCCTCAAGTTTTGAATCTTCCTGCCAATGACGTTTGGTCGGAAAATTTAAAACCTGGGTCTCTTCATTTGCCCACAGATAAGGATGACCGGGTTTAACGAGTCCTTTCTTACATCGCACCTGATAGTCTTCAAAAAGACCTTTGAAGTTTTGCTTAAACTCCAACGCAAGTCCCTTGCCCATGACACCCACACAGTTGACAGTATTGGTGAGAACCTGAGCTTTTGATTTTAAAATGTCGCCTACAACAAAAGTTACCAATGGAAGATCCTTATTCTCTAGGGCGACAGTACCAACCGGGGTTCACTATTACCTTTGGTTGATTTATACCTGATTTTTTAAATATATCCAACATGCGATTTTCGGCACTTTTTGAATAACAAATGATATCGAGGAGTTGTGAAATAGGCAAAAAATCAGGAATGAGTAATTCGGCCTGCTTTTTTCGTTTCATTTCATCGTTGCCGGGCCAACCTCTTACGGCGTTAATCGTTTTCGCATCCAAGACAGATAAGTCTTCCACTTTAGAGAAAATATAAAATTTTGTGGCCTTCGACCGGGCATTCCCATCACTAAATACAGCTCCAGACATGCTCAGAACATCCAAAGAAAATCGAAAAAAATAAGATCCTCATTTTTATTATGATGGACCATAACCATAGGTGTCTTCCAGCCAAAATAAAGTGGAACGTAATCATGCAGAGGTTTTTTACTCACAGAAACAGTCACCGCATCTCTTCCAAGTTGAACACTGGGATTAGAAAGGTCTTTGTAGGAACGGCCTTTGATTTTAGAGTAAGATTGGAGTCCTTTAAATGTAATTATCCCCTCCAAATTTTCAATGTGGGTCATATGGTAGGCAGGTCCAAGTTCAAACTGCTCTTTGATTTGTAGCCATAATCGTTTCGCCATGAGGAAGGAATATACACTAATTTAAAAATACTTCCAAGTTGTGTTAGAGAAGGACAAGTCAATGGCTTTGAATTATTTTTATGTCCTGCTACGAGGAGGAGCAATCTTTCAAGGGCCAGACATTTGCTTCAAAAAAATGTGAAATTTCAGTCGATGTATTTGTCTATTCCAAAAAAGAATGTAATGAATGGAAAGACGAATTGAGTTCTATACCTGAGACGGCAATGAATACTGGGAAAGAAATCGATCTTGGTTAAATCTGGTGTTTCACTTCGCGGTCCCCACAAAA